>JAABUQ010007610.1_pt1 | contig 15635 bp, 9 predicted proteins | sample 5560001 | NCBI WGS metagenome assembly JAABUQ01 (sample SAMN10711888, study PRJNA513371) | rock metagenome | isolation source: Antarctica rocks | place: Antarctica: Victoria Land, Finger Mt nord | collected 2015-12-18 | reverse complement strand
TGATGACTGCTGGAACAAAGTACCAAAAACAGGAAAGCAGCCGGAACCGAAGCCGGGAATACACAATTCGGGCTGGGCGCAGGATCCGGGCCAGCTTGCTTCAGAAGATCCTGCCAATTTTCCCGGATTGGAAAGATATGTTAAAGATGTATTGAAGCGTTTTGCGAATGATAAACGCATCTTGCTTTGGGACTTGTACAACGAGCCGGGAAATTCTGACAAAAACACCAAATCATTGCCTTTGTTAAAACATACTTTTGAGTGGGCGAGAGAGGTAAATATAAGCCAGCCAATCAGCGCGGGAATGTGGAACTGGACCTTTGAAACCCTGAATGCTTACCAGGTTGCCAATTCAGACATTATCACTTATCATGATTATACGCCTGAGCTGGAGCACCTGAAAACTGTGCAGTTTTTAAAGATGTTCGGCCGTCCGCTTATATGTACCGAATACATGGCCCGTCCGCGCAATAGTTTGTTCAGCACCATATTGCCGATGTTGAAAAAAGAAGATGTAGGTGCCATAAATTGGGGCTTTGTATCGGGTAAAACCAATACCATTTATGCCTGGGACACGCCAATGCCCGATGGAAGCGAACCCAAATTGTGGTTCCATGATATTTTTCATAAAGACGGCACACCTTACAAAGCTGATGAAACTGATCTGATCAAAAGCCTGACCAACAGGACTAAATAAAGAAGTTGTATGATGAACAAAGAATGCTTTGGTACTTATAAGTCAAAATCCTTCCTGATTGTTGTAGCGCTGTTAATTAGCATAAGCTGCAACAATTTGCATACCCTGGTAGGATCAAAGCCTACTTCCGGCACCGGGATGAATTTGGTGTTAGACCGTGATTTTGCTGATCCTACCGTTATTAAAGCAGGTAATAAGTACTATGCTTATGCTACACAAAGCCGGAACAATGGCAAAACGATTAACATCCAGGTAGCATCGTCTTTCGATCATCAGCAATGGAAATACGAAGGTGATGCCTTACCGCAGAAACCCAAATGGGCATCAAAAACACAAAATTTTTGGGCACCTGATGTTTTCTTTGATGCTAAGCTGAAGAAGTTTGTCATGTTTTTTTCTGCCGATCCCGATGGACTTACCGGTAAATGCCTGGGCGTAGCTTATGCCGATGGCCCGCTTGGGCCTTTTTCAGATAAAGGCGAACCTTTACTTTGCGGCAGCGGCTTTCAAAACATTGACCCGAAAGGTTTTACAGACCCCAAAAGCGGTAAACATTTGCTTTACTGGGGATCTGATTTTCAGCCTCTAAAAGTTCAGGAAATGACAGACGACTGGTCGGCATTTAAGCCTGGCACCAAGCCAAAACCAATCGTTTATCCCGGCAAAGACAAAACCTACAGCAATTTGATAGAAGGTTCCTGGCTGGATTACAATAAAGGAATTTACTATTTGTATTATTCCGGCGATAATTGCTGCGGGGAAAAGGCCAATTATGCAGTTATGATCGCGAGGGCAAGCAATCCGTTAGGGCCATTTGAACGCTTGGGCGAAGTTAACCGATCCTTAAACAGTACAATCCTGGAAAAAGACAGCGTTTACTTAGCACCCGGACACAATTCGATTTTCAAAGATGAAAAAGGCAAAAAATGGATCGCTTATCATGCCATCGAAAGAAGCCATAAAGAAAAAGGAAGGGTAATGTGCATCAACCGTATCGCGTACAAAAACGGCTGGCCGGTTGTACTTAAATAATAAATGGTATGGGTCTATGCTTCTTTTACCTGGTAAAAATTGGTATTTATGTTGAAGTACAGGAAGGTTAAAGGCAGCAAACTATGGCTCCCTCTCCTTTGGAGAGGGCTGGGGTGAGGCTTTCAACACAAATATTTATGCCATAAAAGAAGTATGAAAAACCATTGCCGAACAAAAAAACAATACTTCTTTTACCCTTGTAAAATTGGTGCCGCTTATCTTTTAAAAGGTACGGCAACTTGCGGGTTTTTATGCGATAAAAGAAGCATGCAAACAATCCAGACAAAATTTTAAGACTACATATAAATCAGACTATCAATAGATATTATCCCAAAAACATGAAAACAAATTACTTTATAGCCTTGTGTACAGGTTCAGTTTTAGCCTTAACGGCTTGTAACAACACATCGAACAAACAATCATCCACCAAAACTGCCGATACCACACAGCAAGCCGTTTTACCTGCTAAAGCTGCTTTTGAAAAAACAATCGACAATAAAAAAACCGATCTCTACATTTTAAAAAACAAGAACGGCATGGAGGCGGCCATCACCAATTATGGCGGCAGACTGGTCAGTCTTTTGGTGCCGGGCACGGCCGGTAAGATGACTGATGTGGTTGCGGGCTTTGCAAGTGTGGAGGGGTTTCAGCATTCTACCGAACCTTATTTTGGCGCAACTATTGGCCGTTATGGCAACCGGATCGCCAACGGTAAATTTAAACTCAACGGTAAAGAATATACGCTTTACAAAAACAACGGGCCGAATACTTTGCATGGCGGTAAAAAAGGCTACCAGGATGTGGTGTGGGATGCAAAACAAATCAATGACACAACATTACAGTTGAATTATCTTTCCAAAGACATGGAAGAAGGTTTTCCGGGTAATTTAAATATAAAAGTAACCTATGCTTTGACCAATGACAATTGTTTAAAAATAAATTATGAAGCCACTACCGATAAAACTACCGTGGTAAATCTGACCAACCATGCCTTTTTTAACCTTAACGGTGCAGGAAACGGCAGTATTTTAAATCATCAGGTGCAAATCAATGCAGATGACTACACGCCGGTTGATAGTACGCTTATCCCGAGTGGGAAAATTGTATCTGTAAGCGGTACACCTTTCGATTTTAGAAAGACAACTGCAATAGGGGCACGAGTGAACGACAACAACGAACAGTTAAAGAACGGAAAAGGCTACGACCATAATTTTGTGTTGAACAAACACAACATGAATACTCCTGTAGCTACAGTAAAAGGCGACAAGAGCGGAATTGTGATGGAGATTTACACCGAAGAACCAGGTTTACAATTTTACAGCGGTAATTTTATGCACAGTAAAAACAGCATGAAAGCCGGCAAAAAGGATGATTACCGTACCGCTTTTGCCATGGAAACCCAGCATTTCCCGGATTCACCAAACCAGCCGCAGTTTCCTACAACTGTTTTAAAGCCAGGGCAAACTTATAAAACCCAAAGCTGCTACAAGTTTCTGTCGAAATAAAGAAAGGGTTGACTTCAGAATGATTAGTGAGAATTCTGTTTTCCTAACATAAACTTAGCCCTGCCTTCTGTTTTTATTTTTCCGGGGCAAATGTAATTTTCCAATAAATTCCGAATGTGTCAGCAACCATTTCGTAATGTGTGCTCCAAAATGTCTGGCTGATTGGCATTATTATTTCCCCTTCCGCAGACAGTTCATTAAATATACGATAGGCTTCTTCCTGGTTATCTGTACTGATATAAAGATAAATTTATTTGCAAACTCAGTTGCCGGTTGCTCGTATGTTTCTATACTATCACAGCCCATCAAAATGGTTTTGGTATTGATTTGTAATGAAGCATGCCTAATTTTTTCATCCAATGACATAGGAAACAGTTGCCTGTCTTGCTGCGGTACATCTTTATATCGTCCCAAGTATAAAAAGTTTCCACTGAAAACTAATTTATAAAAGTTGAATGCATCTTCACAATTATCTTTAAAAATTAAATAAGGATTTAATGTTATCATAGTTGGCGTAAATACATAATGAGAAATTGTCCATGAAATCTATTGATATCAACAAAGTATTATATTTTAAACCCAAACATTAGCTTGCCTTCAAAAATCATTCTTTCACTTTCCTCCTATTCCCTTTGAAATCTGTAATAAAAACAGCTTCCGCATCTCTATCCAACTCCAGTTTCCGGGAAGACTGGGATAAATAAGTAGAGCCATAATAAAACTCCACGTGTTTTTTTCTATTGTTTTTATAGATGATATCGGCATAAAAATCAGTTGTTTTTAAGTTGATCCAAACCGGCGGCGTTTTCTCCCTGATCTTTGAACTAAAGACCTTTAAGCTGTCCTGGTTTTGAGTAGCCACAAAAAGATCAGCACCTTTTGCAGAATGAACAACGGCCAAACCTTTTGCATCACCGTTCACAAAAAAACCGCTTTGTGCTATTGATTTGCTGCTGAAACCACCTTTACCATTTCCTTTGAGATACAAACCCATAAAAGCATCATGCCTGCCGGTAAAGGGTTCCATTCCATAATCGTTTCCAACCATCAGCAAATCCAGGAAGCCATCCTGATCAATATCACGGGCAACCATGCCATAAACCGGGGCCATTTGTGCTTCCATTGGCATTGGGTTGATGGAGAATTTACTGTTACCTTTATTTTCGATAAAACTGGTGTTCATATCGGTAGCTTTCAAAACAACCGCATTTTCTTTGTCCTGCTTGCTCCATAAATCGTCCATTGTTGCGCGGCCAAACCCTTTATAAGTAGGATATTTTTTTCGGGTGGAAATTACCTGGCTGATCAAATCGTCCCTTGTGTGCATTGGAAATGGTTTTTGTGTGCCGTCTTCTGCTTTCATATAACAAAAGATCATGGCATCAAACGAACCGTTATTATCCACATCCTTTCCTAAAATAGTCATGGGTTCAGAAAAAGAAGCTTTGTAATTGGAGTTTTGGCCTAAATTTCCAGCGATATAATCTGTTTTGCCATCATTGTTAAAATCGCCAGCCACCAAACTGTTCCACCAACCCACATGCTGCCCGATACCAGAATTATCTATTTTAGTAAAACCATGTCCGTTATTTTTAAAAAAGGTGATGGGCATCCACTCTCCCGCCACAACCAAATCCACTATGCCATCGTTATCAAAATCAGACCATAAAGCATCGGTTATCATACCTGTATGTTCCAGCTCAGGACAAAGTTCTTTGGTAACATCTACAAACTTACCGCCTTCGTTTCGCAACAAATGACTTGCAGGTGCAGAGGGATAAGCGCCGGAAACAGAACGCCCGCCAACAAAAAGATCAAGATCGCCATCCTTGTCAAAATCAGCGGCACGGACACAGGAGCCATTATCGTATTCTATCGGAACTGCTGCAAAATTCCGTTCAAATTGACCCTTCCCGTTATTGATATACAAGCGGTCTTGGGCAGAGGAATGGTCTTTGGGGAATTCATAACTTCCGCTCACTACATACAAGTCCAGAAAACCATCATTGTTGGCATCAAACAAAAGAGCGCCCATATCCTCTTCTTCTTTGTAATCTTCGTGCAAAAAGCGTTTGGTATCCATCGTGAACTTTCCGTTTTTATCCTGCATAAAAAACGTGCCCTTGTTTCCTGCTGCCCCACCGATGTAAAAGTCGTCATAACCATTGTTGTCAATATCCCCAACAGCTATACAAGGGCCGTACTGACTGAGCTTGTGCGGCAAAGTAGGCTGAATATTGTAATCAATGGCATCTTTTTCTTCGTGCTTATAATTGATGCCTGTTTGTTTTGCCTCGGATTGAAAAAGCGGAGTTTCCTTAATGGAAATACCAGGTGAAATATAACCGATACTGTTTTTATAGGATAAATTTATAGTTTGATTAGCCCTGATGTTTTTCAGCAACTGGGTTTTTCCATCCGCCCATCTTACTCTTAAAGAATCAACCGAAGTTACATCCCCTAAACCAAAATGCGCTTTTGCATCATCGGTGGACATATAACCGCGACATGGTTGCTGGTCATAAAACTGTTGCTTGCCCTGGTAGTAAACCCAAATAGAAGCACCGATGCCTCCCGTATTTTTACCGTCCCCTTCTAACTTTACACTCAAGTAGTGATGGCCTTTGGCCACCTGCTTTTTATTGTTCAAGGTATTTTCATAGATAAAAGCAGCTTCGTCAAGGTTATTAACAACCAGGTCAAGGTCGCCGTCATTATCCAGATCAGCATAAACACCACCAGTAGAAAATGCAGGTTTAGTAATCCCCCAGTTGGACGTTTGATTTTTAAAAGTATAACCGCCTGCATTTTTAAAAGCATAACTTACTGTTTTTACAACCGGAAAAGAATCGGCACTGGCAAGGGAAGTGTTTTCTTTCACGGTCCTGCCCTGGTCATTACCATAAAGCGCGTGGTCCAGGTCGGTTACATCTCTTGGATAACCGTTCGTGACCACCAGGTCACGGAAACCGTCATTGTCAAAATCGGCTACCAGCGGCGTCCAGCTCCAGTCGGTTTGATAAATACCGGCCAAATAAGCAACCTCACTAAATTGGGGATGGCCAGCCGGGGTTTTGCCTTGGTTCAGTTGAAGCACGTTGCGGATATACTGATGCTCGTAATTGTATTTTTTGTTGTTGATGTAAGTGATGTAATTGTCGCCCATCAGCATGGTTTTCTTTCTCAGGTTCTCTTCCGGAAGCATCTCTAATGAAACCAGGTCGGGCAGCCCGTCATTGTTGATATCCACCACATCAGAACCCATGACCGACCAACCTGTATGTTTAAAATATTCTCCTGCCCTATTTGTAAAAGTCCCGTTTTTGTTGTTGATGTATAAAAGATCGTTTGAAATAAAATCGTTGCCGACATAAATATCCGGCCAACCGTCATTGTTAATATCTGTAATGGAAACAGAGTTCCCAAACCCTTCCATTAATATACCTGCTTCCTTAGTTACATTGGTAAAGGTGCTGTTGCCATTGTTTTTGTACAAACGGTCGTTGTTAACGGCGCTTCCGTTGGCTACTTTAGGCCTGTACGCCACAGGTGTTCCCTTATCCAATACATTTGTCAGCACATATAGATCCAACAGCCCGTCATGATTATAATCAAAAAAAACAGCCTGCGTGCTATACCCGTTATCATCAATCCCATAAGCTTTGGCAGATTCTTTAAAAGTGGGGATACCGTCTTTGTTCAGCTTTTGGTTGATGTACAATAAATTTCTGCGTTGATTAGGATCTTTGCTGAAAGAAGCACAAACATAAATATCAAGCCAGCCATCACCATTGATATCAACAACAGAAACACCGGTACACCAGCGGCCTTCGCCCCCAACTGCCGCTGCATCGGTAATATCCTGAAACTTTAAAGCACCTTTATTCAGATACAATTTGTTGGAAACCATATTGCCCGCAAAGTAGATATCAGGCAAACCATCATGGTTAAAATCCCCGATCCCTACGCCTGCACCATTGTATAAATAGGGATGGTTTAAAATATTCAGGCTGTCGCTTTCGGTGATCGTGTTTTTAAAATCAACGCCGGTTTCGGATGCGGGAAGCAGTTTAAAAAGTGTGTTTGAATTGTCTTTTTTGGAACATGAAGCAAATACAAAAACGATCAATATAGTAAGCAGCTTGGCCAGCCTGATGAAATTGTTTAACATGGTTGGTATGTAGTACTTTTTATTGTAAAATTGGCTTGGGTTTGGCAAGCGGTAATTCAAGGTTTATGGCGGTTAAATTAACCATTTTTTCAACGTTTGCTGCTTTAACCCTTGTAAAGAAAACAGCTTTTTATACTTAAATATCTTCAAATCCTATCAAAATTTCATCAAATAGTATCGCTTCGTCATTTTAAGCAGAAGAAATATTTATATCCATTAAATTTGACCCTTTGTCCAACTCTATCCAACTATACCTAATTTAACTTGTGCCTGCTGATCCATGAGCAAATTATATCCTGTTTTTTTAATTGCTTTATTGCTGATTTCGTGTTCTGGACATCAAAATAGCTGGAAAAAATCAACCGAAAGCGCAGATTACATCCATCGTTCTGTTCAGGAAGTAACCGATGTGATGCTCTATGACATTTATTCTCCGCCTGTTGCCAGCCGGATTTATGCTTATATCAGTGTGGCCGGTTATGAAGCTGCTGTCAACGGCAATAGGAAGTATATTTCGCTTTCGGGGCAATTGTATGGCTTGGATTCCCTTCCAAAACCTGATGTACATAAAAAATATAGCTTTACCCTGGCGGCTTCCCATGCTATTTTAACCGTTGGAAAAACTTTGGTGACCTCTGAAGGACGGATTGAGGCGTTCCATACCAAACTGATGCAGGAATTTAAAGATACAGGAATGCCTGATGAAGTGTATGAAAACTCTATTAAGTATGGAAAGCAGGTAGCAGACCGGATCTTGTTATGGGCGGCCAAGGATAAATACAAACAAACCCGGTCGTTATCTAAATATGATATTTTAAGTGATGATGCTTCCTGGAAACCCACTCCTCCGGCTTACATGAAAGCAGTTGAACCCAACTGGAATAAATTAAGGCCTTTTTTAATTGATTCCGCACAGCAGTTCAAGCCTTTGCCTGCTATTGCTTTTTCATCAAAACCGGTAAGTCCGTTTTATAAATTGGCTTTGGCCGTTCATGATGCGGGAACACATTTATCCGCAGAACAAAAAGAAATTGCCAATTTTTGGGATTGCAACCCGTTTAAAGTGAATACTAACGGGCATACCATGTTCGCTACCAAAAAGATTTCGCCCGGCGGCCATTGGATCAATATCGCCTGTTTGGCCTGCAAAAAAGCACATGCAGATTATGTCAAGACAGCAGAAACCTACGCCTGTCTATCTGTGGTTATTGCAGATGGTTTCATCAGTTGCTGGGACGAAAAATACAGGAGCAAGGTGATCCGACCGGAAACTTATATCAACCAATACATAGATCAAAACTGGGTCCCTTTTCTTCAAACCCCGCCTTTTCCCGAATATACAAGCGGCCATAGCGTTATTTCAACCGCCTCAGCTATCATGCTTACTAAATTATTGGGGGATAATTTCACCTTTTCTGATTCTACAGAAGTGCAATTTGGTATTCCGGTACGCCGTTTCAAATCCTTTAAAGAAGCAGCAACGGAAGCGGCAATCAGCCGGTTTTACGGCGGCATCCATTATATGCCTTCTATTGTTAACGGGATGGATGAGGGCAGTAAAATTGGGGCATTTGCCATAAATAAGCTAAAAACAAGGAGATGAAGTTTAACTTTTGTTTTAAGTTGAAATTATAACAGAAAATCATAGTGCTTCTTTTAGTCTATAAATTTTATTAAAATTTCAGGATAGAAAATAATACTAAAGACAGTTAACCAAGTAATGGTTTTAAAGCCGTTTCTAAAACCGCCAACCTTGTTTCCTTTTATTATTTAAATATCTTCGGACAGGAATATCATAAATTTGGTTGAAGTTTGGCATAACGTAACTTCAACCTAAAACATTTAAAGCTTTCAGCGTGCCAACAAAAAAGCCTCATATCATCCGATTTGAGACTTTTAACTTGTAGAGGTAACCCTAATAAGACCAAAATTGAACCGTTTAATAGAAGGTTTACAACTATTAGAGACTGTAAGAGCCTGTTTAAATTTCATTCCATATATTTTTGTATGCTTCTTTTATCACCCAAAAATTGAAAAAGTCTTTTGCTTATGACACCGTTATAGAAAACAAACACGAAAATATAGGCATAAAAGAAGCATTACAATTTCCTCTGATAGAATTTTAAACAGGCTCTAAGTAATAACCACTAAATTAAAAGGTAAAGGTTCAGCATTATTTTAACGTTTCAATAGTTCTAAAAAAGCATTATCATAATCATCCTTATAGGACAAAAGGATATTTTTTATTATCAAGAAGATCAAATTGTCCGTTCCTTTAATATTGAAATTATTTACAAAATGCGATAGGATATTTTTCTTCTTTACAGGAAAATATTATTGGTAGTTGTGATAAACTTTTATAACAAGGATGCTTGATTACGCTCGTGTTGCTTATAAAATGCTTAAATGCGAAAAAATACATTATCCTATCGATTTTTTTCCGTTTCATCCCTGATATAGGTTAATCATAAAGAAACCCCTCTTTTCCACGGGATAAAATCATCCTGTCCATGCCCAACAGCACTTACTTCAATTTCGCCGCTGGCTACTTTAATTACATACTCCAGTATGCGTTCGCCTGCCTCCTGTATAGTTTCTTCGCCTTCTATAATACTCCCTGTGTTGATATCAATAATATCATTCATTCGTTTGAACAAGCTGGTATTGCTGGCAATTTTTATTACCGGGGCAATTGGATTGCCGGTTGGGGTGCCTAAGCCCGTTGTAAATAAAATAATATTGGCACCCGCGCCAACCTCTGCCGTGGTTGATTCCACATCATTTCCCGGGGTACACAATAAATTAAGACCGGGGTTAGTTACTGCTTCAGGGTAGTCCAGTATATCCACCACTGGTGAGGTACCGCCCTTTTTTGCCGCGCCCGCAGATTTTATCGCATCCGTTATCAGTCCGTCTTTAATATTTCCGGGCGAAGGGTTCATATCAAAACCAGAGCCTGCCTCATCTGCCCGCTGGCTGTACGTACGTATGAGGCTAATAAAACGGTCGGCCTTATCTTTGTCCAAACACCGGTCAACAATATTTTGCTCAACACCGCATAACTCCGGAAATTCGGACAATATTACCGATCCCCCTAAACCGACCAGTAAATCTGAAGTGTAACCAATTGCCGGATTGGCTGATAGGCCAGAAAAACCGTCTGAACCGCCGCATTCTAAGCCGATCGTTAACTTGGATAAAGGTGCCGGTTTCCGTTCGTGTTGATTCGCCATCATTAAACCTGCCAGTGTTTGACGAATCGCCAGGTCAAGCGTATCGGCTTCTGTGCCGATTGCTTGCTGATCCAGAATATAAAGTGGTTTTTTAAATCCAGGAGATCGTTTGGCTATCTCTTGCTGTAAAATACCAACCTGCGCATTCTGGCAACCGAGGCTTAAAACCGTAGCCCCAGCCACATTAGGATGTGTAATATAGCCAGCCAATAGTCCGCACAAAGTAACCGAATCTTGGCGGATGCCGCCGCAACCACCGGTATGGTTCAAAAACTTAATACCATCAACGTTGGCAAACAACTTTGAATTACCTGAGCCTTTTTTATTAATTTCAACTTCCGTGTATAAAATTTCTTCAATGCTGCTTCCTGATTTTATCTTATTGATCAGGCTCTGCGCTTTAAGCTCATACAACTGTTTACGGCCATATCCCAAGGGTTTAACCAGTGCTTCCTGCAGCACTTCTATGTTACGGTTCTCGCAAAAGACCATGGGAATAACCAGCCAGTAATTAGCTGTACCAACACGGCCGTCTTCGCGATAGTAACCATTAAATGTACGGCCTTCAAACCTGCTGATGTCTGGCCGGACCCAAGTGTAATGATGTCCCTCGGGTACAAAATTGTCAGCCGCGTGCTTTACATTAGTGGTCGTTAGCAATCCGCCGGCAGTAATGTTACTTTGTGCTTTGCCAACTAAAACTCCATACATCAGGATGCTTCCACCTGCCGGTATAGCCGTTTCTGCGAACTTGTGTTTTGCAGGTATAAATTCAATGGTTTTATATAAAATGCCTTCGTATGTCAACTCTTCTCCCGCTTTTAAATCGGTTAAAGCAATCAGTACGTTATCTGCGGGATGTACTTTTAAAACAGACTGTCTCATCTGGCTGTGTTTTTAGTATTATGGTTGGATAAGTTGATCAAGCCGCCATCTACAGTTGCTAATGTTTTTGCTTTAATTTATAGCTAAGCTGATCTGGGCCTTAAACCGCGTTTTGTATATAATGCATACAGGCTGCTTTAAAAAATACCAACAATCAATAGACAGATAATTTAGTTCGTAATTCTATTATTTGATATTACCGAAATGTACGTTTTCCGAAATAACACCACGTTTACCAAGTAGTTGAATGGTTGTTGATGGCCCAAGGTTTAAGGGGGCAGCCCATTCCCGCAAAGCCCATATCACTTTTTTATCAGGCGTAATTTCTATTGCTTGGACTGGTAAGTTATTAGAATTACTTTTTGCTCCCCATTGATCGTACCAATTATTTACCAGTGTATTACCATTAAAAAGACGAAGAGCTATTTGTGGCGATGAAAACTTATAATCCGGTATGTCATTCGCTGCACATTCCCATACAATTTCTCCTTTCCGGTTAATTTCCTGAACAAGATTTTTATTGCCGGCCACAAGTATATTTCCATTATTTAATGGTTCTGCAGACCAAACACCCGGAACATCAATTGATAAAAGCTCTTTGCCGTTAATATCATATTCGCAAACTTTTCCCATATCCATGTGGGCCACCATGATAGTACCGGATTTGGTTAACCGGGCATGGCGAAATTGTCCATGAACCGAATTAGGGTTCTTAACCGGCAACACAAATTCTTTTTCAGTTTTGCCGGTTTTAATATTTGTAACAAAGAGTTTGGCGGGATTGCCGTTTTGGATAAAAACTACATGGTCTTTTCCAATAGGTTGAGCGGTATGCGTTTCGTAACCTGCGGGCGCATCGTAATTCCAAAGCACCTTTTTATCAGCGTTAATTAACGTGACACCAAACTGATGGGCAAAAAGGATGTTTCCGTTTGTCATTAAAACAGCATCGCTAATTTCCCCTTTACCAACCGTATCAATATAAGACCATGTTATTTTGCCATTGCGCACAATGTACATATTGCGTGCTTTTGCTTCGCCGGCATAAAAAAAATCAAATTGTTTAGCGCCCTTTCCCGGTAATGTTTGCGGTGCCGCCGGTTTATCTTTACTATTTGCGGCAACCTGTTGCGCCCAACTGTTCGTACTTATGCCTGGTAAAAGCAATAGCAGAATAAACAATCCAAGATAAGAACGACGGGGGCTGCCTGAACCGGCTTTAATTAAATCTACCATTTGTATATTAAGTTAAAAATAAACCAATTATTAGGTGCATGTTTAAGAGTCTGTTCAAATTGATAAAAGAAAAAATACCAATGCTTCTTTTACCCTATAAAAATTGGTGTTTGCATCAATTTAAATAAACCAAAACTAAATGCCTGCCATCTTTTAGGTGATAAAAGAAGCATCCAAAGTAAAACGAACAAAATTTAGACAGGCTCTTAAAATTCAAAAATAATTCTTAATTGCAATTAATTAACCTAAGAAGTTTCATCTAAGCAGCATTACAATTGGCTCAGCCAAAGTATGAGTATCACCCCACTAATACTTGTATTATCATACATATTTTTATACGGAATGTACATTTTGCTATAAATGGTACAAGCTTGCGTAAATAGTTTACCATATTTGATTTCCAATTGTTGAATTTAATAATCTTGCTTACATGTCTTTCCTAATCAATAATAGTCAGGCTTTAATTATAAATAAGAAGAGGTTTAACGTAGATGTCTCGCCAGATATGCCATTGCTGTGGCTTCTTCGGGACATTATTGGTTTGACAGGTACTAAGTTTGGTTGTGGAATGGCCCAGTGTGGTGCTTGTACTATACATTTGGATGGCGAAGCAGTTCGTTCCTGTGTCACTCCGGTTTCCCGTGCAACAGGAAAAGAAATAGTAACCATTGAAGGCTTGTCTATAAACGGAGATCATCCATTACAACAAGCCTGGGCCGAAGTAAATGTACCACAATGCGGTTATTGCCAATCAGGTCAAATTATGTCGGCAGCCGTTTTGCTTCGGGGAAATCCCGATCCTACGGATAGTGATATTGACGACGCATTATCCGGAAATATTTGTCGCTGCGGTACCTATTTGCGGATACGCAAAGCCATACATATCGCTGCTACTATTCAAAAATCATCTGTCAAGGTATAGTAAACCCATGCATCCTACTAAGCGTAATTTACAAACAACTTTTTACTATCCTAAAAAAGGTATTTATGTGATATTGACCATTATTGCATTTTTAAGTATAGTTATTATTTTTTCTTTTAGAACTGATGGTAAATTAGTTAGAAGTAAAAATCCCCATTTCACCCGAAAAGATAGCATAGCGTCAAAAAAAGCCTTTCTTAAAGTTTATGCAGTTTTAATGAGCCCGCGATGTATGAATTGTCACCCTTCCGGAGATATTCCCCTGCAAGGCGAGGACAGCCATTTGCATTTACAAGGCGTTAAGCGCGGCCCTGATGGCAAAGGTATATATGCTTTAAAGTGTGCAAACTGCCATCAGCCTTACAACCTTCCCGGGTTACACATGCCGCCTGGAAACCCAAAATGGGCTTTACCTCCTGCTAACATGAGAATGGTTTTTCAGGGCAGGACGCCCCACCAACTGGCTGCGCAACTATTGGATAAAAAAAGAAATGGCAGAAAATCAATTAAGGCATTAATTGATCATATCACCAGTGATACGTTGGTGTTAGCCGGCTGGTACCCGGCACAAGGTTTGGCCAAGCCGCCTTTGTCGCACCGTGAATTTGTAAGTGCATTTAACGAATGGATCAGCAAAGGTGCTGTAAGCCCTTAAATTTACAAGAATTGAAAAGAAGAAATTTTATACGTATCTCAACATTCACTGCAGGTGCCTGGCTCCTGACGGATGTTTTGCCTGTATCCTCATCAGCAGTAACCGCACCTGAAGGTTTAATTTTCTCACCGAATCCGTTATTAAAAATATTTGATACCGGTAAAGTAGTTATCAGCGTGATTAAACAGGAAATGGGCCAGAACGTAATTACAGCATTACCGTTAATTATTGCGGAGGAACTGGAGGTTGACCCTAAAGAAATATCTGTTGAAACACTGCCCTACAAAGCATCAAATGCAGGCAATTATACTACTTGGGCCAGCGGAAGTGTAAAAGGAACCTGGATGCAGATGCGCCAAGTTGGGGCTGCTGCAAAATTTATGCTGATAACGGCTGCTGCCGAACGGTGGAAAGTACCTGTTGAAGTTTGTAAAGCACAGGATGGTAAAGTAATCAATACGACCAATAACAAGGTTTTAAACTATAAAGATCTGATAAAAGAGGCTAGTGCGCTGACCCCTCCCGAAAAGCCCCCGCTTAAAAATATAAAAGATTTTAAGTATATCGGGCAAAAAATGACCAAAACTAATATCGCACCTATTGTAACCGGTAAATACGCCTATACGATGGATGTTAAACTACCTGGTATGCTTTATGCCGTATTGGTTCGTTGCCCGGTATTTAGTGGTAAGGTAAAGAGTTGGGATGATACTGCGTTAAAAGGATTAAAAGGATTTGTTAAAGTAATACAGGTTGATCAAATACCAGAAGCACTTAACAGGAATGCAGTAGCAGTTATTGCAACGAATACGTGGGCTGCCATGGAAGGCAAGCGTTTACTAAAAGTAAAATGGAGCTATGAACTTGGTAAAATAAAAGACAGTAAATCTCTAACAGATCAATTTAAAACTGAGTTTGCAACTGTTAAGCCGGCTCAGGTACATGGTAAAGACAAAAATGCCCCATTTAAAACAATTGATGATCATCCGGGTGTTTATCAGGCTACTTACGAGGTTCCTTATCTTGCACATGCAACAATGGAACCTGTTAATTGTACTGCGCGGTATAAAGACGGAAAGTTTGAAATTTGGGGAGGCTTCCAGGCACCTATGTTTATTAACAATGTTTTACCAAAAATTTTCGGTGTAGACAGTTCTTCTATACTTGTCAACCTGATGCCCATGGGCGGCAGTTTTGGCCGGAAGGAAAAAATCGATAATGTTGCTGAAGCAATGTTGCTTACCAAAGCGTTGGATTTGCCGGTGCAAGTGATATTTAACCGTACTGATGACATACAAG
>JAABUQ010007609.1_pt1 | contig 15636 bp, 15 predicted proteins | sample 5560001 | NCBI WGS metagenome assembly JAABUQ01 (sample SAMN10711888, study PRJNA513371) | rock metagenome | isolation source: Antarctica rocks | place: Antarctica: Victoria Land, Finger Mt nord | collected 2015-12-18 | reverse complement strand
AACCTGCTCGATGGAACGAACTCCCATATCGATGCGGGTGAGAGCCGGCTGTTTCTGGTCGGCAAATACTACGACACGCTGCGGGTCGCCGACGGCACGGCCAAGTTCCTGAAACGCGAGGTCAGGCTCGACAACCGCCGCCTGGATAAAGGGTCGCACTGGCCGATCTGAACGCTGGCAGGTCGTGGAGCCCGATCCGAAGTTCCAGTCTGGCCTTATCGGCCTCGAAGCATAGAAAGAGAGGCCGCTGCGCCGCCCCATTCATGGCGCGAGATGCGGCCCGGGGGAGAAAACGCTGATGGCATGGACGGACGTATGCGGGGCTGATGAGGTCCCCGAGAACACCCTGAAGCAGTTCCGCGTGAACGGGATCGCTCTTATCATCGCCAACTACAGCGGAAGTTTCCGGGCGATCCCGCCGATTTGTCCCCATATGGAAGAGCCTCTCTGCGACTCTGGTGTCATCGCAAATTGCGTCCTCACCTGCACCAAGCATCTATGGGCTTGGAACCTCGGGACGCTCGACATGATGGGTGAAACGGAGAAGCCGTTGAAGACCTACGAAATCAGGGAGGAGGCCGGCCGGCTTCTCGCGGTCGTCGACGAGGAACTCCTGTATGATTTCGAGGAGGACGACATGGATGACGACTTTTTCAGCAAAAGCTAACTGGCCCCTGGAAGCTGGCTGGCCCCGTCGAGAACTTGGAATACTCAAGCCATGAAGGTAACGGCCGAGACGAAATCGGGCTCATTCAACTTCGAATGCGGCGTCGACGAGATGCTACTCTACGCGGGGCTCCGCCATGGACTTACATTGCCCTATGAGTGCGCAACGGGCACCTGCGGCACTTGTCGCGCCCGGGTCGTAGCCGGGTCAGTCGCAATCGACTGGGATGACGCGCCCGGTTTTGCAAAGCTGAGGCGCGATAAGGGTGACATCCTGTTGTGCCAGGCGCGTCCGCGCGAGGACTGCGTTTTGCGCGTTCCCGCCAATGTCCTGCCTCAGCCCGAGCGCCATGCGGTTCCGCTATTGAGGACGGGCACCATCCTAAACGTCCGCCGGCTCACCCCCGACGTGATCCATTTCGAGGTCGGCCTTGCAGCGCCGATGACCTTCGACGCTGGCCAGTTCGTCGTTTTGAAAGTGCCGGGCCTGAATGGAGCCCGGGCTTATTCGATGGTCAACTTCCAGCGCGACTGCTCCCGCATCGACCTAGTTATCAAGCGCAAGCACGGGGGCGGCTTCGGCAATTGGCTATTTGATCGGGAGATCGGCAGCGACCAGATCGAGATTTTCGGACCGCTCGGCCGCGCCACGTTCCATCCGGAGGAGGATCGGGACCTCCTCATGATCGCGGGAGGGTCCGGGATCGCCGGCCTGATGGCGATCCTCGAGCGGGCGACTGAGGAAGACTACTTTCGCAACCACAAGGGATTTGTCTTCTTCGGCGTGCGGAGCATGGCCGACGGCTTCTATCTGGAAGAGATGTCGCGCTTCGTCGCTGACGGACACGAGAATCTAGAGGTCACACTCGCGCTGTCCCACGAGTCGGTTCCTTCGGCCACCCACCCCGCATACTCCGGGGTGCGGCTCGCCACTGGCATGGTGCACGAGGTGATGGCAAACTCGATGAGGGAGCGCTACACGAACGTTGCGGCCTTCATCGCGGGTCCGCCGCCCATGGTGGACGGAGCGATCCGGGCGCTCATCACCGAAGGCGGGCTTTCTCCCGCACTCATTCGCTATGACAAGTTCGGCTAAAAGCCGGAGTCAAAACACCCGCGTCCGCCATCCTGCTTTATGACGTGATGATATGGCCGCATTTGCCCTGGAGGTTGGCTGAGTCGAAATCGAACCTGGCGGGTTGTTCGGCACCTGCCTCATTCGCGCCGGCAACGCAGCGGAACCCAGGGCCATGCGGTCCGACGCTATCTCGTTATCGCATCGGGAACGGCAAGCCAGAACGGTGTCGCATCGCGGATTAGGGACCAAGTACAGTCTGGCCGGAATACGTGGTCGCATGGCCGCGTGGGAACATGGCCGCATAGGGGGGGGAGGATTGATGGCTGGCTTTAACAGGAGGAAGGCGCTGGGCTTCGTCGGAGCTGGCGTTCTGGGCGCGCTCCGGCCTGCGCGGGCGGAGACGGTGACGCTGCCTTTCGGCAATGGCGAGCGTCCGTTGGTCTCGTATCCGGAGAAGCGCAAACTAATCCGCCTCACATCCCGGCCGCCACAGCTCGAAACGCCCTTTGCCGTGTTCAACGAAGGGCTGCTCACGCCCAATGACGCCTTCTATGTGCGCTATCACCTGGCGGGCTTGCCGACCGACAGCATCAACCCCGATACCTATCGTCTGGCGGTCAAGGGTGAGGTTAATACCCCGTTGTCGTTCAGCCTGGCCGAGATCAAGGCACTGCCGGCCATCGAGATCGTGGCCGTCAGCCAGTGCTCCGGCAATGGGCGCGGCTTTTTCGAGCCTCGGGTAGCCGGCGGGCAGGCCGCCAACGGGTTGATGGGCAACGCACGCTGGCAGGGCGTGACCTTGAGGTCGGTGCTGGACCGGGCCGGCGTGAAGCCGGGTGCCGTGCAGGTGCGGTTCGACGGGTTGGATGGACCGGTCGCAGACGGCACGCCGGACTTCGCAAAGGCGCTCGACATTGACTTGGCACGCAACGGGGAGGTCCTGCTGGCCTATGCGATGAACGGGGCAGAGCTTCCGTTCCTGAATGGCTATCCCCTGCGTCTAGTGGTGCCGGGCTACTTCGGAACCTATTGGGTCAAGCACCTGAACGAGGTCACCGTGCTGGATAAGCCGCTCGATAATTTCTGGATGACAACGGCGTACCGCATCCCAGACAACGACTGCAACTGCGTGACGCCAGGCACGCCGCCGGTCAAGACCCGCCCAATTGGACACCTGAAGGTGCGCAGCTTCATCACCTCGGTCGAGGACGGGGCCATCCTGCCCGCTGGCAAGCAGACCATGCTGCGCGGCATCGGGTTCGACAGCGGCAGCGGCATCAAGCAAGTCCAAGTGTCAACCGATGGCGGCCAGAGCTGGGCTGACGCCAAACTCGGCGAAGACATGGGCAAGTACTCATTCCGTAGCTGGGAGGCGCCGGTTGCCCTGGCGGCAGGCTCCCATGTGCTGAAAGTTCGCGCCGTCGCTAATTCTGGCGAGACGCAGCCTGTGGAGCAGCCATGGAACCCGGCGGGATACCTGCGCAACTTGATCGAGACCACGAAGGTCACGGCGGCATGAAAGGCACGGCAATGCGCCAACTCGTTCTAATAGCTCTGCTGGCAACTGCCGGAAGCCTACCGGCCCTGGCCGCGTCGAGGGTTTACCAGTTACCGGATGAGACGGCCGAACTGGCGCCAGGACCAAACCTGGATCTGGTGCAGAGCAACTGCGGGGGCTGCCATTCCTCTGAATACATCTCGAGCCAGCCGCGCCGCCTGCCGAACGCCAAGGCGTTCTGGACGGCAGAGGTGACCAAGATGCAGCATGCTTATGGCGCCCCAGTCGAGGATGCGGACGTTGCGAAGATTGTGGACTACCTAGTCGCGACCTACGGGCAATAGGAAAGCTTGCAAAACCAGAAGGTTCCGTCAGGGCTCGCGCTAGGGCACCGTCAACTTGGCGGCTGGCGGGCTTGTGAGATGGAGCTGTGCCAGGTAGGCGGGCGGGATGACAACGTCCGCTGTTCCCAGCTACGCCGGCTATCGCTTCCCGGCTGAGGTCATAAGGGCTTGAGCTGAAATAACCGCTGCAATTCGGACACGTTATCCGCGGCGCACAAGGGTTTTCGACGATGCCGTGGATCGTTTATCTTGGCTCAGGCCCTAAGCCACGCCGTTTGGCTCCACTTCCGCTTCCCCCTGAGCCTGCGCATGGTGCACGAGCTGCTGGCGACACGCGGCATCATCGTCAGCTATGAAACTGTGCGCCAGTGGGCGGAGCTGACCTATTCCTGCTCCGCCGCCACCACGTTCCAGCCGTCCAGTATCGAGCAACCCGCCTCCAAGCCTTTCTGGTTTGGGCCGAGGTCATCGGCGTCACCGCTGCAGCGTAACCACGAGCACGCCGTCCTCATTGCGCGCCAGCGCGAACCAAGTCCAACAAGTTGACGGTACCTGCTGGCTGCTTCGCGATGACGCTATCGCTCATCCTTGGCGAGGAACACTTCGTCGCAGATCAGATGGACACCAAGGCCGAGGTGACGCTGCAGAGCAGGACGATGGCTTTGCAATTAGGGACCGTCGCGAGATTGGGGGTCAGGCTGCGATCGCCATCGGTGGGTATGGATCGTTGGCTGGCTGGAACTTCTGTCCGAAGCCGGACCCGAGCGTGCCATTATAGACAGCGCACCGAACCTGCAGCAGCAGGTCGGCCCCGCGTCGCGACCAACGCATCTGCTGTGACTTGTTCATCCGGCGGTTCACCAGGAAATTGGCCGTCCCTTCGGTGATCGCGGTTCCCACCCGCAAGCCCGCGCGGTGGCGCTCGGCGTAGTTGACCAGCCAGGCGCTTTGGCCGATCAGATAGCTATCCAGCGCGCGCAAGGCGGTCCACAGCTTCCGTGAGGGTGCTGTAGACCTTCGCTGATCCGGCTCGCCCCGAAAATGATGCATGACCGCGCGGATGCGATCGATGCTGATTTGGGCATCCTTGGCCTTGCCATTCCAAATGCGCCAGTGCAGGCACTCAACTTCCTCGGCGATCACCGCCTTCGCCGCCACCCGCGCCGGGTCATCCGCCGACAGGCCGTCGGCGATTTGCTTCAGGTGCTGCAGCCGCATGGCAATATGGAACCAATCGAGCATCGGCGGCGTGGTGACGCCGGCATCGGCGAGGATGCGCCGGAGCCCGGGACAACCATCGGTGAAGGCGGTCAGCGCCGTGTCCCCGGTTCGTCCGACAGCGTCGAGATTGCGGCGGATCAGAGCTTGGATGTCCGTGCCGGCTTTGGCGACGGCGCCGAAAACCTGGCGGCCACCGGACGCCGTTTCGACATTGCCGACCCGCACGTCCAGATGCCGCTCGCCCTCGGCACAGCTGCGGATGAACGTCGAGTCCAGGGTCACCACGATCGCCGACGCTGCTGTTTCCGGCCGCGTCGCGACATAATCCCCAAGCGCCTCGCCGACCTTCAGGGTATGGCGGCGCAAGGTCTCATGATGCCTTCCCGCGTCGACCGGGAACATCTGCTCCAACACATCCGCGGCCGTCCTGTAGGTCATCAAGGCGCAGAGATGCGCCTGAAGCCGGTCCAGCTCCGGTGTCGACCGGCAATGCGCTGGCCAGTCGATGCCAGCCTCGATCCCGCCACACGCGGCACAGCGAAAGCGGGGAAGCCGTAGCGTGACCGGGCCGAAGAGCGTCGACACCGCATGGTCCCGGTAGTCCTTCACACGGCAAGCGCCGCCACAGCGTGCGCAGCCCGGCCGCCGAACGGCGTGGTCCCTGGCCTGCGCAGCGACGATCTCCCGTTGAACGCCCGCCAGCAGCAGCTTCGCTTCGGACAGAGTCAGACCCAAATTGGCGATATCGACGAGATCATCGGGCCTTCTGATCTCCATGATGTCCGCGCATGGCCCCTCGCCCTCGTCCCCAATTTCCACCAACCTCAACATCCAAGCCACGCATCCACCCTCGGCCAGAGAACGAACGCGAAAATACCCAACTGGCCCACGCACCCCCAATCTTGCGACGGTCCCCCCACGGACAGGTCAAGGCTCTGACGAACCTCTCGAGTTTTCATGGTGGCAAGATCGCACGGGCCGATGTCGCCAGCTTTGTTGTGGAACAGTTGGTGGTCGACACCTGGCTCCGCCGTACGCCGCTAATCACCTGGTAGGCCCTGTAACCACGAAGCTGTGCAGATTGGCCATCTGACGCCGTAGCACGTTGATCGGCAGCCAAAGCCAGGGGTGTCCGTCAAACGAACCGACACCGGTGGCGAAATCACCGGGCTGACCAGGCGCATAAACTATGGCGGGAAACAGGGCTGATATCATCAGGCCAAATCAGAAAATCTTAGCAAAATATTCTTAATACCCCCAACTACTGCGCACGTAGGTTAGGCCGCTTTCGCACCTTCTTGATTTCGCCACCGGTGTCCGAACCCCAGGCGGGCAAGCCCAGGCTGTCCGCCAACCCTCGACAGCGGACGGGAAGGCGGACAAATTGATAGACGGACGGGAAAGCTGTGGCCTTCAGCGGTAAATGGCGGGGTTTCTCCAGTGCTATATGGCGCGCCGAGTGCTGAGTTTAGTGGAAGGCGGAACGGCGGCTTTTGGATTAGGCCTACAGGAAGCAGCCATGTTGCCGTGCGAGCCATTGCGGTGGCAGAAGCCGACACCACGACAGTCCACCAAGACGCAGCGGACTACGTCTTGCTCGGAATGCGGGCGATCACCTTGATCTCGAAATCAAAGCCAGCAAGCCAGTTGACACCGATTGCCGTCCAGTTTGGATAGGGGGCCTGTTCGAATATTTCGCTCTTCACTGCCATGATGGTTGCGAACTGGTTCTCTGGGTCGGTGTGAAAGGTGGTCACATCCACAATGTCATCGAACCCGCATCCTCCCGCGACCAACGTCGCTTTCAGATTGGCGAACGCCAGCCGGACTTGATCCCCGAAGTTTGGTTCCGGCGAGCCATCGCCACGGCTGCCGACTTGGCCGGATACGAACAGCAGATTGTCGGACCGGATGGCAGCCGAATAGCCGTGCGCCTCGTAAAGAGCATGACGATCTGCAGGGAAGACGGCATCACGCTGGGTCATATCGGGATCCTCTCAGGCACATGTCCGTATGAGCGGAACGACCGCGCTAGACGGTTAAACAAAAGCGACACATTCTGGCGTACGTCGCGTATATAAACGCGCATGCGCTCTGTATGTCAAATGAGATACGAAGCGTATCTGGTTGGAAGGTTTGTTGTGGCTGCAAGGCGTCGCATCGAAACGATGGAGCAGAACCGCGCCAAGCTGATTGCGGCAGCGCGAAAGGCGTTCTCCTCAAAGGGTTTCGCCGCATCATCGATGGATGAACTCACCGCCGATGTCGGGCTCACTCGAGGCGCTCTTTACCACAATTTTGGCGACAAAAAGGGGCTGCTCGGCGCCGTTGTGGCGGAGGTCGATGGTGAAATGGCTGTGCGGGCGCAACAGGCCGGAACGGCCGCAGGAAATAGTTGGGAGGGGCTGCTCGCGGAAGGAGCGGCCTATATCGAGATGGCACTCGACCCCGAAGTACGGCGGGTCGTGCTGCTGGACGGCCCTGCTTTCCTAGGCGATCCCTCCCAGTGGCCGAGTCAGAATGCCTGTCTGCAAACAACAAAGAAGACGGTTGCCAAACTGGTCTCCGAAGGCGTCATGAGGCCGGTCGACATCGAGGCGGCCGCCCGCCTTTTGAGCGGCGCTGCATTGAATGCGGCGCTGTGGGTAGCGGCTTGTGACGAGCCGCAAGCAATTCTACCCAAAGCGATCGAGGCGTTCCGGCTCATGGCGACAGGTTTGCTGGCAGAGCAACGCTGAACTTTAGTCTCCGGTAAATCGTGGCTGTGTGCCACAGAGCACCCGCTCAACGGCAGGTTTCAGGAAGAGCAAAAGAGGCTCAATGTCTGGAAGGGTCGATTTTGGAAACTTCACGCTGCTTTCGCGACAGCGCTGCCACCCTGTCGAGCGAGGGTGCGATAGACGGTTGGCCGTGAAATGGAAAACAGCTCGGCAAGGTCGCTGATCGAGTAGTCGCCGGTATCGTGCATGCGCCGCAGCTCCTTTTGCTGCTTATCGGAAAGCTTGGGCTGCTTGCCGCGCAGCTTGCCCCGCGAACGGGCGATTGCCATGCCCTCGCGAGTTCGCAGCCGGATTAGGTCGGCCTCGAATTCGGCAAAGGTGGCGAGAATGTTGAAGAACATTTTTCCGATCGGATCGGCGGGGTCATACACGCTCGATCCCAGCGCCAACCTGACGCCGCGTTTAACGAGTGCGTCGGCGATGAACCGGGCATCCGGGACCGAGCGCGCCAGGCGGTCGAGCTTGGGCACGACGAGCGTGTCGCCGGTGCGGACCGCAGCGAGGGCTTGGTCGAGGCCGGGCCGGGATCGGTTGGTGCCGGTCAACCCGTGGTCGGTGTAGATGCGGTCGGCGGCGACGCCGAGCTGTTCGAGGGCGGCTTTCTGGGCGGCGAGGTCCTGCTTGTCGGTGGAACAGCTGTGATTTCCATGTAACGCTGCGACTAAACACGTAACTCTGCGACTCGCAGCCATCGCTGGAGTCGTGGGCCGTGTCGGAACCGGTCTATCCCATCGCAAGTTTCCCGATCGACGGCCACCTCTGGTGGCTACGGTGGCCCGAGCGGACAGCGTGGCCTAGAACCAGTCGCATGGTTTGCTGTGTCATCCGGAACCAGTCGCACGGTTACGTGGAAACGAGTCGCGCCGTTTCGTGTCAGACCGGTAATTGGGGCAAAACCCCGGGCGAACATGAAACGCCTTCCGACCAATGCCAAACCGTTACTGAAAATATGCGTTCTGCATCAAAGGTTTAGCATGGACGATCAACAAGGGCCTTTGTTCTGCTGCACCTGCGTGCCCGGGGTTTTACCCCACTTACGCAGACCGCCGCTAACCCGTTGATGATTGGTTGGGATAGTCGCAACGTTACAGGGAAATCACACTTCGTGCCGATCTTTGCCGCGCCGGCGGTGTCGCCTGCGGCGTCCGCACCCGCGCCGGAGACGGTTTCCGGTCCCGAGATCGAGGTCGAGGTCGCCGGCGCTGTTGTGCGCGTGCGGCCCGGCCACGGGGCATCCCAGGTCAGATGGCTGCTGTTCTCCTACGCTGGGCCGCTCGCACCATCAATCACCGGATCGCTGCAACAATGCCGGCCAGGAGCCAAGCGTGTCGGCTTTGCTGCAGGGATCTCAAGCCATCGGCCCGTACATCGCCTTGCCTGGAACATCCAACTCGGCGCGCAGGATGCTGCCGGTCCCCGACTCCGTGATGAACAGCGACCGCCCGTCCGGGCCGCCAAAGGCCACGTTGGTCGTATGCATGCCTGCACAGCTTCGCACGCGGTAAACCGGCTCGCCGAACTGGTCGACCACCCAAACACACCCCATGCCGACATGGGCGATGGCGAGCCGGCCTTGGCTATCCAGCGCCAAGCCATCCGGACCGCCCCAACCACCGGACATCTGTATGAAAACTCCGACTTTGGCTACGCCGCCATCGGCGCGCAACGGGACCCGCCAAATGCTGTTGCCACGGGTCACTGCAAGATAGACCATGGTCTCGTTCAAGTTCATGACCAGGCCATTCGGGCTCGGCACATTGTCGAGCAAGCATTCAACCCGGCTATCCCGCGTCACCCGGAACAGGCGGCCGGTGGGATCGTGCAATCCGGTCTGGCCCTGGTCCGTGAAGTACAAGTCGCCGTTTAGGGCAAAGTGCAGGTCGTTCACCGCCTTGAAGCGCTCGAGGTTCGCGCGCACCAAGTATGGCGTGACCGCGCCGGTGACCGGGTCGAGCAGCATGATGCCGTTCTTATAATCGGCGATGAACACCCGGCCGTCGCGATGGAACTTCAGCCCGTTCGGCCAGCCGTCGTACTGCGCCACCACGTGGAACACCCCGGCCGGGGTGATCCGATAAATCCGGCCGTTCGGCAGGTCCACGCACCAGAGATTGCCGTCCCGGTCGAAGGATGGTCCTTCCAGCAACGAGCCGGACGGGCTGCCGGCCGGCTGTGCGCGAACCCATTCATTGTCGGCGTTCTCGCCCCGCAACTCATCCGGCAGCTTGGCGAAGATGGTTGTCGGCACGTCCTTGGGGGGATGGAAGAACATCTACTCACCTTAGCCGGCAATGGGATGGCGGGTGAGAAGCAGGGCGGAAAGCGCCCCGCAGAGCAGCAGCGCTCCGGCCACGACGAAAGCGTAATCGTAGTTGCCGGTTGATTGCACCACGTATCCCGTCACGATCGGTGCCAGGATGCCGAAGATGTTGCCGCCCAAAATCAACAGCCCGGTGGCGCGCCCGGCGTCCCCGGCGCTGCGGAGCAGGTCGCTCAGCAGCGCGATGTTGAGCCCGATCGTGGTGGCGACGCCGCTCAGCGCGACCATGATCAGCAATAGGATCAGGTAGACGTTCGTGATGAGCGGCGCGAGCAGGATGGCGGACGCTACCAGCATCATGCCGGCCACCATGTGCCGCCGGCCGCCGGACTGCACAGCCTCCGGCGACAACCGCGAGTCGCTGATCCTGCCCAGCAGCACGGTCAGCACCACCGCGCCGAAATATGGCAGCGACGTCAGCCAGCCGCTCTTGGCCATGGATATGCCGCGTTCCGCCTGCAGGTAGGTCGGCAGCCAGGTCAGGAACAGGTATTGCGTATACACCCCACAGCCCTGGGTGAGCATCAGGCCGATCATGGCAGGAGAGCGCAGCAGGCGCAGCAGGCCGACGGAGCGCCGGCTTTCGGCGGCCGGGCCGGCCGCATCGCAGTCCCGCAGCAGCATCGCCCGCTCCTCCGCCCCAAGCCACGACGCTTCGGCCGGGTTGCGGAACCAGGCAAGCCAAGCGGCCAGCCAGACGAAGCCGAGGGCGCCGCAAACGTAGAACGACGAGCGCCATCCGGCGAAGCCGATGAGCGCGGCCAAGGTAAGGCTGCCGACCGCCGGACCGAAATATGCCCCGCTGTTGAAGATGGTGGTGAACAGCGCCCGCTCGCGGGCTGGCACCCATTGCCGCACCACCTGCCCGGCAGCGGGATAGGTCGTGGCCTCACCGGCGCCCATCAGCACGCGGGTCGCGAGCAAGGTGCCGAAGCTGCCCACGAGCCCCGTCAGCACGGTGGCGCCGGACCACACGGCTATGCCCGCGGCATTGACGGTGCGGGCGCCCAGCCGATCGACGATCCACCCCATCGGCACCAGGCAGATCACGTACAACCATAGAAACGACGAGAACAGATAGCCCATCTGCACGGCATTGAGGTGGAACTCCTGAGAGAGCGGCCCTGCCGCCACCGACAAGGCGGAGCGGTCGATGTAGTTGATCGCCGCCAATAGAAACATCAGCACGTAAACCCTGACCCGACGCCCCATTTCCATCCCTTTCTACTCAGACGGTTCTGCTCAGCCGGCAGATTACGGCGGGAGTGATAGGCCGCTCCGGGATCCCGCGCCATCCTTCAGCGGACGTTCAGCGCTCCAGGTAATCGACCGCCCGAAGCGTTCAGGTGATCACCCTGGTGACGGCGGCGACCTTGCGGTCCCCGCGACCGGTGCGCCGGCCGATGAATCGGTGCTGAACCGCTACAATCCACGCAAAGCACGGGAGAGCCACCAAAGCGACGGAGGTTCATTCTCATGATGGGTCTCGAGAACGTTCGGGCGGAGTTCAGCCTGACCGCGCTCGCCCACAATCCTCGGCGCGTCATCGACACTCTTGGGGTCAAGGCCATGATCGCAGCCGTCCGATCGTGAAGGCTGGTGCGTTCCCGGTCAGATACGGCAAGGGGGATGACGCTCAACTCCACGGCGGACAGTCCCGCTCCAACCCGTAACGGCGGCAAACGACCCTCGCTATGCGTATGCCGCCGCTAGTGCAAACGCTCCGGCCCAGTTTTCACCCGGTCTGTAGGAGTTTCGCATACCTGCGTGTTTCGCATGGCTTAAGCTGCTTTCGTATTCCTCTCAGCCGCACAAGCCTAGACGCCGGGAGAACTGCGCCGGCGGCCCTTGCCGGGACGCAGCGGCGCCACCGGGCACGGCGCCAGGGGCAATTGCTGCCAGCCGGCGATGGTCCGGGCGCATGCCCGCGCCTGCGCGTGGTCGGTGATCCCCGGGAAGCGCTGCCGCAGCTCGATGATGGCCGACAGCTCGCCCTCCTCGTGGAAGGCGGCACGGATCGCGGCGGCATCGGCTTCGGTCACCATGAACATGGCCAGAGCATGGACCACGCGCCCCACGGCCGGCAAGCACGACCATAGGCAAGGCTCGCGCCGTTTGGCCCGGCCGAGGGCCGAAGGACCGCTGGCGAGCAAGAATGGGATCGAGGCGCAAACGGCCCACCCGAACAGGTTCTGAGGCGCCGCTGTTGTTCTCCGAGCCTGCAAGAGGCAGATGCGTCGAACAAACCTGGAGGCCTCGTCAACTCCGCGGCATTCCACACCCGATCGATGCGCCGACGTCCTGCCGATTGTCAGACCGCAGCCTTGGGCGTCCTCGCCGGCCCGGCAGCCGGTTTCCTTCTGCCCGGGGTTCGAAGACCAGAACTCGCGGTTGGCTCACGAGGTGCCCGCGCATCGCGAGCGCCAGCCTTTAGCGAACCCTGCTCGGCCCGCGTCACGTCCACTTCCATCACGAGGTGCTGCCCGATCAGGGCGATAACATCCGCCACGGCCTTCTCGGCTGCCTTCTTGTCCAGCTTCTTGGCCGTTCCAAGCTGGGCGGCAGTGCGCTTCTTGGCGGCCGGCGCCTTCGGTGCTCCCGACCCGGGTGCTGACGCCGAAGGCCATGTCCGCTTCGGCATGGTCAGCACAGGCCTCGGCCTTAAGTCCTTGGCCCCTGGCATGACCGGCTTGGCCACGCCTGCTTTCCTGGAGGGGGCTGAGATGGACGCCCTTGCCGGCACGGCCGCGTCCGGCAGCAAGGGACGGCCTCGCTTTGCTTGTTCTGGCCGGGACCGGGCGGCGGGTGCAGCGCGACGGGATGGAGGATCCGCCGAACCGCCATCCGCATCCTCCGGTCCCGCCAAATCGAGACCGAACAAAGCCGACACGTCCTCGGCCTCAAGCGTCCTCGCCCCGGCGGAGCGCGATGCCGGCTCTGCGGCGTCCAGATCGGCCAGGAGATCGCCCGCGTCGACCCCGCGCAGCCGGAACAGCAGCTCCGGCTGCTCGTCAAGCCGCGCGCCCAGGCCATACAGCGCGGCCGCCTCGTGCTTGCACATCGACGCATGGTCCTCGCAGGTGCAGGAGAACCGTATCTCCGACGGTTTGGGGAACAACCCGGCGCCCTGGCGGCACATGCGCTCCATGATGCCCTTGGACAGCCGGCCTTGCAGCAGCTCCATCAGCGAGTCGATCCGGCCCGCGCAGTCGGCGCACAGCGCCTGCCACTGCGCGGCCGGCATGACGGTGATCCCGATCGCGACCTGGTAGATCGCCGACCCGCTCACCAGCGCCTTGATCTCGCAGTGCCCGATCTGCAGGTCGATCACCGAGCCGTTGCGCACGTAGGTCCGGCCCCGTGGCAGCCGGCTCTCGTAGTCGCGGTAGCCTTCCAGGTTGCCGCACCAAGCCCTGCCCCAAGCGGTGCCGGCGATCGCGCGGCCCTCGATCCGCACCGGCGCCAGCGTTCGGCCTTTCTTGTGCAGCCTCGCCGTTTCGCGCTCGGCCTGGCGGCGGCGCTCGGCGACGGGAACGTAGGCGGGCCAATCGTCATGGTGGTCGCGCGGCATCCCCGGTCAGTTCTGCATCGCGGCGTGGAGGTCAAGCGCGACCAGCTGCAACAGCGCGTCATCGCTCATCTCGGTCAGGTTGACCTCGTCCGACCCGCCCAGCAGCGCGTCCGACAGCCCGGTCTTCGACGCGATCAGCGCGTCGATCCTCTCCTCGACCGTGCCGCGGCAGACGAACTTGTGCACCAGCACGTTCCGCTTCTGGCCGATGCGGAAGGCGCGGTCGGTGGCCTGGTTCTCCACGGCCGGGTTCCACCAGCGGTCGAAGTGCACGACGTGCGACGCGGCCGTCAGCGTCAGCCCGGCGCCCCCGGCCTTCAGGGACACGATGAAGAACGGCACCGCCTCGTCGTCCTGGAACGCCTGCACCAGCGACTTGCGCCGCTTCACCGGCGTTTCGCCATGCAGCACCAGCCCGGGCCGCCCGAACATCCCGCCCAGGAACGTGGCGAGCGGCCCCGTCATTTCGCGGAACTGGGTGAACACCAGCATCTTTTCCTGCCGGGCCGCGACCACCTCGGCGATCTCCCGCAGGCGCGCCCACTTGCCGCTGTCCGCCTCCGCCCAGACTTGGTCGCCCAGCCATTGCGAGGGATGGTTGCAGATCTGCTTCAAGCGCGTCAGCGTCGCGAGCACGACGCCCCGGCGCTCAATGCCATCCGCGTCGGCCAGCCGGTCCGCCAGATCCTGCACCGCCTGCGCGTACAGCGCCGCCTGCCGCCGGGCGAGGCCGCAATAGGCCCTCACCTCGGTCTTGTCCGGCAAATCGGCGATGACGGACCTGTCGGTCTTCATGCGCCGCAGGATGTAGGGCTGCACCAGCGTGCGGAGCGGCCCGTAAGGGTCCTGTTCCCGCTCGGCGAGGCTTTTGGCATAGCGCGCGAACTGCCGCGCGGTGCCCAGCAGGCCCGGGTTGATGACGTCGAAGATCGACCACAGGTCGCCCAGGTGGTTCTCCACCGGCGTCCCCGTCAGGGCGATCCGCGACCGCGCGTCGAGCGCCTTCACCGCCTTGGTCTGCTTGGCGTTCGGGTTCTTGATCGCCTGCGCCTCGTCCAAGATGGCGAAGCGCCAGGCCACCTGCGACAAGCCCGGAATGCGCAGCAGCGAGCCGTAGCTGGTGATGGCCAGGTCGAGCCCGGCGGCGTCATCCGGCCCGAACGCGTTGAGCTGGTCGGCCGCCATCGCGGAGGGGTGGACGATCCTCGCCTGCAAGGTCGGTGCGAACGTCTCCAGCTCCTTCATCCAGTTGTCGAGCAAGGAGGCGGGCGCAACCAGCAGGCTCGGCTGCGGCTTGGGGGGCGTCCGCCCGCCCTTGCGCGGCGTCCGCTGCGTCAGCAGCAGCGCGAGCACCTGGATGGTCTTGCCCAGCCCCATGTCGTCGGCCAAGCAGGCGCCAAGCCCGAGGCCGGACAGCAACTGCAGCCACTGCACCCCCGCTTTCTGGTAGGGCCGCAGCGTGCCGCGCAGCGCCGCGCCGGGGTCGATGCCGGCCCCGTCGGGCGCACGCAACGCCTGCAGCATTTCGGCCAGCCACGGCCCGGCGGTCACGCGCGACCAGTCGGGCGCCGCCGCGTCACCGGGATCATCCGCGATGGCAGCGCCGGCCAGCATGCGCATCGCCTCCGCGAAAGTCAGCCCGTCCTGCTCGGCGAGCCGCTCGGCATCCCGGAATCGCTGCATCGTGCGCCCGAGCCGCTTGCGGTCCACCTCGACCCAGCGGCCGCGCAGCAGCACCAGATTGTCGGTCCCGGCGAGCAGCGCGCTGACCTCCTGCTCGGTCAGCTGTTCGCCTTCTAGCGTCATCTCCGCGTGGAAGTCCAGCAGGCCATCGAGGCCGAAGGCGGACGGCGCGCGTGCGCCCACCGTCGCGGTCACGCGGGGCCGGGCGGGACGGTTCGCCGGCCATGATGCGGGCATGCGCACGATCACGCCCGCTGCCTCCAAGTCCGGCACGCTTGACAGGAACTGCGCGGCGTCCTGGACCGCCCAGAGAGCATTCAAAATCGTGGCTCTCCCGCGCTTTGCGTAGATCGTGTCGGGCCGGCACTGATGTTTGCAAGGTGACCCGCCGGACCCCATAGGACGGGGCATGAACGAACTCTGTCCCATGCCGGGCTGCCGCGTCGAACGGGTCGCGCGCGAAGGCCCCAACCTC
>JAABUQ010007608.1_pt1 | contig 15640 bp, 15 predicted proteins | sample 5560001 | NCBI WGS metagenome assembly JAABUQ01 (sample SAMN10711888, study PRJNA513371) | rock metagenome | isolation source: Antarctica rocks | place: Antarctica: Victoria Land, Finger Mt nord | collected 2015-12-18 | reverse complement strand
GTCGCGGTGTAGACCTGCTCGGACGAGGCAGGCGGGGTCGACATCATATGGTCGACGTAAAGATTAACGATCATGTTGCTCTCCCGATGCAGCCTATATTCTTCAGCAACATCGTACGTTCTTTCGAGAAACGGCAAAAGGGTCGAAAAGATCCGTCGCGTAGGACTTATGTCCTGTTTATCCCCTTTAAGATGGGCTTGACAGGTCTCGAAGCAAAATTGGTAGACGCGCGCCCCGCCGCAGGCCGTCTCGATCGCGTGTTGTGATTTACTCCTTTACATCGGCGGCTTTCCGTTACTCGCTCCGTCTGACTCGATCAAGAGGCGAAATTCAAATATGCCGTTGCTTCCCTACGCGGTCGTCCTTCATCGCCTTCGGTGTCCTCGTTGCAAAAAAGACTTGACTGACGGAGCGAAACGCTGCTCGAACTCGAATTGCGAGCTCTCGCGCTACGTCTTCTCAGAAGTCGCCGGAATACCGGTCCTGATCGATTCGGACGACTCGATCGTAGACGTGTCCACCATCGAAGCCGCGTCCGAAGCTCCACTGGGTCTCGCGCGACGCGTCCTCGGTCGGCTCGCGGTGCGTAACGCAGTCGCCTCGCGCGTTTCAGCGAGACTGTCCAAGGAAGTCTCGTCGGCAGCCGTAGGCGACCGACCTGTTGTTCTCGTCATCGGCGGCGGCACCGTCGGAAGTGGCCTCGAGAAGCTGTACGACGATCCGAAGCTCGACGTAATCTCGTTCGACATGTATCCGTCTCGCTTCACGCAGTTCGTCGCCGACGCGCACCTCATTCCCTTGGCCGATGGAAGCGTCGATGGTGTGGTGATTCAGGCGGTGCTCGAGCACGTTCTCGATCCGGGACGAGTCGTAGCCGAGATTCATCGCGTCCTCAAGCCGAACGGCCTCGTCTACGCCGACACGCCGTTCCTCCAGCACGTGCACGAGGGACCGTTCGACTTTACCCGCTTCTCTGAGAGTGGCCACCGCTGGTTGTTTCGACGCTTCTCACTTGTCGAGTCGGGCCAGGTAGCCGGCGTCGGTACCGAACTCGCGTGGTCAGTCGCTCAGGCCCTCAGGAGCGTTGTTCCGATCCGAGGCATCTCGAGTGCGACACGCCTCGCCATGACGCCGGTCGCGTTCGTCGTCGACAAATTCGCCGATCCTGGGCACTCCGCGGACGGAGCATCGAGCGTTTACTTCTACGGACGACGAGCTGACGAAGCAATCGCGCCGCGAGCGATCGTGGACCACTACTCCGGCGGTCAGAGACGGCCGACACGCGCCGTATGATGCAACTTCCTGCGGCCGCTCAGGCGCTTCGCACTCTATTCGGCTGCAGAGCTTCGACGATCGGCGCCACTCCGAAAGGCGACGCTGATCTCGCACAACCGAGATACGACGCGCATCGACGGTTCTCGCGCCGAACGGGCGGGGAATCCAACCGGATGTTCTTCGGAGGCTCGCAGCTCTTGCGGTCGTGTGCGACCACGTCCCTCGACTCAAAGCGGGTCAGTTTCCTAACCGAGTTGCGCTCCGCGCCTCCGTACGCCATGACGTAACCACAGCGTCAGTGGCCGTTCGATACGTTCGAAGTAGATGATGCCCGTAAAGATGACGAGCGCATACATCGCGAGCACGATGCCGAGATCTGCGAGCGGACCCGAAGGATGCAGCCGTCGGATAGCGAGACCGACGAGCGAGAGCAACGGGACATGCAGCAGATACATCGCGTACGAAGCGTTACCGACACGCTCGAGCGCGCGTGGGACATAGGGGCTTTCGGCGCGCTCGATCGTGATGAGCCCGAACATCAAGGCGGCGATCGGCACGTCGAATGCAATTCGATACCACCCAGCTGGGAATCCGGCGGTACCCGCTATGATCGGGACGGCAGACCACGCGAAAGCGATCGCGCCGAGCGAGCACCCGACGATCGCCCAACGCATCGACACCGGGAGATGCATCAAGCCGCCGATCCCGGCCCCGATCAAAAAGTCGAATGCGAGCGGCTGCGAGAGGAAGACGGCGTACGCATTCTTCGGATCGACGTGCGCTCGACTCAAGATGATGATCGCTATTCCCCAAGCGACGAGGACCGGTACGATGAAACGCGCCCGGCCGAAGAGACCGATCGTAAAAACGAAGTAAAAGTACATTTCGAAGACAAGCGTCCACGTCACCAGCAATACGGGACTTCCGAGTTGCGGCAACAGCAGAAACGAGGCGAGCAGGTCGGTCGGCCCCGTGCCGTGTGAGTTTACGAGCTCGGGCGCCTTGAGGTAGACGACGAGGACGGCGAGCTCGATGACCCACATCGGCGGATAGATCCGGAGGCATCTCCGTCGAAGAAACTCCGCCGGCGCGAGCGATTTGCCGTCGGGACGCAGGGTCGACACGACCATGATGAAGCCGCTGATGAGAAAGAAGAGATCGACGCCGACCGTTCCGATCCGGCCGAGCGGCCCGAACAACGGAGATGCGACACCGAGATAGCGAGATTCGAATCCATTCGGGTTTCCGAAGTGCACCGACACGACGAGGAGTGCAGCGATGCCTCGCAATGCCTGAACGACCCTGATCTGGTCGCCGCGAGGCGGCCCAGTCAAAGCGGCTTCGCGATCTCCGGGACCTCGATCAATCTTTTGACCTGATCGACGGCTCTTACATGCGCAGCTTTTGTCATGTTTACTCTTCCTTTCCTTAACCTCGATATAGCAACGTACTTCGTAAGTCGTTCGGCTCCGGCATGCCGACCGGCGTCCGCCGCCACTTCGCAGCGATCGCGCGCTGCACACTGACGAGATTCAGATGGACGCCCTCTACGCTACGCGGGCGAAGCCGTCATACACCACGCGCGGGGACACGATCCACGCGACGCCTGCCAAACCCAGCAATAGCGAAAGCCACCGCCCCCGCGACTGACGTGCGAGCGCCTTGCGCGATGCCCGATGTACATTAAGCGGTCCTCAACTCGTGAATCGCTCGAACGGCTTGCGATGTTCCTCGGCGGTGACTCATATGTTCATCGTCAGATGAAAGCATTCGATTAAGAACGTACGAGCGCATAGCGTCACGGCGCAGAGTGATGCATCTCTTTTCTAGACTGTGACCGGCGTCACGCTTGTCAAAAGCGTGAGAGGCGGCAACACATTACAGTATTCAGCAACGGGATGCCGCTTTTAATCGCCGACGGTTTTGAGATATGAATGTTCCGTCTCCAGCCGCCGGGCTCGCGGCGCGCCTCAGAGGCGTCAGCGTTGAATTGGTCCAAAGCGTTGCCGCGCTCGGGCTTGCCGCCACTTTATGGGGTACCGGATTCTTTGCTATCGGCGCGGCACGGTTACGACGCATACCCTCAGTCACGTTAGCAAGCGAACGCTCTCAATGGGCTCTACGAGCGAGCTCGCTATACCGTAGGCGCGAAAGAATCGCTCGAGCGTAAATACGGACTCGAACCAAGCCCGGGCGTTCGAGCGGCACATCGTGCTAGCGAGATTTCTCTCGAAGCTTCTGCAACGGAAACCTGCCAGGTGACCGATGACGAGGAGGCGATGAGATTCGGCATGCTCGAGGCAGCGGCGAGAGCTTCGGCGGACAGCTGTGACGCCGACCATTCTCGAGACGCGCCGGGCCATCGAACGACTCCCGACGTCGTGGAACGCGTAAGACGGCCTATGCGGCGTTCCTCGATCATGACGGCAGGCTGATGGTCGACAGCGGCTACATCGGTAAACCCGCGCCTAGGTCGTCGGCGGTCCCTCACGCTGTGGATCAACGAGCTTGCGGAACTGCTGCGGATACAGAACGCGCACCTGGTGAGCGTTGAGGTGCAGCACGACTGCCCGCTCGTGCAGGTCCGCGTCTTCGGACACGAGATACCACGCTCTTGCGACGACCGCGGCTTCGATGAAATAATCGTCGTCGGGATCGCTTGAAACAAACGGCGGGTCTTGAATCTCGATCATCACCGCACCGACGTCGGCCGCACTGATCGCGTCGACGAAGTAGTCGGCGAGCTTCGTGTCGACGTTGAATCGCTTCGCGACATCTTGGCTCTTTGTGAGCATGTAGCGCAGTTCTTCGAGCGTCTCGAGCGTAAAAACCGGGATGAATCGTCCGGCTTCGAGCGCTTCGAGAATCGCACGATAGGGCTGTTTCGACGCAAAATCTTCGAGCAGCTCGTGTTCAAAGATGAAGACCCAGACCTGGGTGTCGATAACTACGCGCGGAAGTGGAGTCGGGATCATATCTGGACGTATTCCTCCTTCGCTGCGCGGTTGGCGTTGACGGCTTCGACAAGCCGGAGCGCAGTTAAACCTCGAACGTAGTCGCTGACGATCGCTACATGCAGGGGCGAGAGCTGGTCGAGTTTGAGCCGGGTCTCCGGGTCATAGACGATATGGCCTTCGATGAGGTTGAGCCGGACGCCACGATGGGCGAGGTACCGAAAAAACGGCATAGGATCGGCAGGGGGCATCGGGGCCGTCTCGCCGATTGCACGGACGTAATAGATGTTTTTGCGACCGAGCCGTACGACCGTGATGAGATGGTGCAGGCCAGACAGCGTCCGGACGGACTCGCTGACGTGCGAAATTTCAAGGTCGGTCGTGAGCGCGAGCGTATCGCGGCGTGGGTAGCAGCGACCATGGCCGGTTTTCGTCCAGTCGGCGTAGAGCGAAAGGGCGAGAAGTACCCGCAGCTCACGCGCGGTGAGTTCCATGCGAAGCCAAGCGGGATCGCACATGGCAAATCGCGGGCTTCCAGGTTGCCTGCTCGGACTCTTCGCCTTGGCCATATAGGTACCCAGGTAAGGTATCACAAGGGTACCCGATTCAGCAACCCTAACATACCAGGTATCAGACCAAAAGAAACAGACCAGATCGTGAGAGTACTGCGTACTCTCGTGGACCTGACTTACGACTTCGATAAGCTTGACCGCATGAAGATCACCGACATCGAGCGCCGCGAATTCCTGGCCGATCCCGAGCTGCGGCTGGTCGACATTCCAGAACAGGCCGTGCTCCTAGCAGGCGGTAGTACGCTGAGCCATGACGAGCTGGCCGCAGCGGTCAAAGGCGCTCAAGAGGAGTATCGGGCCAAGAATCCACGCCGCCGGAAGCTGCCGTCCTTGAACGCTAAATCTCGGGTTTAGCGCTTTCGGACTGATGGAAATACGCGCCGGAGTGACAATGGAATCGGTCAACGAGAGACGTCGCCGGCTCGAAGCTGGAGTTGACCACCACTCCAAAGGATGGAGACGGGACGATTGAGCAGCCCGACGGTTTCCAACGCGACCCTTGACGCGATCCCGTACATGATCTGGACGTACGACTCGTTCGGCGTTCTCAACTACGGCAATGCTGCTTGGAGATCATACACGGGTTTGAATCTTGCCGAAACCGTCGAACGGCCTACGCTCTGGACGCCTCTTCTTGCTGCGGACGAGCATGAGAGTTTTGCCGAATCGCTGAAAAACGCTATGCTGAACGACAAAGCGTTTCGTCGTGAAGCACAATTGAGGGATCGTTTTGGAGCGGGCGCAGGTCGCTGGCATACCGTCAATGTTGACCCGATTTTAGATGCCGATGGAAGCATCAGTTCGTGGATCGGAACGGCGGTCGACCTCGAAGACCGTAAGCGCGCTTTGCTGGAATGCAAAGCGGAGCATCAGCGAGAGCTGACGCGGTCGACCTTATTCCAGGAGGCGGCCCTTCCGGCAAATCTCCCGGAGGTCCCGGGCGTCGCGTTCGATGCCATCTACGAGCCCGGACTCAGCGACGCGCAGGCCGGCGGCGATTGGTATGACGCCATTCGTCTTCTCGACGGTCGTATACTATTAACGATTGGAGATGTCGCCGGGAGCGGCCTCGAGGCTGCGGTCGTCATGGGCGTCGTTCGGCAGATCATGCGCGGCATCGCCCAACTTCATGCCGAGCCGGCGCTCATGCTCGACGCGGCAGACCGGGCGCTGCGGTTGGAGTACCCGGACACCCTCGTTACCGCCTGGGTCGGAATCCTCGACTTGGTTGGCCATACGTTGACCTATGCGTCCGCTGGGCACCCGGCGCCGCTTCTGATCGACAGACAGGGTGGCGTCCACGATCTCGATCATCTGACCTTGCCGATCGGTCTGCGCCAGGGGCATCCGGGACACGCTTCCACGATTACGATTTCCGACGGTAGCGCGATCTGGCTCTATACGGACGGGCTCATCGAAGCATCACACAACATCGTCGACGGCAGCCGCCGTCTCCATGAAACGGCGTTACGCCTTGGTGCCGACATGACGGCCGGACCGGCGGCAACGATCCGCAACCTCATGATACCGAATGGCTCACCGGACGACGTCGCCATCCTCGTCGTCAAGGTCGATTTCGACGAATCGGAGCGTTACATCACGCGCTCGCACTTCGATTCAGCCGAACCGGTTGCTGCAAGCAATGCTCGTCATGCGTTTGCGGGAGCGCTCTCGACGAAGCGTTTCACGGACGTCAACATCGCGAATGCAGAAATCGTGTTTGGCGAACTTTGTAGAAACGTCGCACGCTACGCAAAGGGTCCCGTGGATGTCGTCGTGGACTCCAGCGGCATCCAGACGGTCCTTCACGTGCTTGACCGCGGCGTGGGTTTTCAACATCTCAGCCGACTGCCTAAGGACCCGTACTCGGAAAGAGGGCGCGGTCTCTTTATTATCGCGGCGATGACGACGGAATTCACCGTCTCACAACGTTTGGGAGGCGGCAGCCACGCGCGAGCCGTCCTGGTCGGTCGCCGCCCCGTTTCCCTCCTTCTCGAAGAAACTCTCCCGGTCGTCACTGATCAAGTCGCGCAGATCTTCTAACTTTTTGTCTTTGGAACCAGGTCGAGTCGCGCGGACCGTCTGACCGTGGTTTCCGACAATCATCCCGAAACGGGCCCTTTCTGGCGCTGCGGGAATGCCAGGCAAGCTTACGCGCGCCGGCCTTTTGGCGGTATTAAGTCGCCCGCAGAGAATTACAGTAGACATGGGCTTTGAACTAGCAATTGCGGCGAAGCACGATCCGACAGAAGGTCTTGAGCCGGTCTCCGAGCGTGGCCGCTCGCCGGTGAAAACGTTGACCTTTCATGCAAGCGGCGCTTTTTCTCACGAGAATGGAGCCGTGCTCGCAGAAGCAATCAACGATGCGATTGCCCCTGAGTTCTGCGCCTACATCGTATGTCTCGAAGCCGTCGATCATGTTGAGGAGAGCGCGCTCTTGACGTTCGCGCAGTGGATCCGCCGCCGTCGGGATGAAGGCCTCGACCTACGGCTTTGCGCCGTAGAACCGCACGTACATCATCTGCTTGAAGACGTCGGCGAAGCCGGGGACGCATTGATGCCGTTAGCTCAAGCAACCGACACGACGCCACGTCGTAAAGTCGATACGCATCTCGACGCACCGAAGGTCTCGTCCTAAAAACGATCCCTTCGGGGACAATAGCCCGACTTGGTTCACATGGACTACCGCGTTCCGAAAGGCGGTCCTCAATTCAGATCCACTCGCGTGGATGTGCACGTCTATAGTCGCTAAAGCGTGATGCTGAGAACGCAGCCATTCTCAGGCACGGGAGCTGTGACGATGTCCGGCAGAAAAAGTGGGCTTGGAAACGCAGCGTGTCCAAATCTCGGATACATTGGTAGGTATGAGTCTTGAAGCGCGGCGTCGGGAACTTCGTGAGTTCCTTGGAAGTCGTCGAGCTCGACTTCAACCCCCAGACGTTGGCTTGACGCCGGTAGGCCGTCGACGCGTCGCCGGGTTGCGGCGGGAAGAAGTCGCGGCGCTCGCCGGCGTTGGCGTTTACATGGTATTCGATGCTCGAGACCGGCACTGCGCAGGGAGTTTCTGAGGAGGTTATCTCAAGCGTATCGCGTGCACTTCGACTCACCGTTGCCGAACGCGACTACTTGACCGCACTTGCGCTCGGCGTGTCATTAACGATTGAAAGCTTGGCTGTAGATCCCATCGTTCTTCGAGCCTTGCATGGATGGATAGAAGCGCCCGCTTACGTTGCGACGAGGGTATGGGACGTCTTGGCTTGGAATGCGGCCTTCGCGCAAGTTTGGGCTATCGAACCGCCGGGCAGTCCGCCATTCAACATCGTGCTCCGGCACTTCGTTGATCCAGCCGTCCGGGCGATGCATGGCAACAACTGGCTCACATTCGCTAGGCCCTTAGTCGCCATGGTACGGACGGGCCTTGCCAAGCAACTTGACGATGAGCGCTATGTAGCACTGGTGGAAAGCCTTCGCGAGGATCCAGTGTTTGCGGAGCTTTCGAATCGGCACGACATTGCGGATCCACTGCAGTCAACGCGCGGTGATATCGTCTCGCCCAACGTCGGACCCTTTGCGTACGACATTCTTAACCTATCGATCGCTTCGTCGGCACAACATACTTTGATCGTTCAGATTCCAAGTGAAGCGAGCGCAGAGCGCGTCCGGGCACGCCTTCGAGAGATATTGCAGTAGAGTTCGTGATTCGAATGATCTTCGACGGCTTCGGGTGCTGGAAGACGGCGATGGAGCCGAACCACCCACTCGCAATGTGCCCATCGCCTCAGTCATGGCTAAAAAAGCCGTGCCGCTCTATGCTTCATTCATGGAATGCTGCTCTGCAATTCAGCACGTCGCGCACGGCCCGGCACGCCCACCCGATTTGTCATCTAAAAAGAAATGAGGCACACCATGTCTGATGCGCGCTACGTGAACGAGGTTGAGAATAAAGTCGCGATTGTGACCGGCGCTGCGAACGGGATCGGGCGCGCGACAGCGGAGCTGCTCCATGCGCGCGGGGCGAAGATCGTCGCCGAGGATATCAACCCTGCCGTGACTGACCTTACCCGCCCTGGCATTGTGCCACTGGTGGCCGACGTCGCAAGCGACGGAAGCGCCGAAAAAGCCGTGCAGACGGCTATCGAGAATTTCGGCCGACTCGATATCCTCGTTAACAATGCCGGCTACATCAACTACCAGCCGCTGATCGAGACGAGTCGTGAAGAGTGGGACAAGGTGATCGGTATTAATCTGACTGGATACTTCCTACACTCCCGCGAGGCAATGAAGGCGATGCTTCCCAACAAGAGCGGGGCGATCGTCAACATCGCGTCCTACGCATCCTATTTTGCGTTTCCGAACATCGCTCCATACGCGGCCTCAAAAGGTGGCGTCGCGCAATTGACTCGCGCCCTCGCGCTCGAGGCTGCGCCTCAAGGTATCCGAGTCAACGCGATCGGGTCTGGCGACGTCGTGACGAATCTGCTCGACACGTTCCGCGATGATGGCCGTGAGTTTCTCGCAGAGCACGGGAAGGCCGCGCCGATCGGCAGGTCTGCACAGCCAAGTGAGATTGCGGAGATTGTAGCGTTTCTCGCATCGGATCGGGCGAGCTTTATTGTCGGCTCGGTTGTGATGGCGGATGGCGGATTCAGCGTGCAAATAAAGTAGTGAGGACTTTTGCTAAGCGCCCATTAATTTGGGCGTTCGGCACCTTCTCGGACGGCTAGCTCTATCACGTCGGCTATTTGTTAGCAAGGGTTCCACGGGCGCCCCGGCGCGCCGAAACATCCTCGGAAAGGAAACTCATGAGCAAGACTTGGTTCATTACCGGCGCGGGCCGCGGCATCGATCATGAGATCGCCCGCGCCGCTCTCGACGCGGGCGAGAACGTCGTCGCCACCGGTCGCAAGGCCGACGACATTGAAAGCGCGTTCGCCGATGCCGCCGCGGGCAACCGGCTGCTCGCTCTCGCGCTCGATGTTACTTAGCGGTCGCAGGCCGCTGCCGCCGCGAAGGCGGCGGTCGAACGCTTTCGGGCGATCGACGTGCTCGTGAACAATGCGGGCTATGGCCAGCTCGGCTTCTTCGAGACGTTGACGCCCGAGCAGCTAGAGCGGCAATATGCCACGAACGTTTTCGGCCTGTTCAACGTGACCCGCGCGGTCCTGCCGCAGATGCGCGCGCAGCGGTCGGGCCATGTCCTCAATATTTCTTCAATCGGCGGAGTCGTCGGCTTCGGCGGCGCGCCGGCCTATACGTCAAGTAAGTTCGCGGTGGAGGGCTTCTCCGAAGACTTGGCAATCGACCTGAGGCCGTTCGGCATCCGCCTGACGATCGTCGAGCCGGGTTTTTTTCGCACTGACTTCCTCGACGACAGCTCGGTGAAATATGGCGAGATCGACGTCGAGGATTATGCGGCCGCCACGGCTGAGCAGCGCGAGCATTACGGCGAACGCAGCCACAAACAGCTCGGCGAGCCGCGTAAGCTGGGTGAAGCGCTATTACGGATGGTCGCGGCCGACGAGCCGCCGCTGCGCTTTGCCGCCGGCAGCGACGCTGTGAAGATGACGCGTGAGACGCTGGAAAAGCGGCTTGCCGAGCTAGACCGCTGGCGGTCGCTGTCGGAGACCACGGATCACGCCGATGCCAGACAGCAGGAAGTAGTAGCATGATCTCAGGCCGGCCGTTGATCATCGCCCACGCGGGCTTGCTCCGTCCTGTCGCTGAAGCGGCTCAAGATAAACGCACAGGAACATTACGATAAGAAGTCTGGGGCTGCTACGCGATGGCCAGTCGATAACATTTTAACGGCTAAACCGTCGTTGACGCATCAGATGTCTTCGTCGTCGACGTTGCCGTCGGCATCGGTTACGCGAAACACGCGGTCGTCTTTCGCACGGTCACCCCAAGACACCGAAACCACGCGACCGACGAGCTCGGCAAACGCATCAATCCATGGCACGCAGACAACGCGTCCGAGCGAGATTCCAAGTCGCGCGTACCGCTTGCCGTTTATATCGGCCGCCCCGATCAACAACGAACGCGAATAGTCCGTGTCGACCGAGCCCATTTCGTGCGTAACGCCATAGTGTTCGTCGAGTGCGGTCAGCGCCGAGGCGATGGCTGCCTCCTCGCGCTCGGCTTCCGCGCGCTCGCGCTCCAATTGCTGTTCCTCGGCGATGAAAAGATCCGTCGCTTCCGGCATGTCTCGTATCATCGCCCTCATCACTTCCGCGCCGATGTGAACCGTCTTGATCCGCTCGTCGTACTGCGCGGAGTGAGTCTTAGCGTCGGCGATGCGTGCGGCGAGTGTGATCCGTCGATCGAGGAAGTCGCTGTATTCGCGGTCGTAGGCGGCTTGTTTGAAAAGCGCGCCGATTCCGGTCGGCGCCTCGGGGACGTTTCGGTCGTGGGTTGCAAGGCGGGTTTGGGCGACCCGAACCCGCTCCACGAACTCCCGGCGCTTCTTCTCGATCTCGCCCTTAACGCGCGCGATTTCGTTTTCCCAATGCGATCGTGCGTCTTGGGCAAGCTTGCGCTTTGCGGCCACCGCCTCCGCAGCGCACCCTGGACACGCCGCCGTCTTATAGGCGAATACGCCGTGCTCGGGACATCGAACGGTCGGCATCGGCGCTACCGGCCAAGTCCACGGCTGCGATCGCGCTCGCGTTCGAGCGTTTGCGCGACTTCGCGCTCGACGCCACGCTCGCGCGTCTTCTCGGCGATCTGCGCCTTGATCTCGCCCGGGCTCTGGAGCATCTGATGCAAGTCTTTCGAGACGCTCAGACGTTCGTTTGGCGCATCGCGTTCGAGCCGCTCGAGCTCGTTGAGGACAGCGAACGCCGCCTTACGCTCGTCGCGCGTGTACCCGCTCTCGGTCCCCTGCGCGATGGGCTCGAGTTTCCAGCGCAGCGCCGTCACGCTCAACTCGCTCGTTCCACGATCGCGGCCAGCATCGCGTTCAGGAACGCCTCGGTCGGGGATGCCCCGGTCGGGGATGCCCCGTTCGGGGACGCCCCGTTCGAGCACGCGATAATCACTTGCAAGCTCTTTGGATTTGGAGCGCAGGCCGCGACTCACGAGGTCATCGTACGAGCCGACCGTTTCGCGGGAGTAAAACATCCCGTATTCATGCGTGTGCCGCGTCATGCCGACCGTGAGCGAGCGTTGATTGACGTGCGCCGTGACGAGTTGAAGCTCGGCGTAACGCGTCGTGCCCTGCTCGCGATACTCCGTCGAACAATAGCCGTGCTGCACACCCGCGTGCTCGCGCGTGTCCACCGGCACGATCGCGCCGTCTCGGCGCTCGACGTGCAGCGTCGCGTCGTCGATTGCGCGCACGGTTCCGACCGAGCCGTTGAAGAGCCCGGCTTCGCGAATCGTCTCGCGAATGATCACGCGGTCGCCGACGGCGTAGTTCGTCTTGCCGTCGATCGTTTCGAGCGTCACGTCCTCGCCGCGCAGCCGGCCCATCGCGCGCCACTCGTCGCGGGCAAGGGCGTCGACCGCGATCCGCTCCTTGTTCGTGAACGCCTCGATCCCGCACTCGACCCCCGAGCTCTCGATCGCGCGCCACCGGTCGACGAGCGCCGTGCGCGTCTCGTCCTGTGACCCGGACTCGTGAACGAATCCCCGCGCTCGGTACGCCTCGATCGCGTCGCGCACGTCGCCGCGCCGCACCGCCTGCGTCGCCTCGCGCTGCCACGCCTCACTTTGCCGGCGCGTTTTTTCAAGATCGACGCTGCGATCGCCGACGGCCCGTTGCATCATCTCCAGCGCGTTGCCGTGAGCGACGGCCTGAAACTGCTTGTCGTCGCCTAGGGCGATGACGACGGCGCCGCGTTCATGCGCCTCGCGCAACAGGACCGCGCCCTGCGCAGTACCCAGGGTCGAGACCTCATCGATGATGAGCAGGTCGCGATTCGTGAGCCGCTCGCGGTCCTGGGCCCATTCGTAGAGTTCCTTGGCGACCGAGCGCGCCGGCACGTCGGTCTCGCGCCGCAACACGTCCACCGCCGAGTTCGCGACCGAGACGGCGCGCACGTTGTAGCCCGCGTCCTGGTACGCCGCGCCAATCTCGCTAATGAGCCGGGTCTTGCCGGCGCCGGGAACGCCGGTAATGACCTTCAGACGCGCGTCATCGTCGGTCGCGTAGGCGTACGCGCGCTGTTGCTGTTCGTCGAGCCGCCCATCGGGTGAGCGCGTGATCGCGACGTCGCGTTTGTTCGATGCAAGGCCGTCCGCCGCAGCCGCGAGCGTCCGTTCTGCATCGAGGACCTCGCGGGTCGTCAGCCGCGTCTTGCCGCGCTCGTCGACGAGTTGCACCGACCCGTCGACGATCTTCTCGACGATCGCCTGGCGCTGCTCCGCGTCCTGGACTCGCTCGCCGACGAGCCGCTCGACAGAGCCGAGCATAAACGTCGCATTGTTGGCCGTGAGGCGGTCGACAATCGGACTCGGGTCCTTGAGCAGCCGCGCGCCGACGACAAGGTTCTCGGCGCGCTGCACGGCCTCGCGCGCAGCCACTCGATCGCGCGCCTGCTGCGAGCTCTCGTACGGCCCGAACGTCGCGGTCATCGCCCGCAGCGAGAGGTCGCGATCGATCTCCGACGGCTTGACCGTCTCCGGGCTGTCGAGGTCGCCGATCCGCGCGCCGGTGCGGTAGGGCTTGTACTCGACGCCGTGGCGCTCAAAGGCCGCATGCACCTCGCCCCAACCCGCATCGGTCCGGCCCTCGGTGCCGCGCAGGATCGCGACCTCGGCTGCGGCGGCCCGGCACCGCTCCGCGAACGGCCTGGCCACGTCGCGCGAACGAACGTGGTCGCGATTGCGCTCGAACGGGCCGAGCTGCTCGGCCATCTTCCGATGCGTGAGGTCAGGACCAAGGTCGCGAGCCCGCGCGTACTCCCCGCGCTCCGTGCCAACCAGCCGGCCACCCACGACATCCTGTTGACGACCGGTCCGGACTTCCTCGTAGCGAACGCCGTGCTCGCCGCAGACGCGATGCACGTCGGCCCAGGAGGCACCGTCTTTCGCCAAGGCCTCGCGTACCGCCGGGGCTACGTCTTCGCGGACGGTGCGCTCGAAGGAACGCTTGTGCGCGTAGTATTCGACGTCCCGAGCACCGTGCGAAAGCTGCTGACGATGCGCGACGTCGACGACCCGCCAACCCTGCTCGAGCTCGGTCTCCCGGCTAGCCGCCCGCATTTTCTCGCGATCCTGCCAAATGTCGCGCGCAACGTGTGTCATCGGGTCGACACGGTTGAAGACAGCATGCACGTGATACATCCCGCCGACGCCGTCGTTCTGCAGCGCGGCGACGTACTGCAAACCACGGAAGCCGAGGTGCTCGATCTGCGTATCGAGCGCCGCGCGCGCCTGCTCGTACGTCGGCCGCTCGCCCTCGGCGAACGACACGATGAGGTGGTAGAGCGGCTCCTTCGCGCGACTCTGAGAAGCGACGGCTTCCATCTCCAGCGCCGCCGTCTCGAGCGTCGCGACGTTCTCGCTCCAAACCGCGAGCGGCGGCTCGTGGTCGCGTTCGTGCTCCGGCCCCTCGCGCACGATGTAGTCGATCGCCGCACCGAAACTCGACGTCCCCGTCATCCGGCCGCGGCCACGATTGGCGATCATGTCGCTGCAAGCTCGCGCGCGATCGCCCGCATCACCGTCGCGATCTCGGTCCGCGGCTCGGCGACCGCTGCGCTCATCTTCGCGATCTCCGGCTCGACCCGGCGCATGAGGTCCTGAAGCGCCCACAGCGTCTCGTGGATCTCGTCTCGATGCAGGTCCGCTCGCGCGTAATTCACGGTGAAGAAATGCGAAAGCCGTCCTGAAAGACGACCGAGGTCCGCCTCCAAGTCGCGGATCGCTCCGGGGATGCCGGCGAGCGTGGCAACGGCTGACGAGATCTCGGCGACCTGCGCAAGGTCAATGATCGGCGGCGGACGATCGTCGACGACCGTGAGCAGGAAGTCCGCGACGGAGAGGCCGGACGATGCGGCGGCCGAGCGCACGCGCTCCGCCTCCTCCGGCGTGAGGCGCACAAGCAACTGCTCCGAGCGTTTGCGCTTCGAGTCATACACGGCTTGTTGCTCTGGAGATTTCGCCGGCATCGTCTTCTCCTCGGGCAGTGCGAGCTTCGCGCAAGCGATGCGAGCTCCGCCTCCACGTAACCAGGGGGGAAGCCGCCCTCAGGCGGATATCCACCCTCTAGGTTCCCCCCTACAAAACTCGCGTTGCAACCAGCATAGCGCATCTGCTACGATACCCGCAACTATCTGCGCGCGGAGACACCAGCATGCACGCCGACGACCCCCTGCACGCCGAGATCCGCTCTCGTCTCACCGCGCTCGTCGACGCGGCACCTGTCCCGCGACGCTCGGTGCTCGAAGCGACCCTCGAACCACATCGCGAGCTCATCACTCAGGCTCACGCCAAGGGACACAACTACCGCTCGATCACCGAGGCGCTCCGCGGGGCCGGCCTCAAAGCCTCGCCCGAGTCGATCCGGCGTTACGTTCAGCGCATCACCAAGAGCGACGCCGACACGAACGGTACGGCGAAACCGAACCGCTCATCGCGCAAAGTCACCGCCCGGAAGACGTCAGCCAAGAGCTGACGAGCAACTCGATGACGACTGCCGCACCGAACGATCTCGTTCGTGGGCTGCGCTACCGGCGGTGGCTCGGGCGGCAGCAGCTCGTCCGTGGCGCCACGCCGTCACGTCCTCGAATCAAGTACGGACTCGCGCCAGGGTGCCTCGGCGTGATGCTCGTGATCGTCGCGATCTACGTCATCGCGCTCGTCGCGCTCGCGATCCAGATGGCGCTCTATGTCGTC
>JAABUQ010007607.1_pt1 | contig 15641 bp, 15 predicted proteins | sample 5560001 | NCBI WGS metagenome assembly JAABUQ01 (sample SAMN10711888, study PRJNA513371) | rock metagenome | isolation source: Antarctica rocks | place: Antarctica: Victoria Land, Finger Mt nord | collected 2015-12-18 | reverse complement strand
TTCGCTGAGCATCGGTCAGTATCAGTTTGGCTGCGGGGGGAAGCGGCATCCATATTCAGCATGCCTCGATTTCAATGATTAGTAAAGATACTTCAGATACATAAGACTAGTCCAAAGCAACCGAGAGAGGCGCTCGCCGGCTCGGGCGTCGCGAAAATGGACTGCGGGGCAGGATCGGAAGCAAAAGTCCCTGTTCCGGCCGCTGTAAATGAGTGCAGGAGATTCAAAACCTGCGGACTTGTCTGGGTGCAGCCACCCCTCACTTTCTTCACTTGCGCATAGACCGAGAAGCACGGAGAAGCGCTGCTGAAAGAAAGCGCCAGGTTCTCATCGGTCTGCGGTTCGAAGTTCAGGTAAGACGACGAGAACTGAACATAGTCGGTCTGAGCGGACTCACTGGCAGTATCGGCGGTCAGGGTAGCGGTTTGACCTCTGCGAATTCCGTCCAAGCCGCCGGCAATGGCATAGAACGAAACCGTGAGCAGGTTGGTTTTATGCAACTCCTTGTCAGGCATGTCCTTGGTGAAGCTGATGCTTCCGTAGTCGATCACACCGCCCGAACTTTGTGAATAGAGATTCTGGTCGAAGATGTTTCCGAAAACTCCCGCATGCTGGGTGGTTTTGATGGAAAGCTTCATTTGCGCCGCCTGTGGACCTTGTAGGTCGGCTGGCAGATTGCCGTTCGCGAATGATAAAAAGTCGAACGTAACAGGGACGCTCGATGCGCCCATGCTCGGATCTTTGGTCTGGAAAATGGCGCTACTACCGGAGTTGAGAAATGTAAAGTAATTGCCACCCCTGCCCGCCTCCTGAAACTGAGCAAAGGTGACCGTGTCGCCGAGGGCACGGGCTGCGCGAAAAACGACCAGCAGCAGAAGCAGAAAAATTGCATTTGCGTTGAATAACGAGAGTGTCTTATTAATAGAACGCCCTTCTGGACGCACTTTAATCATGAGCTTCAGTATACTTCACTAATTCGCCGAAATTATAGGACATTTGCCCCTAACGTTCCGGCATTGTGCCCGACAAAGAGGTAGTTTTGGCGAAGGAGACTTATTCTCATTCGCGCCAAACACCGCGGTTGCTTGTCTCTAGGGAGCTGAAAACGCGTGTAGAATTCGCGGCATAAGCGCGGAAATTGTGTCCACGTACTGGCGATCTTGTTTCAGATAAGAGAGAGCTGCCTCCCCGGTCCAAAAGCGCAACGGGCCGAATCATCTTCAGCTTGCTCAGGCACTTTTGATACTCCAGAAGTATATTTGTTAAACGAGAGTGTCGTCAATCTTAACTTAGAGCCGTACGGAGCCCACACTCTTTTCGTAACCATCAACGCGTAAATGCATCACGAGAACGGAGAAGCAACTTGCAAATCAATCGACGGGCCTTTACGAAGAATCTGGCAGCTGGAATGGTGCTCTCGCCCGTTTTCTTACGAGGTGGCGCCCAGAGCCAGACGGAGCAGCGGCTGCGCTATTGCATCGTGGGCCTGGGCCGCATTGCGGTCGATCATTTTATGCCAGCGTGCAAAATGTCTGAGAACTCGCAGGTCGTAGCTTTTGTGAGCGGTCACAGAGATAAGGCGGATAAGCTGGCCGCCGACTATGGCGTTCCCGCTAAGAACATCTATAGATATGAAAACTACGACGAGATTGCCAGTAACAAAGAAATCGATGCGATGTATATCGCTTTGCCGAACAGCATGCATGCCGAATACACGATACGGGCCGCCAACGCCGGCAAACATGTCTTGTGCGAAAAGCCGATGGCGACAAGCGTGAAGGACAGCCAAGCCATGATCGATGCGTGCAAGGCTGCCGGGAAAAAGCTCATGATTGCGTATCGCTGCCAGTACGAGTCGGTGAATCTACGCGCAATCCAACTTATTCGCGATGGGAGTTTAGGAACCGTTCAGGCGATCGAAAGCGCGAACGGCTTCAACGAGCATGCCGGCGAATGGCGGTTGAACAAAAAGCTGGCCGGCGGCGGTCCGCTCATGGACGTGGGCATTTACTCTCTCAATGCCTGCCGCTATCTCACGGGCGAGGAACCGGCGCATCTGGAGGGGTACTGCAGTGTTATCGACAAGGACGGCCGCTTTCGTGAAGTGGAGGAGAATTGCGGATGGACCATGCGTTTTCCCTCGGGCGTGGTCGCGAGCTGCAACACCACGTACGGAGCCAACATGGAGGGGTTCGTTCGAGTGCATGGCTCGAAGGGCGTCCTCCACATGGAGCCGGCTTTCGCGTACGAAGGTATCCACTTGAAGGCAGACTTGAAAAGTCAGGCCGCAATCGATGAGCCGGCAACTTACAAAGATCCGGTACAATTCGCGCGCGAAGCCGACTATTTCGCGGAATGCGTGTTCGCCGGTAAGGAACCGAAGAGCAATGGCGAAGAGGGATTGCGGGACATGCGCTATATTGCCGAGATCTACAAATCGGCAGGACGTTCACTCGGCTAGATTTAGCCGATCGCGAATTATTGGTCAGCGCCTCTTTCAGCCCGGTCCAAGAGCCGGGTGAGAGAAGCCAGAAGATCGACTGGCACCGGGAAAACGATCGTGCTATTTTTTTCTGCCCCGATCTCGACGAGCGTCTGCAGATAGCGCAACTGAATCGCAACCGGCTCTTTCTGAATCTGCGCTGCCGCCATGCTGAGCTTTTCGGCGGCCATGTATTCACCTTCCGCATGAATAATTTTCGCCCGGCGTTCGCGCTCAGCTTCGGCCTGTCGTGCGATCGCCCGAATCATCTGATCCGGCAGATCCACCTGTTTCACTTCCACCATCGTTACCTTAACGCCCCAAGGCCCGGTATGGTCATCGAGTACAGCTTGCAACCGTATGTTGATCTTCTCGCGCTGACTTAGTAGTTCGTCGAGTTCCACCTCTCCGAGCACACTGCGCAATGAGGTCTGAGCAAGCTGGCTCGTCGCGTACAGAAAATTAGTGACTTCGATAACCGCTTTGATCGGTTCTACCACGCGAAAGTAAACTACTGCATTCACTTTTACCGTGACGTTGTCGCGAGTTACTAAGTCCTGCGGAGGAACTTCCATAGCTTCCACTCGAAGCGAGATTCGGACGATACGATCGAGCGGCGCAAAGACAAGAATAATACCGGGACCTTTCGGCTCACGCAGAACACGCCCGAGACGGAATATGACACCACGCTCATACTCGGCCAGGATTTTGACTGACGAGACCAAGTAGAAAATGAGGATAACGACTACGATTAACAACGCGAACATAAAGAGCTCACCCGGCCCCAGGATATCCCGTCTCTCGGACGCTGAGCATGAGGCCCTGCACGCGCTCTACGGTAATGGCAGTGCCGGCGGGTATCGTCTCCTGACTCTTGGCCTGCCAGTACTCTCCGCGAACCAGCACTGTTCCGCCCTTGCCGATTTCGGTGCGAGACACGCCCGTTTCGCCAACCAGTTCCTCCAGTCCCGCGAGGCGCACGTTCTTGCGCGCGCGTAGTCCGAGGTAGCCCTGAAAGGCTGCGATGATGGCCAGCGCGGCAGGAATCGCGATCGCGAGTGCCGGGTGAAAGTATCCTGATCTCCGCATCACGGTGATCGTCGCGACCGAGAGCAAAATCGCACCTATCAGCGCGGCAGCGCCATACGTGCCGAACTTCAGCTCGGTTGCGAGCAGCATAAGCGCGAGCACAATCAGAACCGCGGAAACCATTGCTATCTCCAGTGTCGCAGGGATTTAGGCTGAAGAAAGTTTAACAGCAGACCGCACTAACCCGGAATTCAGTCGCTTCGTCTTGTTTATGTAGAGAAACGAATCCTCAAGGAGAGGGTAAGAAATGAAAACAACTATTTGCTTATTTGGTGCGTCCGCCATTCTGGCATTGGGCAGCGCCTTTGCCGTGCCGCAGGATCAAGCGCAAGCACCAGCACCAACACCCGAAGCCGGACAGCCACCGCACCGGCAGATGGATCCGAACCGCCAGATCAAGATGCTGACCAAGCGGCTGAATTTGACTGAACAACAGCAGGGGCAGATACTGCCTATTTTGACGGACAGGCAGCAGCAGGCTGAGAACATTCGCAATGACAGCTCGCTATCTCCGAAAGACCGGCACGAGAAGATGCAGTCCGTACGCGCGAAGGGAGTGAGATGAAGCTGAAGGCGGTTTTAACCGATAGCCAGAAGCAAACCTACGATCAGATGCGGCAGCAGATGCGTGATCGTATGCGGCAGCGTCGGGATAAAGAGCAGGGTTCTGCTCCGGCACCGCAGCAGCAATAACAGCTTTAATATTGAGGCCAGCGCAACAACTCTCGTGCTGGCCTACTTTTTTGGATACGGATTGCGCCGCCGGAAAATCCAATTTTCTGCATGGCCACGAAGAGCACAGTGAAGCCGAAAAGAGCTTCATCGAAGAGTAAACCTCGTAAAAGCACCGGAAACCGCGATCTCATCATCCGAACAGCGCAAGGAAAGTTTGGCTTCAAAACACTTCGCCCAGAGCAACACGAAGCGATCGAAGCTTGCTTGGCGGGCGAGATACATTCGCCGTGATGCCGACGGGATCTGGTAAGCCCGCGATTTACCAGATCGCAGGCTCGCTGCTTGAGGGCGCCACGCTCGTGATCTCTCCTCTGATTGCGCTGCAGAAAAATCAGGTCGATTCGATCAATGAGCGAAACGCCAGAGAAGCGGTGGCGGTGAATTCTACCCAGCGCGTGGCGGAGACCGGCGAGGCCATCGAAAAAATTGAAGAAGGCAAAAGCAAATGCATTTTTGTGGCGCCGGAACAGCTTCGTAAGCAGGAGACAATCGAACACTCGAGGCGACAGGGATTTCGCTGTTCGTCATCGACGAGGCGCATTGCATCAGCGAATGGGGGCACGATTTCCGGCCCGATTTTCTGCAACTTGGAGCCGTGGTAGAACGTTTGGGACACCCCGTCGTACTTGCCATGACGGCGACTGCCTCGGCCCAAGTGCGCGATGAGATTGTCGAGAGATTATGTCTGCGCAAACCAAAGGTCCTGATTCAGGGATTTGACAGGCCCAATATTTATTTTGAGAGTGGATCACTTCGAGAAGCAGAGCGAAAATCTCGAAAAGCTTATCCAGCGAGTTCATTGGGCGGACAAGCCCGGTCTCGTCTACGTAGCCACCCGTAAGAACTCCGAGGAAATTATGCGGCTGCTGGCCGAAGAAGGCGTGAGTGCCTTTGTTCTATCACGGCGGGAAAGCTGCTGAGCGCCATGAGATACAGGAGCAATTCATGGCAGGCAAAGCGGAGGTTATCCTTGCAACGAATGCGTTCGGAATGGGAATCGACAAAGCAGACATGCGCTTCGTGTACCACTTCGACGTGAGTGACTCACTCGATTCTTACTACCAGGAGATCGGGCGGGATGCGATGGTGAAAAAGCCGAAGCCGTTCTCTTCTTCCGCCAGGAAGACATGGGGGTCCAGAAATACCATAACGGGGAGGGCAAGTTAGAGCCGAAGGTCATCGAGAAAGTGGCGAACGTGATCGCCGGTCAGGAGCACCCGGTCGACATAGAGGAAGTTACGGAGTCAGTCGACCTCTCCGGGCGCAAGTTGACGAGCATCATTCACCGGCTGGAAGATGTCGGGGCTCTCGAAATGCTACCTTCGGGCGAAGTAAAGACCGCCGAGGACGCAAGCGTAACGGAAGCCGCTCGAGCTGCTGCGGGGGAGCAGAAACGCCGCAAAGAGATGAAGCAGGAGAGACTGCGCCAGATGCAGGAATACGCCGATATCAGTTCGTGTCGTCGCGAGCATCTGCTTCGCTACTTCGGTGACTCGTTCGAAGACCCCTGCTGCAACTGCGATAACTGCGAGGCGCAAAGCCCTGACATTCAGGTCGACCCGAGTGTAGGGACCCGGCGAGATGTTGCTTAGGGATCACTTTCAGCCCAGCAGGTTAGCCTAATGTTTCGGCATGAAATCGAAATCTCTAGGCTTACTGCTGCTGTTTCGCGTGGTCTGTTCAGCGCAGGAACAGTTTCCGCAGGTGGACGCGATTATCAGTGACGCGGTCCAGACAAACCTAATTCCTGGAGCTGTGCTGGTGGTCGGGCATAACGGCCAGATCATTTACCGGAAAGCTTACGGATCCCGATCCCTAATCCCCAACCGCGAGCCAATGACGCTCGACACGATTTTCGATGCGGCTTCTCTCACAAAGGTCGTGGCCACCACGCCTTCGATCATGAAGCTGTTTGAGCAGGGGAAAATCCGCCTGGACGATCCGGTCACGAAGTACATCCCCGAATTTCAAGGCGGCCAAAGCGACATCACGATCCGCCTTCTGATGACGCATTTCTCCGGATTCGCTCCCGATTTTGACATGGGATCACCCTGGAACGGATACGCCGCCGGCCTGCTAAAAGCGCTCGCCGAAAAGCCAATTGCGCCGCCCGGCTCGCGTTTCATTTACAGTGACACGAATTTCATCCTGTTGGGCGAGATCGTGCAGCGCCTCTCGGGCCAGACGCTCGCCGACTTTGCTCATGACCAGATTTACGCGCCGCTTGGCATGAACGAAACGAGATTCTTGCCACCCACCTCCCTCGTACCGCGCATTGCCCCCACCGAGATCGACGAAAGTACGGGCGTACTCGAGCGCGGTGTAGTCAATGACCCGCGTTCCCGGGCTATGGGCGGCGTCGCCGGACATGCGGGTTTATTCACAACGGCCGATGACCTGGCCAAATATGCGGCGATGATGCTCGGCATGGGCACGTATGGCGCGGCGCGAATCTTCGATGCGGCTACGGTGAAGAAGTTCACCGAACCGGCAAGTCCGGCCGATCAGCCCATTCTCCGGGGACTCGGCTGGGATATAGATTCCACGTTCTCAAGCAATCGCGGTGAGTTGTATCCGATTGGCTCTTTCGGTCATACCGGCTATACGGGCACTTCGATGTGGCTCGACCCGACCACGAATTCGTTCGTGATTGTGTTGACGAATGTGGTGCACCCGAAGCATGGGAAGTCGCTGAGCTCGTTCCGTTCGCGTATCGCTACGGCCGTCGCGGCGCACTATGAAATGACTGTTCCGAATACGGTGGCCCTGACAAGTTATGTCGAGACGATGGCGGTAGCGGGCGTGCATCGGGTCATCGCCCGCAACGGACAGACGCTGACCGGCCTCGATGTACTTGAGCAGCAGGGCTTCGCCGAGCTCAAGGGCAAGCGGGTAGGTCTGATTACGAACCAGACCGGTATCGACAGGCAAGGCAGCCGGAACGTAGACCAGATGCTTGCGGCCGGCGTCCACGTCGTGAAACTGTTCTCGCCCGAGCACGGGATTACCGGTGCGAAGGATTCCGACGTGGCAAACGGCCGCGACGAAAAGACAGGGTTACCGGTGGTCAGCCTGTATCAGTTAAATCAACGCACTCCGCCCGCCAGTCAGATGCAGTCACTCGACGCCATGGTTTTCGATATTCAGGATGTGGGAGCGCGCTTTTATACGTACTCCTGCACCATGCTTTATGCGCTTGAAGCCACGGCGCACGCCGGAAAGGCGTTCTACGTCCTCGATCGGCCGAATCCAATCACCGGCACACACGTAGAGGGGCCGCTGCTCGAAACGAAATTCGAATCGTTTGTCGGGTGCCTCGCCCTTCCCCTACGGCACGGGATGACCTTCGGAGAGATTGCCCGCATGGCGAATGCCGAACGGCGCTGGAATGCGGATCTGCATATCGTAAAAATGATCAACTGGCAGAGGGGCGACTGGTTCGACTCGACCGAACTTACCTGGGTGAATCCATCTCCGAATATGAGGAGCTTAAATGCGGCGCTGCTCTATCCGGGATTGGCAATGTTAGAGGCCAACAGGAACTATTCTGTCGGCCGGGGAACCGATGCTCCTTTCGAACAGATTGGGGCCGACTGGATTCACGGAGCAGCCTTGTCGCAGGAACTAAATAAGCGCTTTATACCCGGCGTGAGAACTTATCCGACGCGCTTTCAACCGGCCCAATCGAACTTTACCGGAAAGGAAATCGAGGGGGTTCGTTTCGTGATTACCGATCGGGAAGCTTTCGACAGCACGCGGCTCGGCATCGAAATCGGGGTAGCGCTCCAGAAACTCTATCCAGGGAAAGTGGATTTCGACAAATGCCGGTTTTTGATTGCCAATAGCTCAACGATTAACGGATTTAAGGCAGGCAAGGACGGGGGACCGATTTGGTCCCAAGCTCAGAAAGAAGCTGGTGAGTTTACGGAACTCCGGAAGAAATATCTGCTGTACTAGTCATTCACCGGGAGCCATCCACCCGGACGGGCGGTTCACCGAGGAATACGGGCAAATCAATCTTATGATTTGCCCGGCCTGTGATTTGCCGAGGTAAGGCTTAGTTCTCGGCTGCTTGTGCGGCTTGCTTCACCTTAGGAGGTCGGCCACGGCGCTTAGGTTCCGGCGATACATGGTCATGACCAGCGCTGTCGGTATCGGCTAAGGAAATTGCCGCCGCCGCGTCTTTCAGCCACGATGGTGGCCGTCCCCGGCGCCTACCGCGACCTCGGGCAAGTCTCTCCAATGTCAAAATTGCTTCTTCTATCTGCTCGCGCTCAAGCCTAAGTTCCGCGAGCATCTTGTCTACGTCCAAAATACTTCTCCTCCCTTTCCGTTCGCCTCAAAAGGTCAGTCCGGCTGCTCACGAACTTTCCACAAAATTAACATCAATGTGATCAACAGTATTTAGACGAATTTTAAATTTACTTTGCAGGAAATACAACCAAACCACGTATTCTGATAGGCTACTAAGTTCTAGTACTAGCCCTAGCAATTTATCGAGATTCTAGAAACTAACTTCGTTTTTCGGAATAAACAGGCTGTTGCCGTTTTTTCCAGTAGAAATAGAACGGTATGCCTAACGCCATCATTCCTAATCCCATGACGGACTCGCGCGGACGCGTGCCGAGTGTGCTGATCAATAAGAGCAACGCGACTGCGACAAAAAGTACTGGCACGAAAGGATATCCAATGACTCGGTAAGGACGGTCCATCAGAGGAAATTTGCGGCGGAGAACGATCACTGAGGCCGCAGTCATGAGATAGAGAATCCAGGATCCGAAGATCACGAAATTGTACAGGTCGTCGAACCAGCCACTTAACACTACGACGCACGACCATAGACAGAGAAGAATCATGGCGTGACCGGGAGAGCGAAATCTCGGGTGGACGAACGCTGCGGTCCGGAAGAAGAGGCCGTCGCGGGCCATGGCGTATGGCACGCGCGAGCCTGACAGAATGGACCCATTCAGCGCCGCCAAAATAGAGATCAGCACCGCAAAGGTGACGCCGGCCACCGCTACATGGCCCCCCACAAGTGACATCATGTCGGCGGCCACTCGATGACTGGTTGCGACCGCCGAAGGGCTCAACACGTAGAAGTACGACAAATTGAGAGAGACGTAAATCACGATGACGGCGAGCGTTCCGAAGATTAAAGCTCGCGGAAGATTTCGCTGGGGGCGCTCTATTTCGGATGACACCATGCTGACGTTGTTCCAGCCATCATAGGCCCAGAGGGCGCTCACCATCGCGGCAAAGAAACCTGCGATTCCGGTGTGCGCCGGAATGTGTTGGCGGAAATGTGACCAATCGCCCTTCCCGGCAGAAAGACCAATGAGAACCACCGCAACCAGCAGGATCAGTTTGACCGCCGTTACAAACACTTGCACATTTCCGCCCGCGCGAACGCCCAGGTAGTTCACGCCGCACAAAACCAGGATGAGACCGATTGCGACCAACTGCCCGTAGTGAATTTCAAGCCGCGAGCCGCCGGGTCCGATGTGCCAGGGCAAGATGAGCAGAGGCGCTCCGAGCATGGGGAAGAAGACGGTGAGGTATGTGTAAAACCCAGCTGCCAGGGTAGCGATCGATCCGCTTTTCGCAACCCAGAACTGGGTCCAGCCGTAAAGATATCCCCAAAAAGGACCGTAGGCGGCGGTCAGAAAGACGTATTCCCCGCCCGCCTCGGGCATCGCGGCAGCGAGTTCCGCATAGGTGAGCGCGCCAAAGAGGCTCAGTATGCCCGCCACGATCCAGACGACGAACAGAGTCTCGACTGACCCGACCGCCCGAATCATCGCAGAGGGTACAAGAAAGACTCCGCTCCCGATCACCGTTCCAATCACGATGGCGGTTGCGCTCCACACGCCGAGAGCGCGTTCGAGAGAAGGCTGCGATCGTGGGGAGAACCCGGCGCGCTTATTCAAGATTGTGCCGGCTCTGGCCGGAAGGCCCGGATTGGAACGAAGCTCGTAGCGTAGCCGACACCGAACGTGACAGCGGAGCCAATCAGCACATACCAGGTATACGCCACGCTGGTCCGAAGCAGGAAGGTGACGATGAATCCGGCACACATTCCGGCGATCGCGGATCCTTCGCCAGGGCGCTTGGTCAGAACGCCCAGGAGGAACACACCCAAAAGTGCGCCGTATAGGACGGAAGCGATCGAGAGACCGGCTTCTAGCACGCGGCCCCAATGCCGGGCAACTAGTCCGACACCGAACAGGATGCAGCCCCAGACGACAGTCGCCCAGCGCGCGAGTTTCAGATAATGCTCTTCCGACGAGTGTGGTCGTAGTTGCCTGACAAAATCCATGATGGTCGTCGAGGCGAGTGCATTGAGCGCGGCGCTCAAGTTCGACATGGCTGCTGCCAGAATTGCCGCGATGACCAGGCCGGCAATGCCGATCGGCAGATGGTTCCAGATGAATTCGGGATAAGTACGCTCGGGAACAGCTGGCGCCGGGCGGCCGCTATCACGGGAGTAAACGTAAAGCGCAATGCCGATAAGCAGAAAAAGCGCAAACTGAAAGAAGACGACTAGCCAGCTAGAAAATAAGGCCCAGCGGCTATCGCGTTCCGTTTTAGCCGATAGGAGCCGCTGCACCAATAATTGCTCTGTGCCATGGCTCGCGGTTGTGAGAAAACAGCCGCCGAGCAGTCCAGCCCAAAAACTGTAAGCGCGATGGAAAAAGGCCGAAGAGAGCGCCACGCGAAAGTCGAACACTTGGAACTTGCCAGCCGCTGACCCAACCGCTGCAACATGGGACCAACCTCCGGGTATGAGATGCAGGATCACGAAAAAGCTGAGGAGCGCGCCGCTGATGTAGAGGAACATTTGCACAACGTCGGTCCAGATAACAGCGGTCATGCCGCCCTCGAACGTATAAAAAAGAGTCAGCGCGACGATTACCGCAATCGAAGCGATTTCGCCTGTGCCGAGTACGATCGAGATGACGATCGAGATAGCAAATACGCGAACGCCTTCCGCCAGCGCGCGCAACACCAGGAAGGTGGCAGCGGTGAACCTGCGAACATGGGGCCCGAAACGGCGCTGCATGAGTTCATAGGCCGTAAACATTTCACCCCGGAAATACTGAGGCAGGAACAGGATCGAGATCACGATCCTCCCGAGCAGGTAGCCCAGGATCAACTGCAAGAAGCCCATGTTGCCCGCAAAGGAAAGCGCAGGTGTACCGATCACCGTGAGGGTGCTCGTTTCAGCGGATACGATCGAGAACGAAATAGCCCACCACGGAGCACCCCTGCCGCCGAGAAAGTAATCTTTCAGAGTTGCATGTTTTTCTTTGAATTGCGCTCCGAACCAGGTGATGAAGATCAGATAAGCGGCTATTACCGCGAGATCCGCAAAGCGCATGGAAACGTGGATGATAGCATGCAAACTGATTGTGGCTACTACCGGTACGTCAGCAAGGGAACAAGTTTGGAAGAGGTAGCATCTAAAGATCAGAGAAGATTGCGGGTACCCAAACGAGTTCGTTATACTCCTGCTTTCTCGTCCGGCGGTAACCAGCGCGCAAATGCCAGCCGAATCGGCTATGCGCTTGTAGCAATACATTAGAATTTCCTCTTGAGGGAGGTAAAAGTGGAGCGACGCTTTTTGAGACCGAGCAAAACCATCATCGCCACCGGCGCAATTGCTCTTATGACGAGCATGGGTGCCCCCATCTCATTTGCACAGGCTGCGGGCGCTCAACAGCCGGCCACGCAGCAACCGGGCGCGCAGCAACCCGCAGCCGGGCAGCAGCCGGGAGCTGCAGGAGCGCCTCAGAAGAATTACAAGGACCGCGCCGAATACGATCTCTACGCGAAGATCACCCAGACTCAAGACCCGAAGGCGCGACTGGATCTGCTGAATCAGTGGCAGGACAAATATCCGAAGACGGAGTTCTCGCAGGAGCGCAACCAGTATTTTGTAGCCACCCTTGCGCAGCTAGCGCAGACCGACCCCTCTGCCCGGCAGAAGCTGCTCGATAAGAACAAGGAGATGCTAGCCGCGGATCCTAAGGATTTCCGTTCGGCGTATTTGACGGCAGTGTGGGGACCAGCCGTAGGTGGAACGAGCCCCTCCCCGGATCTGCAGACGCAAGTGCAAACGGCAGCACAGGCCGTGATCGACAATGCAGGAACCGCATTTGATCCGTCCAAGAAGCCAGCCAATGTAGATCAGGCCGCTTTTGATAAGGCGAAGAGTCAAGCGCTCGGCGTGGCTCACAACGCGCTGGCGTGGGTGGCAACTTCGAAGAACGATAAAGCCACTGCGGAAAACGAGTACAAGGCGAGCTTGGAAGCAAACCCGGATCAGGGCAATATTTCGGCGGCCTACGCGAAGATGCTCGTCGACGACAAAAAAGTGCCTGAGGGACTATTCGAGTATGCGCGCGCCGGAGAATACACGGGCCCTGGACCAGCCCTTCCTGAGGCGACTCGCAAGCAGTTGCTCGATTACTTCAGCAAAGCCTACAAAGATTTTCATGGCAGCGCAGACGGTGCGGACCAGATCCTAACGCAAGCCAAAACGCAGGCGCTGCCTCCCGCTGGGCTGACTTTAACTAACGCCAACGACATCGCGCAGGCCGATGCCAAGAAAATAAACGACCGCATCGCTTCCGACCCTGCGTTCAAGATCTGGTATGCCGTAAAGCAAAGCTTGACCGCTGATCAAGGCGAACAGTTCTTTAATAGCAGCGTCAAAGGCGTCGAAGTTCCTGGCGGCGCTGAGGGCATAAAATCCTTCAACGGCACCGTGATCTCGATCGACCCGCCGGATCGTCCGACAAAGGTCGTGCTTGGCGTGGAAGATCCAGCCAAACCGGATGCGACTTTAACCTTCTCGCAGCCTCTACCCGCAGCGGCGCTCGACAAGATCAAGGTCGGCCAGAAACTGGACTTTTCCGGAGTAGTCGACAGTTACACCAAAGACCCCTACATGCTGACTTTCGGTGATCCAACAATCCCAGGCGTGCAGACCACCGCACCGGCCCGCAAAGGCCGCAGCCGCCGCTAAGATACAAACGAAAAAGCCCCCGGGAGACACTGCGCTCTCCGGGGGCTTTTCGTTTTCTCGAACCTCTTACATTTTGTAACGGCCGAGATCCTCGTCATTCAAATTTTCCAGCCACTTTCTAAGCTCTTCATTATTTACCTTCTCTGAAACCGAGGCCGAGTTCTTAGAGGACTGCAGCACGCGGTCGTCTACATAGATCGGGCAATCATGCCGCAGCGCCAGCGCCAGAGCATCGCTAGGACGCGAGTCCACGCTCATCAGCTTTCCTTCTTTCTCGAGCCAGATCAAGGCGTAAAATGTGTCGTCTTTCAGTTCGCTTACGACGACTTTTCTGACCGAGGTTTCGAGCCCCATCAGGAGCACTTTGATCAGATCGTGTGTCATGGGTCGGGGCGTGGTCACTTTTTCGATTTCGAGCGCGATCGCATTCGCCTCATAGATCCCGACCCAGATTGGGAGGACCGAATCGCCGGTAATGTCCTTGAGCACAACGATCGGCATATTCGTCATCGGGTCCATCATCAGCCCTCTGATTTTCATTTCTACTTCCATAGTTCCTCCCGTGATTTTCGAGCCTCTAAGCCGGTCATGCAGCCCGTTCACCCGCCAAGCTGTTCGGGCCGGCGCGCGTAACCAGCACATCGGCATACTGGCCGACCAGAGTTTCGCCCGCCTTCGGCGCCGGCAGATTTGGATCGTGAAAGTTCAAGGTCTTGTTCTGCGTGGTCCGGCCGATCCACTGGCCTGTAGCAAGATTGAATCCCTCTACGTGAACCTGCTCCCTGGTGCCGACGTACCGGGCATTACACCGCATCTGAATCGTCCGCTGCCGCTCTTGCAGCACGCTAAAGCGGCGTGCTTTTTCCTCCTCCGGAATGTGATCTTCGTATTGTAGAGCCGGTGTATTTGGCCGCTTTGAGTACTTGAAGATAAACATGGAGTCGTATTCGACTTCTTCCGCCAGCCGGATCGTCTCTTCGAAATCCGCCTCCGTTTCGCCGGGAAAGCCCACAATGATGTCAGTCGTGATGGCGATATCCCGCCTGGCATTCTTCATCCAGTCGATACGACGCATGTATTGGTCGCGCGAGTACAGCCGCTGCATGCGCGAGAGCACACGGCTCGATCCCGACTGAACTGGCAAGTGCACGTGATTGCATAAGGTTTGAATTTCGTCGATGACATCGATGATGTCCTTCACGAAATCCCGCGGATGCGAAGTGGTGAAGCGAACCCGCTCCATACCTCGAATCTGTCCCACCGCGGCCAGCAGCCTTGCGAAATCGAAGCCGGCAGGCGAAGGATCGCGGTAACTATTCACATTTTGGCCGAGCAATTGAACCTCTGAGTAATCCGACTCGGCGAGCGAGCGGGCTTCACGCAAAACGCTTTCGCTCGTACGGCTCCGTTCTGGCCCCCTCGTAAACGGCACCACGCAATAGGCGCATGACTTGTCGCATCCTTCGATGATCGTGATGTAAGCGCGATGCGGATTGTCGCGCCGCGTGTAAGGTGTATCGAAGGTCTCGGCCGTATCCAGGCTCAAGCCCGTCACGCGCCGGTTGCCGGCTTCGAGCTGCACCAGCATTTCCGGAAGCTTGGTATAACTCGCCGAACCAGCGACCAGGCTGACATGCGGGGCCCGTTCGAAGATGCGTTCTCCTTCCTGTTGAGCGACGCAGCCGAGAACTCCGAAGATCTTTCCCTTCCCCGCTTCACGCTTGAATGTCTGAAGGCGGTTAAAAACCTTCTGCTCGGCCTTATCGCGAATACTGCAGGTGTTGTAGAGAATCAGTTCCGCCTCAGCCGGCTCCGGCACCTGCGTGTAGCCGGTTTCGAGGAGCGTTCCCACGACCTTCTCCGAGTCGTGAGCGTTCATCTGGCAGCCGAATGTCTCGATGTAAAACGTCTTCATGGATGGGTGTCGGGATTTATCGCTATCCGTGCAATAGGCGCATGAACCAGCCGATCCCGAAGAGTGCTATCAGGAACCAGCCAAAGCACTGCGCACCGTAACGAAAACGCTCACGGTCCGTTTGTCTGCCCGTCAATCCCAACAGTACGCTCGAAAGTAGCGCAAGCAGGATCGAGATATCGAAATGGCTCAAATTGAGTACAGGCATGGCGTTAGTCTTTTTTCAGTCCTTCTGTCGAGTTGCAATTTCGTAGGCATCCACCATGCCCAACACGTTCAGCACGCCGCCTGCGACTATGAGCTTCGAACCGTAGTCCGCCAAATGGGTCGCCTGGTCGGGCGGCCAGTAACCCAGCCCCATGGCTATAAAGTAGAGAACTCCATTGGCAAGG
>JAABUQ010007606.1_pt1 | contig 15643 bp, 12 predicted proteins | sample 5560001 | NCBI WGS metagenome assembly JAABUQ01 (sample SAMN10711888, study PRJNA513371) | rock metagenome | isolation source: Antarctica rocks | place: Antarctica: Victoria Land, Finger Mt nord | collected 2015-12-18 | reverse complement strand
GAGCCCCGGCGACTACGACGGCGACGGCAAGACCGACCTCGCCGTCTACCTGCCCAAGGTCGGCGCCTTCGCCGTCCGCCCCTCGCGCGGCGGGCCCGACCAAATCGTCCCGTTCGGCCTGCCCGGCCCCGGGCCGGCGATCCCCGCGCCAGGCGACTACGACGGCGACGGCAAGACCGAGCTGGCCGTCTACCTCCCCTCGCTCGGGGCCTTCGCCTACCGACCGGCCAACGGCGGCCCCGACGTGATCAGGCCCTTCGGCCTGCCCGGGGCCGGGCAGGCGATCCCCGCCCCTGGCGACTACGACGGTTCGGGCAAGACCGAGCTGGCCGTCTACCTCCCCTCGATGGGAGCCTTCGTCTACCGACCGGCCAACGGCGCGGCCGATCGGTTCGTCCCGTTCGGGATCGCAGGCGCCGGGCAATCGCTCCCGACGAGCGACCCGGCCACCAACGCCTTCGCGGCCGTCCCCGTCCCCTTGCCGACGCCCCCCGTCGTCGCGACCGTCCACGTCGCGGCCGTCCACCCCAAGGGCAAGCGCGGCCGGGCCTGACCCCGCGATCGGGGTTGATCGGCCCGTCAAGGTCAAGGATCTCCGATTCAAGGATCTCGGACTTCCCGGAGGACGGTCCCACCCTCCTGGAATCCGAGATCCTTGGAACCCGCGATCGCGTTGCCGACCCCGATCGGAGACCCGATCGGCCCCGAGCCCGCGCCGGCTCACCCTGTCCGGGCGCCCCGGGACGGGTTACACTGACAAGACATGGTCGGCGACAACTTCGACGCCGCTTCCCGAACCCGGAGGGTGCCCGGTTTCATGGGCGAGATCAACCGTCGCGAGATCCTCCGAGGGGCCCTGGCGGGGGCGATGCTCCCTCCGATGGCGGCCCTGGCCGACGAGCCGGGCTTGATCGTCCGGTCGACCCAGCCGCTCGACGCCGAGACGCCGGTCGAGGCCTTCGACCGCTTCCTGACGCCCAACCGCCTGTTCTTCGTCCGGAGCCACTTCGGCCCCCCGGCGGTCGGGCTGGCCCCCTGGCGGCTGGAAGTCGAAGGGCTGGTCGACCGCCCGCTGTCCCTCGGCCTGGACGAGCTGAACGCCCCGGCCCGGGCGACCACCCCGGCGGTCCTCCAGTGTTCCGGGAACGGCCGGGCGTTCTTCGAGCCGACCATCCCTGGCGTCGGCTGGGACCGGGGGGCCGTCGGCAACGCCGAGTGGGCGGGCGTCCGCCTGGCCGACCTCCTGGCCCGCGCCGGCATCCAGCCCGGCGCCGCCCATGTCCAACTGCTCGGGGCCGATCTGCCGCCCAACCCCAAGACGCCGGCCTACTTCCGGAGCATCCCCCTAGCCCGGGCGCTGGACCCCTCGACGCTCCTGGCCACGTCGATGAACGGCGAGGCCTTGCCCCGGCTCCACGGCGGCCCGATCCGCCTGGTCGTGCCGGGCTGGGCCGGCAACCACTGGATCAAGTGGCTCCGCAAGGTCATCGTCGCCCGCGACGAGGCCCCCGGCTTCTACATGCAGACCGGGTACAAGATCCCCAAGGTCCCCACGCCCCCCGGCGTCGACCTCAAGCCGACCGACGTGGTGCCGGTCACGACCCTGAACGTCAAGAGCTTGATCGCCCGCCCCCTCGCGGGCGCGACCCTCGCCCCCGGCCGCGTCGAGGTCCGGGGAGTGGCCTGGACCGGCGACGGCGTCGTCGATCGCGTCGAAGTCTCGACCGGCCCCGACGCCCCCTGGGCTCCCGCCACCCTGATCGGCGATCCCCGGCCCGGGACCTGGCGGACCTGGACCTTCGCCTGGGACGCCAAGCCCGGCCGCCACGCCCTCCGGGCCCGGGCCACCGACTCCAACGGCGACACCCAGCCCGAGGCCACCCCCTGGAACCGGAGCGGCTACCTCTGGAACGGCATCGACCGCGTGACCTGCGAGGTCCGCTGATGGCGACCATCGATCGAGCCCGCCCCCGGCGTCGCCTCCACGACCTCGCTCGAACGCTTGAATCTGTCCGGCACGGCGATCACCGACGCCCGCCTGGCCCACCTGGCCGGCCTTCCCAAGATCCGGATCATCGAGACTTTTCGGGACCGACGTGACCGACGCTGGCATCTCGGCCCCGCAAGCGTCCGTCCCCCGGCCCGGGTCGTCCTCGGCGACGACGACGACGACCACGAACCGCCGCTCTGATCGACCGACCGGCCCCTCGCCCTCATCGCCAAGGAAGAACAGGCTCTCCATGATCCGTCGCCCTTCGCCCTTCGCCAAGCTCGTGGGACTGACCTTGATGGCGGGGCTGGTCGCCTTGCTCGGGCCCTCGCCGGCCCGCCCCGATGACGCCGACGAGGAGAAGCAGGAGCGCCGCGAGCTGTCGCGGCGGGCCTTCGTCGAGAATTGCTTGATGTGCCACGGCGAGGACATGACCACGCGCCAGCGGTTGACCCCGAAGCAATGGGGGGCCGAGGTCGAGAAGATGGTGAATTGGGGGACCCCCTTGCCGGCGGATCAGAAGCAGCCGCTCATCGAGTACCTGGCCGAAACCTACCCGCGCACCCGGCCCGCGCCGCCGCCGGAGCGGATCACCCCGGATCGGGCGCTGGAGCTGGACCGGCAGGACCCGCTCGGCCCGGTCGGCCACGTCGACGCGGACCGGGGCGGTGCCTTGTTCGCCGCGAACTGCGCGGCCTGCCACGGGCCGGGCGGGAAGGGGGGAGAATTGGGGACGAACCTGGTCGAGCGGCCGGTCCTGCTCCGCGAGGAGGAGTTCCGGGCGATCCTCCGCGACGGCCGGCGGCGGATGCCCGGGTTCGCCTCGGTCCTCGACGCCGACCGCCAGGCCGAGGTCCTGGCCTGGCTCCGCCTCCGGCGTTGAGGCGCGGGGACGTGGTCCGGGGCGGGGTTGATTCCGATCCGAACGGGCGGGAGGCCGGGGTCCATGCGGTGGCGGGTCTCGATGGCGGGGATGCTCGGCGTGGTCCTGTTCTCGGGGTTGGTCCTGGCGGCCTTGCGGTCGGGCTCGGACCCCTGGTTCCGGACGATCTACACCGTGACGGCCGCCGCCCTGCTGTACGCGGCGGCCGTCGCCCGGTCGCGCGGGCCATCCTGGGGAGGGTTCGCGACGGTCGGCCTGCTCTACTTCGTGCTCGGCTTCGGCCCCTGGATCATCGGGCCGCCGGGCTCGGAAGGCCGAGGCTTGAACCGGAACCTGGCGACCTCGGCCCTCGTCGAGTACGCCACCAACGCCATCGCCGCCCGCGACGGCCCGCCCCCGGGCCACGTCACCGGCTATTACCTGATGGTCGAGGGCCGCAAGGGCAACCTCAACGGCATCCTCCACTCGGCCCTGACGATCCTCCTGGCCGCCGCCGGAGGCGTCGCCGCCCGCCTCGCCGCGACCAAGGCCGGCCGCCGAGGGGCGTCCGCGACCCGCCGAGGGGTCGGCGCGGGTCTCGAAGTGGATCGGCCCCCGACGGGAGGTTAGGGAGCGGCCTGGCATCGGGGATCGTGGTCAGGCGCCCCCGTTTCGACGTCGTGGCCGGGCCCGCCGCGGTGTCGGGTCAAGCGGTCTTGTGGCCGGCGAGGAGTTGCCTGATCGCGGGCAATAATTCGACGGGTACCGTGATCACGGCTTGGCCGTCGTGATCTTCCACGGCGCCCTCATCCTCCGCCGCCATCTCTTCCTCGGACAACCCCTCGTAGTGGTCGATCAGGCGTTCGACTCGCTCGGCGTCCCACCCCGCCGGGAACCTTGGCTCGCTCATCGTCGTTTCCTCCGTTGTATCACGAGATCCAACCGGCGAGGATCGTGGGGGCGCTTACTTCCCCACCACCGCCTGGGCCCGGGCGGGCGATCCGGGGGCGTCTTGCAGCTCGACGCGGAAGCCGGGGCCGGTCGGGGTCGGGGCGGGGGCGAAGGTCAAGGTGTGGAGGCCGGCGGACAGGTCGAGGTCGACCTCGGGGCCGGTGATCGGGGCCCGGCGGCCGTCGAGCCAGCAAGCGGCCGGGGCGGGGGTCAGGCGGAGGCGGACGCGGCCGGGGGTGGTGACCTCGACCTCGGCCCGGGCCAGCGCGAAGGGGGACGCGGGGCCGAGCCTGGGGAGGTCGGCGGCGGGCAAGGTCCCGTCGACCCGGGAGTAGGCCGGGGCCCAGGCCGTGGACGGGTCGGCGAGGATCGCGTCGAGCCCGGCGAGGTCCGCGGCGGCGGCGGCCTTGGAGGTGGGCTCGGCGACCTGCCAGCGGCGGACGGGGCGGGCCTGGGGGGAGATCGCGTAGGGGCCGAGCTTGCCCAGCTCGGACAGGAACCGGACGAGGTCGACGAGGTCGCCGCGGGTCATGGCGTCGACGAGGCCGGCGGGCATGAGCGAGCCGCCCATCTTTTGCTCCTCGACGGCGTCGCCGGGGAGGGAAACCTCGCGGTCCTCGGCGTCGCGGAGGACGAGTTCGGCGTCGGTCTGGCGGACCTTCAGGCCGGTCAGGACCCGGCCGTCGGAGGTGGCCACGACCGTGGCGTGATACCCTTCCTTGACCGCCTTGCCCGGCTCCAGGAGCGAGTCGAGCAGGTAGTCGACCGGGGCGCTGGCGCCGATGCTTTCCAGGCCCGGCCCGACCCGGCCCCCGGCGCCGGCGATGGCGTGGCACTTCAGGCATTGCGAGGCCGACCGCCGGAAGACCGCCTCGCCCCGGGCCGGGTCCCCCTTCCGGGCCACGTCGGCGAGCAGCGCCGACCGCTCGGCCGGGCTCCAGGCGCGGGGGCCGGTCGAGGCCCCGGCGCGGTTCAGGGCGGCGACGAGGGCCGGGTCGGGCCGGCCGGACAGCGCGGCGACGCGGGCGCCGACCCGGGCGACCTCGGCCGGCAGGGCCTTGCCTTCCAGCGCCGAGGCCAGGGCCGCCGGCCCCCCTTTGCGGTCGACGAACGCCCGGAAGACCGCCGACGGGTCGGCGTCCTGGACCAGGGCCAGGGCGGCGACGGCCCGCTCGGCGGCGAGCCGGGGGTCGAGCCCGGCCAGGGCGGCCGAGGCTTCCAGGCGGGTCGCGACCGGGTGCGGCGGGCCCGCCAGGCTCGCCAGCGCGGCGAGGGACGGGGCGCCGCCGAGGTCGACCTGCCCCTCGATGGCCGCCCGGCGGGCCGAGGGCGGGGTGTCGGCCCCGCCGGCGAGGGCTTCGAGCCGACCCCGGAGCGCCTCGACCTTCCAGAGCCCGACGGCCCGCGCCGCGGCGGCCCGGACCCCGGGATCGGGCGAATCCAGGAGCGGGCCGACCCGCGTGAGGTCGCCCGCCGGCACCGCCTTCCGGCGGCGCGCGGCCTGCGCCAGCGCGTCCAGGAGGGCGACCCGGCGCGGGTCGGGGGTGGGGGCGGCGACGGCCAGGTCGAGCATCAAGCCCAGCTCGGGCGGGCCGCCCAGGGTGGCGATCAGGCCCCGGACCCGGTCCTCGTCGGCCGGCCCGACCTTGCCGGCCCGGAGCGCCTCGACCAGCGGGCCGACCACGGCGGGCGAGCCCACCGCTTCCAGCGCGAAGACCAGCCGGCGGGCGTCGCCGCCGTCGTCGAATCGCCCCTCGCGGACGGCGCCCATCCAGAAGGGCTGGAGGTCGCGCATCGTGAGCCAGAGGGCGTGATCGAGGAATCGGTCGACCGGCCGGTCCAGCGCCCGGAGGGCGATCTCGGCGGCCCGCGCCTCGGGGGCGTGGGCCAGCGCCCGGACGGCTTCGAGGCGGACCCGGGGATGCTCGTCGACCACCCTGGGGGCGAGCCGGCCGAACGGGTCGTCGACCTGGCTCAGCCAGTGCCGGGCCACCCGGACCGCCGCCGCCCGGGCGCGGGGGTCGGGGGAGTTGAGGACGCGGGTCAGCAGCTCGGGCTCGACGGTGCCCAGCGTCTGGTAGGCCCAGAGGGCTTCGAGCCGGTGATGCTCGGACTCGGGGTCGGCCGGGTCCAGCCCCTTGACCCAGCCCGCCAGCGCGGGCAAGGCCGACGCCCCCCGCTCCTTGAGGACCCGCTTGGCGAAGTGGCGGGTCCAGTCCTCGGGCGCCTTGAGGTGATCGAGCAATTGTTCATCGGTCGCCCCGACCAGGTCCGGCTTCGCCACCAGCGGGCGGCCCTTGGCGGTGACCCGCCAGATCCGGCCCCGGGTGTGGTCGCGGCGGGGGTCGCGGAAGTCGACCTCGCCGTGCTGGATGATCGGGTTGTACCAGTCGGCGATGTAGATGGCGCCGTCGGGGCCCATCTTGATGTCGATGGGGCGGAAGGCGGGGTAGCGGGTCGTGATCAGGTTGGCCCGCGGCCGCGAGACGAAGCCCGAGCCGTCGTCGCCGAGGGCGAACCGGCGGACGTTGTTGGCGCGGAAGTCGTTGGTCAAGATGTTGCCGCGCCAGTCGTCGGGCAGGTGCCGGCCGGAGACGACCTCGGCCCCGCAATACTTGGGGCTCCCGGGGTTCAGGCCGCCGAGGATCTTCGGGGCGCCGGGGGTGGCCTCGTAGGACGCGCCGGGGACGACGTAGTTGATCCCCTGGCCGCCGGCGCCGTCGGTGGCGAAGGACTGGCCCCAGCGGTCGAAGTGGTGGCCCCAGGAGTTGACCCAGCCCCGGGCGAAGACGTCGAGCCACATCGAGTCGGGGTGGAATTCCCAGATCCCGCCGCCGCCGAGCCGCCGGACGCCCCAGGGGGTCTCGACGTGGCTGTGGATGTAGATCGACTGGTTGAAGTAGAGCATCCCCTCGGGGCCCCATCGGAGCGTGTGGAGGATGTGGTGGGTGTCCTCGGTCCCGAAGCCGGAGAGGACGACCCGGCGGCGGTCGGCCACCCCGTCGCCGTCGAGGTCGGCCAGGTGGAGCAGCTCGGTGCTGTTGGCGACGTAGGCGCCGCCGTCGCCGGGTTCGATCCCGGTGGGGATCAGGAGCTTGTCGGCGAAGACGGTGGTCTTGTCGGCCTTGCCGTCGCCGTCGAGGTCTTCGAGGATCACGACCTTGTCGTTGGCCACCTGCCCGGGCTTGATCTGGGGGTAAACCTCGGAGCTGGCGACCCAGAGCCGCCCCCGGGCGTCCCAGTTCATCTGGATCGGCTTGGCCAGGAGCGGGTCGGCGGCGAACAGGTTGACCTCGAACCCATCGGCGACCTGGAACGACGCCCGCTCGGCCTCGGTGTCGGCGTCGACGACCGGCACGTTCTTCTGGAGCGGGACCAGGAACCCGAGCCCGCCCAGGGCGCCCAGGACCAGCCCCTTGCGGGCCCAGCGCCGCCAGGGGGGGAGCGGCCCCTTCGGGCCCCGGGGCGACGTCGGGGGCGACCCGGCGTCCCGGAAGTGGGGCCCGCGGGCCGAGGTCGTCGCGGGGGTGGCCTGGCCGTCGGTCCTGGTCGTGGTCACCGGCCCACCTCGCCTTCTCGGGTCAACTCGTAGACGTGCGGGACGGGGACGCGGAGCCGGGCGATTTCCGCCTCCTTGGCGGCGATCAGGGGGTCGAACTCGGGGATTTCCCGGGCGTTCCGCCCCTGCTCGTGCTTCCGGAAGCCGAACAGGTACGTCTCGTTCTGGGGCCGCCATCGGTGGAAATACAGCTCGTTCTTGGCCACGATCACCGAGCGAAGCGCCTCGACCTGGTCGAACTCCGGCCCCTGGCGGATCACGACTCCTTGGGCCCAGGCGTCGGCCCCGGCCGTGGCGACGGGCTTGCCGTCGACCGTGAGGGCGTACCGGCCCGGCCCGAGGTTCCGGGCGCGGAAGGTCCGGGTCTCGAAGGTCCCGGCGTGGCCCGGGAGGCCGGGGCCGCCGTCGGGGGGCAGGGGGGCCGGCAAGGCCTCGTCGAGGAGCTGGAGCCGGAGGCCGCCGGGGATCGGGGTGAATGTCCCGGTGAACTGGGTGTTGGTCGCGACCGTGACCCGATCGCTCAGGTCGCAGCCGACGGACCATTGCCGGGGGAAATTGTTGAGCTTGTGATCGATCACCGCCGAGGCTCGCCAGTAACCATAAGCGTTGAAGTGGATGCCGTTGTCGGTCAAGGGCCGGCGCGGGTTGGCCTTGGCCCCGTCGGGCAGGTCGTCGAAGAGGTCGACGTAATCGGCCCTCCGCTTCTGGTCGGCATACTTCGACCACCGCGATTTGTAGGCGTCGCGGACGATGACGTCGCGGTACAGCGCGAGGTCGGCGTTGTGCCGGGCCGGGTCGGGCAGGGGGCGGCCGAGGTCTTCCTGGCGGTTGGGGGTGAGCAGGACGAGGCTGGCGTGGGCCGGTTCGAGGGTGTCCAGGAGCGTGTCGAGCCCCTTGCGGAACCGATCCACCCCGGCCGCCCCGTCGAACCCCTCGACCCCGCCGTAGCCGACGACGATCACCGTCGGCTTCAGCGCCAGGACGTGCTCCTTGAGGTGGCGGAACCCGTCGGCCGTCGTCCCAAACCGGGCCCGCGACGGCCCTTCCACCGTGTCGCCGCTCCAGCCGAGGTTCCGGAAGGTGATCGGCCGGTCGGGCCGGGCGCAGGTCCAGCGGGTTTCCAGATAGCCCTGGGCTTGCTCGCGCTCGATCAGCGTGCCGCCGATCAGGACCACCCGCTCCCCTTCGGGCCCCTCGGCGGAGGCCGGCGCCTGGCAGAGCAACAGCGCGACGCCGAGTGGGACGAGCGAGCGTTTCACGGGGCCGACTCCGGGGCGATCCGACGGCGGGGCGAGCGGGGGCCTCGGACCCCCTCCGGCATTGCACTCTAGTCGGGAAGTCGGCCCGCGTCGAGCCCATCACGCCCGGCCTGGGGTCGCCGGTGTTCCCTCGGATTCTTGGTCTTGACCCGCCCACCTCGCGGGGGGCGACCGGCATGAGGCATCCCACCTCGTTACCCCGGGACCACCCGCCCCTCGCGCCTTTCGATCGTCGAAAGCTCGAAAAAGACACCTGGTTTTTCGGAAAAAAGCGGGTAAAGCGAGGCCCGGCAAAACGATTATGTTGACGACAGGCTTGATCTCTCGCCCGGTTACGTCGAGGGACCCGAGGGGCCGGATCGACTTGACCATGTTCCACGACGAAACGAACCCAATTGCTCGGAGGCTTGTCGACGGCCACCCGGGCGCGAGCCCCGGAATCCGCCGGGACGCCCCGGGGTGGCCCCAAGGCCGACTCGTTTCACCGGGGCGGCTCCTGTTCGGAGATCAGGTCGTCGAGGGCTTGGCGGGCGGCTTCGACCGGATGCTCGCCGATGAGCCGCATTTTGCGCAGCGACTCGACCCGGTCCAGCTCGACCCGGGCGCGGTCGATGGCCCGCTTGAGCCGGACTTGCTCGGCGACAACCCGACGCCGGGCCTGCTTGAGCCGGATCTCGGCTTCGAGGACGTCGGCCTTCTTGCGGTCGAGCGTGACCTCGGCGTCCTGGACCTTGGCCTCGGCGTCCTGGAAGGTCTCGGGCCCGATCACCGCCCTATTGAGAAGGTTCTTGAGGCGGTCGGCCTTGGTCCGGGATTGGCCGAGGCCGGCCTCGGCCCCTCGGAGGTCGGCCCGCTTGCCTTGGAGCTGGACCTCCATCAGCTCGACGACGTCGCGGAGGTCGGCCAGCGACGAGGGCCCGACGGCGTCGGGGCGACGCCGCGCCGGGGCGGTGTCCCGGTCGGCCTCGGCCTCGGCGGGCTCGGCCCGGTCGGCCGGAGGCGGGAGCTTCCGCCGCGCCTGTTCGAGCCGGAGGTCGGCCTCGGCGAGCTCGGCCTTCTTGCCGGCGAGATCGGCCTCGGCGACCTTCAACTCTGTCCGGGCGTGGAGGACATCCTCGCTACTGACCGCGTTATCTTGCTTGAGGAGGTGCTCGTACCGCGCGGCGACGGCGCGGGCCAGGTCGAGCCGGGCTTCCCCCTTCTTGACCTCGGCGGCCTTGCCTTCGCGGCGAAGGCGCATCAACTCGGCCTCGTCGCTGGCCGCCTGGATGGGACCCCGCGAAAGCTTGCGATACTGACTCGCGTAAGCGTCGACCCGACGCCGGGCGGCCACGACGGCGGGATCTTTGGGGTCCCTCGAACGTTGCATGGCCGCATCGAGTCTGGCTTGCGCGTCACGCAGGGCGTGGAGGGTCGCGGCCACCAGATCGGCGGGGTCCGGGCGGATCTCATCGCGGGCGGGCTCCGTGGTTCCGGGGGCTTCGGCGCCCGGAGTCGTGGGGGCGGGCTCGGGGACGGTCTTCTCGGGCTTCGCCGTGGCCTCGGCCTTGGGGGGCTCGGGCGACTGGCCGAGGGTCCAGGTGGGCAGGGCCAGGGCGGCCAGGGTCGCGACGGCCAGGGCCGCGCGGGGGCCGGGTCGGGGGGGGATGGGTCCGCCGAGGATCATGGTCAGCCTCGCTTCCAGGGATCGGGACGCCCCGTCGCCGCCGACGCCCAACGCGGGCGGCGCGATCGACGGCCGGGACAGGTGCTCGCAAACCTCGACCAGCGCCTCGGCGTAGGCGAACCGACGCCCGGGCAGGGCGCGGACGACCCGGGCGTCGCAGGCGCGGTCGGCCTCGTCGCGCAACCGGCGACGGACCAGCCAGAACAGCGGGTTCCACCACCAGGCCGCCTCGGCCAGCAGTTCGAGCCGGACGACCCAATGGTCGCGGCGGATCAGGTGCGCCAGCTCGTGCGCCAGGATGCCCGGCCAACGGTCGGCCGCCAGCCGGCCGATCAACCGATCGGGCACGAACAGCCGGGGCCGGCCCAGGCACCAGAGCAGCGGCGAGCCGTCGACCGGGACGACCAGGACCGGCGGCGGCCGGATTCCGAGCCGGTCGCCGATCGCCCCCGCCTCCGCCACCAGCCAATCCGGGGCCGGCCGGGCCCCCGCCACCGACCGCCCGAACCGCGCGATCCCGACCACCCGCCGCGCCACCACGACGACCGTGCCCACGACCCAGAAGATCAAGATTATTTCACGGATCGTCACGACCGAAGGTCCCGGTTCGTCGTTCACCGGTTTGGGCCGAGAAATTGGCGCGATCCGCGATCGAGGCACCGCCGCCCCGGTCCCGGCGACGACCGCGAGGGATGGCGCGTCATCCCGGCCCGCCTCGGGTTCCACGGGCGCGGTCGCCCGGGGGGTCGCGACCGGCCAGGCCGGCAAGCGCCACGGCCAGGCGACGACCGGGGGACACGCGAACTTGACCAGGACGACCAGCCAGAGGGCGTGCCGGGCGTCCGGCCCCAGGCGCCCGAACCGCCCGGCCAGCCCCGCCAGGGCCGCCAGGAGCGCCGCGACCAGTGTTGTTTCCGCGAACCAACCGAGCATGGCAGGAGGCTCCCTGGCGGACTCCCCGTCGCTTCACGGCCGATGGCGATCGAGCACCGCGCGGAATCGGGCGATCTCCTCGTCGGAGAAGCGGTGCCCTTCGACCAGCGTCAGGACCAGCGGCGACGGCTCTCCCTCGCAAAGCTGGTCGGCCAGGTCGCGGAGCCGGTCGCGGAGCAGGTCGTCGCGGGTCGAGGTCGCCCGGTACACGTGCCCCCCCGGCTTCGCCTCGATCGCGACGTGCCCCTTGCCCTGGAGCCGCCCCAGCAGCGTTTGCACCGTGGTGTACGCCCGCCGGACCCCCCGGACCCGGAGCACCGCGTCGACCCCGCGGACCGTCGCCGGGCCCTCGTCCCAGAGCACCTTCAACACCTCAAGCTCCTGGTCGCTCGGCGCCGGTCGATCCGTCATGGTCGGTCCACCCCCTACGCGAATCGATCTCCTACACAATGTAGTACTACAAGACGTAGGACCACGTCAAGCGGGGGTCCCGAACTTTTTCAAGGGATGGGTTATACTGGATCGACTCGCCACGACCGCCCCGCACCCCGGATCGAGCCGCCGATGACCGCAACGGACGACCCGCTCGCCGATCGCTTGATCCTCGGGGACTGCGTCGAAGAGCTTCGCGGCCTGGAGGTCGGTTCGGTCGACCTGGCGTTCGCCGACCCGCCGTTCAACATCGGCTACCGGTACGACGTCTACGACGACCGCCAGGACGCCGAGGCTTACCTCGAATGGACCCGGACCTGGGCCCGCGAGGTCGCCCGGGTCCTCAAGCCCGACGGCTCGTTCTGGCTGGCCATCGGCGACGAGTTCGCCGCCGAGCTGAAGATGATCGTCCACCGCGAGCTGGGCCTATCGCCGCGCGGCTGGGTCATCTGGTATTACACGTTCGGCGTGAACTGCAAGTTGAAATTCAGCCGCAGTCATGTGCATTTGCTCTATTTTGTCAAAGATCCAAAGAGCTTCACCTTCAACGTCGACGCCATCCGCGTCCCCTCGGCCCGCCAGTTGATCTACGCCGACGCCCGGGCCAACCCCGCCGGCCGGCTCCCCGACGACACCTGGATCTTGCGGCCCCAGGACGTCCCCGGCGGCTTCGACCCGGGCGGCGACACCTGGTACGTCCCCCGGGTCTGCGGGACCTTCAAGGAACGCGCCGGCTGGCACGGCTGCCAGATGCCCGAACAGCTCCTCGGCCGGATCGTCCGGGCCAGCTCGAACCCCGGCGACCTGGTCCTCGACCCCTTCGCCGGCAGCGGCACGACCCTGGCCGTCGCCCGCAAGCTCGGCCGCCGGGCCCTCGGCTTCGAGCTGTCCCCCGACTACGCCGAGCGAGCCCGAGCCCGCCTCGAAACCGCCCAGCCCGGCCAGCCCCTCGAAGGCGCCGAGCAGCCGTTCGTCTCGCGGAAGCCCCGCGAGGCCGCGGCGCGATCGGCCCCCTCCGGGCGGCAGGCGTAGGCGGGTCGCCCTTCGAGGGACGGGCCCCTCATGGAATCCAGCCGGGCAGCCCGATCCAGAAGTAGAAGATCGGGATCATGGCGATCCAGGCCGATCCCAGGGCCACGCCGGCCCATCCCATCACCCCTGGCCCGGGTCGCCAGCGCCGGGTGAGGGCCAGGGCGGACCAGCCGGCCGCGACCGTCCAGCCGATCTCCGTCGGCGCGGCGAAGGGATAGGCACGCAGCAGGACGATCCAGGCGGGATCGGCCAGGGACTCGAAGCGGTTCGGGGCCCACAATTCGAGCCGCCCGGCCGAGGCCAGGTAGAGGGCGAATCCGAGCGAGCGGACGACCAGCACCGCCGCCGTCGCGATCCCGACCCAGACCTCGGGCCGGCCCGCCGCTCGCCGCCAAGCCGCGCGTTCCTTGGCCACGATCAAGACTGGCAGGCAGAACGACCACGACACCAGCAACGGGAGCAGCGGCACGATGACGACGAGCGGCCGTTGGGTCCAATGCCGGAACCAATCGGCGGCGCTCGGCGTCTTCGGGTAGGGGTCGAAGTTGAGCAAGGGCACGGGCACGAACATGGGCTTGGGCGTCGAGCCATCCGGTGACGGCGGGGGAGTGACTCGCTTCAACCAGCCGCCGCCGGGAAGCATCGTCACGATGGGGCTCCGCGCCGGCTGGGATGGCGGGACCCAAGAAAGGATCGGGAATGGATACCCCGGCGTGTATTGATAATAACAACGGCTCCATCCCAACCCCAGGGCCGTCGCCGCCAGGAGGATCATCCCATCCCGGAGCGTGAACCGGCGGATCGGTTTCCGTTTCATCGGTCCCTCGGCATCCCTGGCTCAACCCATCGGGGCGGTCCGGGTCGCCCGGCGGGCGAGTTCGGCCTTGTGGTCGCGGAAGATGGCCTGGGCCTCGTTGAAGCCGCCGACCTCCCAGAGGGATTCGATCGCGCGGTGGAACACCAGGCGCAACCGGGTGGCCCGGCGCTTGGCCCGGCGGAAGATCAGGGCCGAGGCCTCGCCGCGAAGGCCACGGTCGTTGACGCGACTCCGCCGCGCGACCGCCTCGGCGATCGAGCGGCGACGGGCCAGGCGGCGGGCCTCGGCGGCCAGCTCGGCCCTCCGGTGCGACAACATCGGCTCGACGCCGGCCCGCGACGGATGGAGGTCGGTGGGAACTCCGGCGGGTCGAGAAATGATCGCGATGTTCGGGATCATGGGCATCCTCTCTTCGCGTGAGTTTGGCGGGATTGGGAGAGCCGGGGAAATCAAGCGCTTCCCGGATCAGGCCCATATCCGCCGCAACATCGATGCCACAGCCATGCCAAAACCGCCGACCGCCCGCCATCGAGGAGGACGTCAGCGCGGCCTGGGAGGGTCGATCGGGATTTGTCGGCTCGCCTTGGACCCGTGCGGCGCGGGGAGCGACGGGTACACGGGGGGGATCGAATCGCGGCCTCGACGCCGGGCCCTGGCCCAGGCCCGCGCGGCGAGCCGGGCCCCGACCTGCGCCGGCGAGTCCAGGCCCGGCTCGACGGCCAGCCTCCAGCCGAGGGCGACGAGCAGGATCGCGGCGGCGACGAACGAGTTCCCGTAGCCGGCCGCCGTCCTCGCCGACACGATCGACAGCCCGAGCGACGCCAGCGACCCGGCCACCGATCCCACCAAGACCCGTCGCCCGGCCGAACCGGCGGGCGCGGCCAGGCCCAGGTGCAGCGCCACCGTCAGCGGGTAGAGCAGCCAGACGAACGCATAATTGAACGACAGGGGCGAGAACATCAGGATCAGGAGCAGGAGCATCGCCCCCTCGATCGCCGCCGGGGGGCCGGCCCGGGGGGCCTTCCACGGCATCAAGGCGACGTAGGAGCCGCCCAGGAGCAGGGCCAAGGCCGCGATGATCCGATTGACCGTCGCGAAGTCGAGCCGGGCGAGGTTGACCTTCCAGCCGTCGCGGGCCTCGCCGTCGGCCGGGATGTCGCGGAGCAGGCGGTTGGCCAGGGCCATGAGCGACTGGTTCTTGAAGCCGAACCCGCGCTCGGGGCGCTGGGCGATGCTCCCGGAGTCGTACCGGAGGAGCATCCCCTGCGTCCAGGTCCCGAGGTCTTCATAGGCCCCCGAGGCGCCCCGGAACGGCATCGGCAGGACGATCAGGGCCAGCGTCAGGGTCGCGACCATCGCGAGCGTCGCCTTCCACGCCCGCCGGTAGATCAGGTAGCCGATCGCCAGGAACGGGAACGCCTTGATCGCCGCCGCCACCGCCACCAACGCCCCGGCGCAGGCCGGCCGCCGCCCCCGGAGGCACGCGAACGCCCCGAGCATGCAGGCCAATAACACCAGGTTCGGCTGGCCGAGCAGGTACATGTCGTGGATATACGCCACCACCCCGAGCGACGGCACGAGGTACAACAGCGGTCGCCCCCGCGTGGCCCGGCCCGTCGCCAACCCGACCGAGAGCAGGACGCACGCCGCCCACGCCGCCGTCTGGGCCGCGACCAGCAGCCGGACGAACGCCGCCTCGCCCGCGCCGCTGGCGACCGCCAGGATGGCCGCGGCCGAGGGGGGGTACATGAACGGGAAGATCCGGCCGTCCTTGGGGTAGATTTCCGCCCCCTGGGCCACGGCCCGCCCCGTGTAATACCAGAGGACGTAATCCTTGTTGAGCCGGTCGCGGTAGTCGTTGAGGATCGGGGCGACCGAGAAGCCGATCATCATCGCCGCGAACAAGGTCAGCAGCCAGGTCCGGCGGATCGCCTCCACCTCGCCCTCGGGCCGAGGAGGCGCGGCGGTCCGGGGCTCGACGTCGCTCTGTCCTGGGGTCGACATGAAGTCCTCCTCTCCTCCTTGATCGGGGTCGACGCCGGGCGGCCGACACGAATCCATTTCGGGCATGCCTCAATATGTCGGATGGTGTCGAGCGCGGCGAGGCCCACCATGAGCGGGACTCGAACCTGGTGGGTCTCG
>JAABUQ010007605.1_pt1 | contig 15644 bp, 13 predicted proteins | sample 5560001 | NCBI WGS metagenome assembly JAABUQ01 (sample SAMN10711888, study PRJNA513371) | rock metagenome | isolation source: Antarctica rocks | place: Antarctica: Victoria Land, Finger Mt nord | collected 2015-12-18 | reverse complement strand
TTGCCTCCCAATCGGCAGCTGGTATTTTTACTCCATACAGATCGACTTCTTGGCTCATGCACCTTATCATGTCTCAAGAACTCACCCTGCAATCCTTAATTTTCGTAACACCCTGGGACGCTTACCAATGCGGGTAGTGCTTCACTCAAGTTTGAGGTCATCCAAGCGGAACAAAAACTTGCGATTCCCAATCAGGGGCGCAGATCGATCAGCGGCATCATCGAGGGAATCGGTAAGGATGCTGTTTTATCGCAACTCAAGAGCAAACAAGTTATTCACCAGCAACCGGTCGCCGCTCAAGATTACGAAGAAGCAACGCACCGGGCATTAGAGTGGCTCGATTCTCAACAACAAAACAATATACCTGCAACAACTGAACTGGATCTAATTGGGTATCGAGTGGTGCATGGCGGCGATCGCTTCACTGCCCCAATGCGAATTGATGACGAAGTAATTGCCGGAATTGAAGCCTTAAAGGAGTTAGCACCCTTACACAATCAACCTGCTGTTAGTGTGATTCGAGCCAGTCGCAATAAATTGGGTATTCCAATGGTGGCAGTATTTGACACAGTGTTTCATCGCACTATTCCCGATCGTGCTAAGTTCTATGCGATTCCGCCCGATCTCGCTGAACGCCACAAAATTTATCGCTACGGCTTTCACGGGATCTCACATCAATACCTGACCCAGCGCTATGCTCAAATTGTTGGTAAGTCTAATGAATCTGTCAATATCATTACGCTGCATTTAGAAAGTGGCTGTTCAACAACAGCGATTCAAGCTGGCAAGTCGATTGACACTTCAATGGGATTTACACCCTTAGAAGGGCTGATGATGGGTAAACGCTCTGGAGATATTGATCCAGCGATCGTCGGCTATCTGGCTCGTAAAGAGAAGGTTGAAGTCAGCGAAGTTGAGGAGTGGCTGAACAAGAAATCAGGGCTACTGGGACTTTCAGGCGTTTCTCACGACACGCGAGAACTGATGCAGCAGTTAGACAATGAGCGAGTGCGGATAGCAATGGAGGTATTCTGCTACCGCATTCGCAAATATATTGGTGCCTACCTTGCCGTACTGAATGGAGCGGAGGCGATCATCTTCGGCGGCGGTATTAGCGAAAATACCGCCTTTGTACGCGAACAAGTTTGTGAAGGATTTGAGTGGTGTGGGTTGAAGTTGGATCGCGATCGCAACCAGAAGACGATCGACTGTGAAGGGCGCATCAGCACTGATGATTCTCGCTTGCACGCCTACGTGATTCCAGCCGAAGAAGGGTTAATGATTGCTCAAGAGGCGATGCGCTGTATAAGAGAACAATGACCGCCTAGCAGCAAAAAGGGGTTCGACAACGATCCTTGTAAAAATGACCCATTTGGTCTGAAACCTTCACAGCAACTGTTGTAGAAGTCACCAGAACACAAATTTTCCTTAGCAGACATCTGTACTAATTACTCCAGTAGTTGGAAACTCTTAGTTCCTGAACTTAAAGAGGTTCCCAGGCGTGGGCTGTTAGTTCAGATTTTTTCTTGCCTCTGTCCAACACTATGTTTTGTTGAACAGGGCTTGAATAACTCAGATCCTGTAGCATGGGTTCAGAGATGGGGAAAAGAGCATGGATTACATTATCAGTAATAATTGTTACTTAGATGTCTGCAACAAGTAAGGGTCTATGTATTTCTCTGGCATGGCTGGCTAAAAATGATTTTTGCCTGAGTTTCTCAAAAATTTCCTCTCTTGTCAAAACTAATCTGGTGGAGTACTAGCTTTCGCCTGCTTTGTCACCCAAAAAAGGCTGTTTTTGAATCATGCCCTAAATTCCTTTGAACAGCCCACCAGTGACATTCATGGCCGTGCCGCTAATCCAGTCACCTGACTCGGCAAGCAGGTAGCTCACTGCACTAGCAACTGGCTTTGGACCCACTATCCCAAGCGGAAATTGCTGCTTGTACTGGTCTTTCTCTTCTTGAGACATATTAATATCGGTGCCCGTGCCGATCATTCCAGGCAGGATGCAGTTGACCAAAATTCCATAGGGTTCAAGCTGTGTTGCGAGACTGGTCGTCATACCTATCAAACCGGCTTTGGCAGCAGAGTAGGCTGGGGTGTGCTCAGGAAAAGCATGCCGTGCTGAGATCGAGCTAATAGTCACAATCTTGCCGCTGCGCTGTGCCATCATGTAGGGCAAGACCGCTTGGATCACCCACCACTGACCGTTAAGGTTCACGTCGATAACTCTGCGCCACTCCTCTTCAGTTATTTCCCAAGCCAAGCCTTTCGGGGCATCGATTCCTGCCACATTAACCAGAGCATCGATCCGGCCAAAATCCTGGATGACGCTATTGATCATCGCTTGCACCGACTTGGTGTTGGCAATATCGACACAATAAGATCTGGCTTCCACACTTTCTTGTGTCAGATTTATTTGTACAGACTCAACTTTATCCTTCTGGACGTCAGCCAAAGCCAGTTTACCACCCTGCTCGGCAAGGTGACGCGCAATGTATTCACCAATACCTTGTGCAGAGCCAGTAACAATGACAACCCGATCAGCAATCAATTTGTTCACGGTATTTCCTATCAAGCGCTTCCCTTAGTGATCCTGCAGACGGGGAGTCGCTTTATTTAGTATCTCAAACTACCATATGGTTATCCCAAGAAGGATACTCAGATCTTGCACCAGCAGTCAACCGAGGCAGAGCCTCGTTCTCCTCGTTCCCAAGCTCAGCCTGGAAACGAGGTTTGAGAGATTTTACCTTCTCAGTGTAATAAGGTGCAAGATGTGATGATAAGAAATTAATAAACAATGGATGGTAAATGGGAATGAGTTCAGTGTTGATGAGTTCAATAAGTTGGGTCACTTATCAAGAGCGCTTGCAGGATCAAAGCCTGGTGGTGTTCATTCCGTGCGGTGCTTTGGAGCAGCATGGTCCCCATTTGCCGTTGGGAACAGATGCACTGTTAAGTACAGCAATTGCCCAATCAGTTGCCGAGAAGGTGAATGGATTAGTGGCTCCGACCCTCAGCTACGGCTACAAGTCCCAGCCCAAATCCGGTGGCGGACAACACTTTCCCGGAACCACGAGCTTGGATGGACAAAGTCTTAGCCAAATCACTCGTGATCTAGTGCGCGAATTTGAGCGGCACGGTGTGAAAAATCTTGTCGTTGTCGATGGGCACTATGAAAACCAGTGGTTTCTCACTGAAGGGATTGATTTGGCATTGCGTGATATTGGACAGCCCACCTCAATCCGCATCATGCGGCTAGAATATTGGGACTTCTGCACTGAAGAGACCCTGAATCAAGTCTTTCCCGATGGATTCCCAGGCTACGCGCTGGAGCACGCGGCTGTGATTGAAACATCCTTAATGCTGCACTACTACCCGGATTTGGTCCATTTGGAACGCATTCCAGACGACAAGCCTGCCGATTTTCCGGCCTACGATATGTATCCTTCCTGTACGCATTGGGTTCCACCGTCGGGTGTGCTTTCTTCAGCAAAAGGGGCGAGTGCCAAAAAGGGCGCGTTGATGGTGGCACAAATTACCGAAAGTATTGCTCAAGCAGTGAGTTTCGAGTTTGTTCAGGCTTAAATTTGAAAAGCCCGAACTTTGATGCAATATGTTGCTGCACTGGGGGAAGTATTGCCCGTTGCATTATTTGGGAGTTATAAATGGCACAATTTTCTAGTTATTTTCGAATGGTGTGAGTAATGAGCGTTCGCGTTTCGCGCCCCAACTGTTGGACCCGCCGACAAGCATTATGGATGATGACTGGTGCACTTGCTGGAGCTAGTCTGCATGCCTGTGCTCAGCCGACTCAATCCCCCAACTCATCAATCCCGTCCACAGCTTCTGGTGGAGCAATGTCGGCTTCGATTGGTATTACTACATGGATTGGCAATACCCCCCTCTACATTGCTCAGGAGAAAGGATTCTTCAAAGATTTGGGGCTAGACTTGCAAATTAAGGTGTTTGATACAGTCGCCCAAGCATTTCCATCATTCGCCTCTGGGCATTTGGACGCTCTCGCCCCTGTGACATCCGAAGTCGTTTCCCTTGCCTCTAAGGGAGTCGATTTCAAAATTGTGACTGTTGAAGATACATCGGTTGGTGCGGATGTAATTCTGGCACGCAACAGTATCAAGAGCATCCAGGACTTCAAAGGTAAAAAAATTGCGGTGGAACTCGGCGGTATTGGTCACTTCTTCTTGCTGCAAATTTTGGCAGAAGCCGGTTTAAGCCCCAGGGATGTAACGTTGCTTAACACGCCTCCAGATGCTGCTGCTGCTGCTTTTCAGACGGGTAGCATAGAGATTGCCTACTGTTACTCGCCCTTCAGTGACAAAGCGCTAGCAGCTCAAAAAGATGGACGGGTAATCTATAGTTCTAAGCAAATGCCAACTGCGATCGCTGATTTTTATGTTTTTAGTACCAAGTTCACTCAGTCTAACCCTAAAGCAGTTGCTGCCTTTGTGGAAGGGAACTTCAAGGGTCTAGACTTCCTGAAGACTAACCCGAAAGAAGGCTTGGCGATTATGGCAAAACAACTGAAGATTAAGCCAGAGGAATTGGAACAGCAACTCAAAGGCATTCAGCTGCCTGGTTTGAAAACGAATGTGGAAATGCTGAGTGACTCAAACAGCACTCTCTATATGCTGAAGCCGATGACAAAACTAGCAGAGTTTTTGAAAGCTCAGAGGCAAATTCAATCCGTTCCAGATCTCTCGAAGCTACTTGATCCCCAGTTTATAAAAGTGACTTGATGAAGCGGAATTAACTCGTTGAGCAATTCAAGCTGGGCTGGGGTGAGGTTACTGGGGTAAGCTTTACTCATGTGACTCTCAAGGGCGCTGTTTGCTACATATTTGCAGCTTACTTACACCTTGAGAGCTTTTTTTTTTCCGATAAGCCGACTTTTAAAACATCCTCTGAAAAAGCAGGGTGATACTCCTGTAAAGTCTTTTGCCAGTTAATGTTTGGCTTTCTCAGTTGCACTAGCGCAGTCAAGCGATGCAGAGCCTCCTCAGTGTAATGAGGTGCAAGATCTGACTTTTGCTATTGCTTCATCCGTCCTACGGATTTGTTGCTGAGGGCTAACAGGTTGACTAGCTCATAAACGACAGTAGCCGCCGCTAGCGAAGTTAGCTCAGCATGGTCATATGCTGGGGCTACTTCTACCACATCGGCTGAGATAACAGCAAGTCCAGCAAGTCCACGTAGCACACCTAAAAGCTCGCGAGTAGACAGTCCTGCAATCTCCGGTGTACCTGTACCCGGTGCATGTGCGGGATCGAGGACATCAATATCAATTGATAAATATAGTGGACGATCCTTTACACGGTCACGAATACGTTCCACTACGCTGGCTACACCTCCGGTCTCGAATTCATCGCAGTGCACTATGCGGAAGCCGAGTTCCGCATCCCGTTCAAGATCGGTGCGACTGTAGAGCGGACCGCGAATGCCAATGTGCATTGATGCCTGCTCGATAAATAGTCCTTCTTCAGCCGCTCGACGGAAGGGGGTCCCATGTGTGTAGGGGGCATTAAAGTATGTGTCCCATGTATCCAAATGTGCATTAAAGTGTACAAGAGCTATGGGGCCAATATGATGATTGACTGCTCGAAGAAGGGGTAGCGCAATCGTATGGTCACCGCCGAGACTAACAATCGCACCTACCTGACCAAGTAACTCGGTAGCTGCGGTTTCGATTTGCTGGATGGACTCAGTAATGCTATACGGATTGCACGCGACATCCCCAGCATCAGCTACCTGCTGTGTTTTGAAGGGTTCCATGCCATAGGATGGATGATATTGTGTTCGCAGATTTCGTGACGCTTGGCGAATAGCTTGTGGACCGAAGCGAGCGCCTGGGCGGTAGCTTGTACCAGCATCGAATGGAATGCCAAGGATGGCAACGTCACAACGAGGAACGTCGCGGAGTTCAGGCAGCCGAGCAAAGGTCGAGGGACCTGCATAGCGGGGCATAACCGTTCCACTTATTGGCTGAATGGGTATCTGGTCAGAGTCCGTCAAAATTAGCTCCTCAGGAATTTAGGCAATTGAAATTTACTACGACACGCCGTGAGATTTGCGGTGCAGCAGTTGCACTCCCAAAAACCGCTCAACTTTCTGGACTTGCTGGCTGACTAGGCAACAGCCAAATCTCGCAGCAGCTGGCAGTGGGGATGAAACACTTTTCCTTGACGAACCACCAACGTTGGGATGAGCTTTTGCTTGGCTACTAGTTGCTTGTAAGTCGAATCGCCGAACAACCAGTTTCCCTCTGCCAGATCTAGCACCGTAATGTCAGCCCGCGAACTAACTTGTAGCGTACCAATTTCTGATTCTGCTTTCAAGACACGGGCAGGGTGAAGGGTAACGGTGGCGATTGCCGTCTCCAAATCCAAACCCAGTGCCATCAGTTTAGAAAGCGCACCACAGAGGCTATAGTCCAGAGTTGCGTCGTTATGGGGAAGCGCAAAGTCTCCATGCACGTCACTGCTAACTGTATAGGGCAGTAGACCTCGCTCCATCATCCGTCGGGCAATATCGAAGCTGAAGTTGACTCCATGACCCAGATCCAAGCGAATACCTTTATTGACCGCTCGCACTAGAGATGCAGGCACCGTTTGGCGCAGCCCCATTAGACCATCAGGTCGGCGACTGTAGCAGTGAGCTAACAAGTCCCCTGGTTGCAGAAAGGGCAGGACCTGCTCGATCACTAGCTCCGGTTGGGGGCGGTTCTCTTCCACTACAGCAAACAGTTCTCCAGTATGAACGTATAGCGGTAATTTAGCCAAATCGGCTGCTTTACGAGCTAGTTGCAATACCTCGGTTCCCCAACGAGATAAGGCTCCCGACTCTCCGTGTACTTTAAATCCCCGGACCACTTCAGGATTGTCTGCCGCCAAACTTAAGAGGGCATCAATATCCACCATTTCTGGACCATGGAGCGCAGGGGCACCCATCCCGCCTTTGAGTGCACCCACCAAATTGACGGAAGGAAAGCAACGAACATCGGTCTCTGCCTTGTCAACCACGGTAGCTTTGAATCCCAGAAAAGTGAGGGGACCGCAACTGCCCTGATCGACTACAGTCGTGACTCCGGCATGAATGCCCACATCGTCTGCCCAGAGCCCAAAATCGGTGACCCACTCGTAGACGTGGGTGTGCAGATCGATGAAGCCAGGACAAACGAGTTGACCTTCAACATCCAGTTTTTGTCGAGCCTGATGGGGAGGGAGTTGAGGAGCGATCGCGGCAATTTTGCCATCCCGCACTGCCACATCGAATTTGCCATTGAGGGACTGAGCTGGATCGATCAGCCCTCCTCCTGTCAAGACCAGATCATACTGTTCCAAGTTGTTACTCATAACAAGTAGTCATTAGTAGACATTGCTTAAAGTGAAATCAATTCTTCCTGCCGTAGGGATTTGGTAGGATACTGGCAGGGAATGACCTGTCCGGCTCGAATTGTCCATTGGGGAATGAGTTTGCGACCTTCCCAGCGTAAATGGTGAATTCCATCGGTCAACTTCCACAATCCCTCCCGGTAATTCAGGATTGAAATATCTCCTTCTCGACCCACGGCTAAACTCCCCAGTTGCGCTTCTCGACCGATGGCACGAGCGGCATTGCAGGTGGTCATTGCTAGAACTTCATTGAGCGGCAACCCTAAGTAGAGAAACTTCGTCATTGTCTCAGTCAAACTGAATACCGGACCCGTCACGCAACTGTCGTTCGTGATGTCACCACTAATTGTGTCAGGCTTCACCCCCTGATCCAAGGCACGTTTTGCCACCTCAAAGTCAAAATCTCCAGTGCCGTGACCGACATCCAGCACCACACCGCGATCGCGCGCTGCCAAGACTTCCGGCAGCACCCGACCCGCTTCATCTAAAACATTGCCAACTCGACGGTAGACGTGGGTCACGATGTCGCGGGCTTCCAACTGTTGAAATACTAGCCTAGGAGCCAGCCAGGAGTAAAAAGGCAACCACCCCAAATGCACGGTAAGCGGCAGATTCGTGGCACGGCTAATTTGCTTGCCATAGTTGAGCGGCATTGATTCTGTTTCGCCAGATACTTTGGTTGCAGCAATACATTTGAAGCCAACAATAATGTCTGAATTTTCCTCAAACAACTTCACCGCTTTGCTCAAGCTGAAGTTCTCCTTGGCAAAAACGGCTCCAATCTTCAGGGTGATAAAGTCAGCAGAAGCCTGGTAAACCAGGTAAACGTTAGGTATATGATAAATTCGAGTGACAGCATTACCCGCCACTAGCTTCCTAAAACCGGGAAATCCAAGAACGCCACAACTCCCTGCATCGACTACGGTCGTTACCCCCATTTTAACCCCAACCGTGTCAGCGTTGACGTTAAAGCCACCTACATGCTCAGAAGCGTGGACGTGGATATCGATTAGACCGGGCGTCACTAGCATTCCAGTTGCATCCAGCACTTGAGTATCGGGCAAAACTTCCAAGTCAGCTTTAAGTGCAGCGATTTTGCCCTCACTAACCCCTACGTCAAGGACTTCATCCAAGCCCTGCGAAGGGTCAATTACCCTGCCATTTTTGATAACTAGTTCAAATAACATAGATTTTATTGCTCGCCCATAGATGTAAAAGTGATTTCAAGAAACTTATCTACAAAATTCAGTATCTCTTCATTCTAATTCCAAATTCTTGAGTTATCTATTGATTTATTTGATTAATTCATTGAACCCGAACAGAGCACTTTATGCGACGTTTAGCTGTATTCTTACGAACAATTGTCATTGCAAAAAGCAATTCGAGCTATTCATATAATCGATAAACGATGATTAGGGGGTCACCGTGCCAAAACGGGAAAAACTTACGCTAAGGCTGAAAGCGGCTTTCTGTTTCCTTTTTAGCTAACAGCTAGCACTACTGAGTGCCAGATAAAACCCTCTGCTCAACAGTTTGCTGTTGTCTTTCTGCGAATAAAGGTTTTTCTACTGAAAGAAGTCAGCAACCCACTCAGAACAAAAGTCAATGTAAATTCTCACTAGAGGTGATAGTTGCTTACGGGATGGATAGAGGAGATTTAGTTGTTGAGTGGGTAACGGATAATCGTGCAGTAATGTCTTCAACCGTCCACTAGCTAGATGCTCTTGAATCAGAAAAGGGGGCAGTTCAGTCACACACGCACCCGCTAGAACTAACTTCAGGAGATAAAGATAATTATTGACTTGCAAAAAGGGAGCGACCTGGACTGGCTCATTTCCTAATAGCCATGTTGCTTCACCTGTTTGAGCATTCCAACTCGCGCAGGGCATAGTAAGAAGTTGTTCTGGCTGCGAAGGTTCACCATATTGTTCTAGGTAAGCTGGACTAGCAACGAGCTGATGGCGATATTCACCCAACTTCCTAGCAATTGCCTGATTATCCTTGCGATCACCAACTCTTAAGGTCACGTCAATCCCATCCTCAATCAAGTTGATCTTGCGTTCAGTCATAAAAATTTCGAGCTTGACCTGGCAATAGCGGGCTTGAAAGTCTTGGAGTAATGCCTGCCAAGGAAGAAAGGTAGCGGGTAAAGAGAGGCGTAGGGTTCCTGTCAACTCCTGCTGCTGATTTTCCAGGGTAGACAAGCCGCTTTCAAAGGCCTCAAGGCCGCGAGCGGCGTATTCATAAAATGCTGTACCGCCTTCAGTCAGGCGTAGATAACGGGTTGATCGTTCCAATAGCCGAACACCAAGGTCTTTTTCTAGATCAGCAATCCGTCGACTGACGGTCGCGACTGGCATATTGATACGTCGAGCAGTCTCTGAAAAGCTACCATACTGGACTACTTTGACAAATAAGGCAGCCGAGTTGAAGTCCATTTGATCTTTCCATATTTGAGAAAGTGTTTCTCGATTTTACAGACTACCCAGCAAGTCTGAGAATGTCTACACTGCTAAATAGGTTAAGAGAACCTCAATTTAGGAGAGTATTGTGTGGAACAGATTTAACAAGTGCTGCAACAGTAAAGCAAACTTTGAATGCGTCGAATGTGAAGGCTGTAACTGTAGTTTACAGTGGTGAGCCGGTCTTCATGCCCAGTTTGCACCAACTCAAGTCGGACATGATAGTGTTGGGCATTGAGTACGTAGGTATTGTTGAGGCGGCTTCTGGCAAGCTATTTCAGCCTGGTAAACACTTGCTGCGCTGATGGGAGGCATGGAATGAGCGTTTGATGGTAGCTATGCCTGTTGTGTCGCAAGTACCTTAATTTCACCACAGACATTATGAAACTCGTGCTTCATGCCACTTCTGGTTGGGGCAATCGCTCTTGCCATGTCTACCGCTCCTGTCCAGGTTAGAGCTGAAGCACCCAGCCAGTCGAGCAACTCCGCTCCAGATTTGGCACAACGCTCAAATCTGAGCCTACAGCAACTGAGCACCATATCTGCGATGAATCTTTCTTCAAATCAAGAGGCACAAATGCAGAAAATCGAGCAACCGATGAGTTTCGAACCGATCAAACGAATCCTGACATCAGGACAACGCCAACTGTGGCTCCAGAGGCGCCGAGCTGAATATGGCGATCATTGGGTGGGCGTGCGCATACACTCACGATTCTTTCAACACAGCATGATTGTCAAAACACCGCTCATCAGCAGTGAACAGTATCAAAACAGCAAAATTGAAACCAGGAGTCAACGATGAAAGCTTATGAGATTCACTCTGAGCGTCAAGGAATCGATGCCTTAACTCTGGTGGAGCGTCCAGAACCCACGCTTCAAGCAGGGCAAGTCTTAGTCAAAATGCACGCAGCCTCGCTAAATTATCGAGATTTACAGGTTGTGAGAGGCACCTACGGCGTTCAGCCGAGCGTACCGCTCTCCGACGGAGCCGGCAAGGTCATTGCAGTAGCAGAAGGGGTTACGCAATGGCAAGTCGGAGAGCGCGTCGCGGGAGTATTTAGGCAAGCGCATATCTCTGGCGAACTGACTTCAAAGAACGCAGAATCAGCTTTAGGCGGCGAGATTGATGGCGTGTTGGCAGAATTTGTGGTGTTTGACCAGCAGGGATTGGTGAGCGTTCCCGAACATCTCTCTTACGAGGAAGCCGCAACGTTGCCCTGTGCAGCCGTAACAGCTTGGAATGCTTTAGTTGTTGAAGGGCAACTCAAAGCCGGTGAGACAGTGTTGTTATTGGGAACGGGAGGCGTTTCCATATTTGCATTGCAGTTTGCCAAGCAGATGGGGGCAAAGGTCATCATCACGAGCAGCAGTGACGAGAAATTAAAGAGAGCGCAATCTCTCGGAGCAGATATTGGCATTAATTACAAAACCACACCGAATTGGGACGAAAAAGTAGAAGCACTCACCGCAGGTCGAGGAGTGGATAACGTCGTAGAATTAGGAGGCTCGGCAACGCTCTCCAAATCCCTACGCGCGGTTCGCTATAGCGGAAAAGTTGCAATCATCGGAGTAATCAACGGCATCAAGGGTGAAATCGATATTACCTCTATCTTGCGAAAGCACGTACGGGTTCAAGGGATTAGTGTCGGCTCTCGCGATTCGTTTGAAGAGATGAATCGAGCTATCAGTCAACAAAAGCTACATCCCGTGATTGATCGGGTCTTTTCCTTTGACAAAGCAAAGGAAGCGATGGCTTATTTGGAAAGTGGCATTCACTTCGGTAAGGTGGTCATCACAATTTGAGACTGCTCGCCTCACAACCCTAAACCTTCCAGGATCTGTAAAAACTAGCATCAGGAATGGAGAAAGTTGCTGATCTCATCTGTCTTTCAATGGAGAGACAAGACCTTACTGCTTAACTATTAGGGTAAAGTCGAGTAGATTTCTCATCCTCTTTCTGCGCTCTCGACCAACCTCAGCTTCCGCGCTCAGGACCATAAATTACGGCGACTCAGAATTAACTCCAGCAATCGCATCACCTTGCTCAACAACTTCGCATCGATAGTATCTGTTCTACAACCACTGCCTAATCACTCATCGCTACATGTGCAAGCGGCGAAACGGTTCTTCCGTAAAACACTGCAAGCTGCTCACGCTCAAGAACCCAACGGGAAAGCCAGTCGCCTACGGCGGGAAACCTGCCGGAGAGCGCTGGACTCACCAAGAGTGATTAATGTTGATAAAAATGCTGCTTATCCCAAAGCGATAGCAGCGTAACGAGAGTATCCGGAACATGAAAGCAAAAAAAAGGAAGCTCTACGTGAACACGAATACGACAGGAAGGAGGGATCGCTTGCCTCTTGCCCTGTGGGCGCTCGCTATATGCGCGTTCGGCATTGGCACGGGTGAGTTTGTGGTTGCGGGTCTGCTGCTGAACGTGGCGGGTGACCTGAAGGTCTCAACGAGCACCGCCGGATTGCTGGTCACCGGTTACGCCCTCGGTGTCGTTGTCGGCGCGCCTCTAGTGACTGCCCTCACTCGACGACTGCCGCGCAAAACGATCCTGCTTGTTCTCATGGGATTGTTTGTCGTGGGCAACCTGCTCTGCGCTGTAGCGCCCAACTATGCGATGCTCATGTCTGCTCGAGTCATCACCGGATTAGCCCACGCTGCCTTCTTCGGTATCGGTTCTGTTATCGCCGCCGAGCTAGTGCCTCCAGGCAAGCAGGCCAGTGCGATCGCCATCATGTTCACCGGGGTGACCCTCGCTAACGTCCTCGGAGTGCCGCTAGGCACCCTAATTGGGCAGGCATTTGGCTGGCGGTTCACCTTCTGGGCTGTCACCATCCTTGGTGTCCTGGCTATAGTCAGCATCGCCGTGCTAGTCCCACGAGTGCCTCACGATGATGGCGCACCCAGCATCCGCCAGGAACTCCGTGTAATACGTCGGCCACAGGTGCTGCTTGCCTTCGCTATGACCACCTTCGGCCAAGGCAGTGTCATCACTGTCTTGACTTACATCACACCAATCCTTGTTAAAATCACCGGGTTTACCGAGCGCGCTGTCAGTCCCATCCTGCTGCTGTTCGGTGTCGGATTTGTGGTCGGCAACACCCTTGGAGGCAAGCTTGCTGATCGGTGGCTCATGCCGTCCTTGCTTGGTATCCTCACCATGCTCGCTGCTGTCCTCGCCGGGTTCACTATCACCAGTCACGATCAGGTTGCCACGCTACTGACCGTCTTCCTCTTCGGCGCAGCCGCGTTCGGAATAGTACCTGGACTACAGCTGCGTGTGTGGATAAGGCTAAAGGCGCCCCTAACCTTGCCTCTGCCTTCAATATTGCTGCGTTTAACTTGGGCAGTGCTGGCGGCGCTTACCTCGGAGGGCTCGTTCTTGACAGCCAGCTTGGACTGAACGCTGTCCCTTGGGTAGGCGCGCTTGTCGCTACCGCTAGCATCGCCGTGACCGCTTTCAGTTGGTCTTTGGACCGTCGCACTAGATCCAGCTAGCTGTCATAGACTAATGGCACTAATCTTTCACTGTGCTTTTCGATACTACCACACAAAAATGTGCGTACTTTGCAAATCATAAGTTATCTCACACAATCAAAGTAAGTCAATAACCACAACACGGAGCGTTGAGATGATAGAGACATTAGCGCGGAGATCTTTTCTGATCGCGAGCGCTGCAGGACTAATCACTGCTGCATACGGTGGTCAGGCAAGTGCTCAAAAAACCGACTCACGTCCACCAAGCGTCGATACATCGAATTCAACAGAGGATGCCCGGAAGTCGCCGCCCGCAGCCGTGCGCCTGAACAAACTCGCGCCAGAGAACCAGGCGTTGAAGCAGCAGGTTGGGCTTTGGGACGTGACCGAGACGGCCTGGGACGCGCCGGGTGCCGCCCCGGTGACCACCACGGGGCTCGTGGCCGAGCGGCGGGTAATCGGGGCGATGCTCCAGGAAATCCTGCGCCCGGTGTCGGATGTCTCCGGCAAGGATATCAAGCGGATCGACTACCTGACGTTCAACCACGTGTCGGGACAGTGGGAATACGTGTCGATGGACACCCGGGTCGATGTTGCGCTGATGCCCGCGTGGAGCTTCACGCGCGCCGATGCCGACGGAAAGATCGTCCTCCTGCACGAGCCATTCGTCATCCCGGGCAGAGGAAAGACGGTCACAACCGAGATGTTGCGGATGGACACGGTCATCACGCGCCAGGGTCCAGTCCGGGACATGAAGGAGCAGCACTTCGTCACGACCGATGGCACCGGCGTAGTGTGGCTTGCTCACCGATACGCCTACGTGCGTCGGCCATAATGTTCGGTGAACTTAGGAGTAATCATGACCGACTTGCTATCGCGTCGCACCTTCACAATAGCCGCGACGGCGGCGCTGGTGAGCGCACTCATAACGTCTCCCGTAACGGCGCAGGTGGTCGATCCACGACCGCCGGACGTTGATACGACAGATCCAAAAGAAATTGCTGACGGCATCTGGGTAGTCCGGGACCATAGGATTTGGCTCGTGCCAAATATCGGCATCATCCTCGGTCAAGACGCCGCCCTTGTGATTGATACAGGGCTTGGACCAGCGAATGGTGAGAAAGTCCTCCAGCTCGCGCATCGTCTTGCCGGTTCACGCCGACTTCTTCTGACGCTCACACACTTCCACCCGGAACATGGATATGGCGCTCAGGTTTTCCGCCCCGATGCCACCATCATCTACAATCGGGCTCAGCGAGACGAACTCGTGGAAAAGGGAAGTCGGTATATCGACCTTTTTCGTCAGACGCAAAGCCGAGCTGCTGCGAACGCGCTCTCAGGTACGAAGATCGTCATGCCCCACTTTGTCTATGAGGGTGCGAATGCAGAGCTGGATTTAGGAGGTCGCAAAGTTCAACTCCACTATATGGGTCCCGCTCATACACGTGGCGATCAGGTCGTCTTCTTGCCCAAAGAGCGCATCCTGTTCGCGGGTGATTTGATCGAAGAGCGAATGTTTCCTATATTCCTCTGGTTCCCGCCCAAGGATGTCGATGTCGATGGAATTCGGTGGGCAAATATTCTGAACGATTTCCAGCGTTTTGATCCAGCTATCATCGTACCTGGTCATGGAGATCTGGGAAACATTAATATTGCTCTAAACCTCGCATCGCAGATCGAAACTGTTGGGCGGCAAGTGAGGGCATTTCGCACGGTCGGCAAGTCGGCGGACGAAATCATCCGCGAGTACAAGCCCCAAATTATTGCCGCCTATCCTAATTGGGAGCACCCAAGCCTAATTGACTGGGAAATCAACTACTTCGCGTCTCAAGTGCTTTGACGGCAAGCAAGGATTGGAGCGATCGCCTTCGTTGTCAACCGCAACTATCCTCACTAAGTGGGTAATCTCTCCCTTGAGACCACCGTTAATAGCATTGCCACAGCCAGTGGACAACTCGGTTCCTGCGCCGACTATCTTATCCAAACTGTCAACGGCTTGAAGACAGTTGGGATTAAGGACAAGCAACTGTTCCGACTGCGGGACTAAGTAATGGCACGACAACAAGCACTCTTCGTTACTCGCGATCGCTGAGACTATTCTTATCGCGCAAAACTACGCAATCGGGCTCAGCAGATGTAATGAGCAATAGCCGGCGTTGCTGAAGGAGTAATGATTCAAGCAGGAAGAGGAACTGTCTGATACTTCAAATAGTGGAGCAGCAAGCGGAGGGAACACTTCAACATCTGCACTGACTTGGAGTAGCACAAGGTTTTACGG
>JAABUQ010007602.1_pt1 | contig 15647 bp, 1 predicted proteins | sample 5560001 | NCBI WGS metagenome assembly JAABUQ01 (sample SAMN10711888, study PRJNA513371) | rock metagenome | isolation source: Antarctica rocks | place: Antarctica: Victoria Land, Finger Mt nord | collected 2015-12-18 | reverse complement strand
AAAGTGGAGAATAGGTGGTGTGATGATGGTGTTTTGGTGGTATGATTAAGGGTCCAAATAACCCTAGAGAAAGCAAAATGGGAAAACACGGGCTGACAAGGGAAAATAGGGGCAATGACAGCTGACATCTACGTTGTCTCTACTGTATCCGCGAGGGCGCTCAGGACGTGATCAATTCCCATTCCATGGTACTCGACACCTACTACTCTTCGTCCTCCACCCCAATATCTCAATCTGATAAGCTCTGAGACTGATTCTATACGGCGCCTATCGTATTTTAGACGTCTGTTAGGCCCGGGGTCCTCGGATCCAGGGACTACCGGATATCTTGTCATTTTGGAAAAGATCACGCGACGATCATTGGTCTCCTGCTTGAGCCAAAACAACAGAAGATTTTGTAGATAAGGGAGTTGGCCTTTCATATTTTCCAGTACTGTGGCCCACGTGCCATCATTCTCCATTGTAACATGCCGGAGGGTAAGCGAACGAAGAGTTTCGCAATTGTTCAGGAGTAAAGTCGAGATATTTTCGACCGTCACATTCGCTGATCTGAGACTTAGCTCTTCAAGCCTGTTAAGCTTATGCAAAGAACCCAGGAGGGTTGTGAAGGAAGTCCCTGCTTCATAGAATCCAAGGGACAACTTCCGGAGCCGTGGGGCCGATGCGATGAGATGGATTACCCAAACCCCTTGATCTAAGGTCATTGCATAGTCCAGCACGAGCTCTTCGATATGCGACCATGCGGCCACGAAATCTGGCGTCTGACTCAGAGGCATTTGCAGCCGCGGTGTGTCCAGTCTTCCGTTACCGTCGTGGCTACATTGAATAGTAAAGGCTCTCAATGCGAGGCCAGCCTTAGCTACGATGGATAGGATGATTCCCGCAGCGTCGCTGGGGATTAGGCAGTCGGTTTCATGAGGCGGTTGATACTCGTCGTAACTGTGTATGTGGAAGGATCTGCACTTGAGCAGCTTTTGGGAAAGGATGTCTCGCAACAGATCAGCGCCATTGGGCTCATCTGCTAAGCACCCGGAAGGATGGCGACGCCAGTCGAATCCTCGCCCGAGTTTGCCGTCATCTGTACACTTAATGTGTAGATACTGCACATAGACCGCAAGGTGCTCGGATTCCGAGATGTCTTGTAGCCGTTGTAGACTTTTGCAACTGAGATCCGTCTGTACAGTAGCAAAGTTTGTGAGACCAAAGTCGCGTAGAGTCTTCTCGTTGAGTCCTCGACAGACAAGGCGTAGAGAGCGTAACTCGGCGGGCTCTATCAGCACAGTGATAGTCTCAACGACCTCAATAGCTAGGGTAGGGAGTTTTGAAGACATTCTCCTATCGTGGGGTTCTAGCAATCAAGTAGGAGTAGAACTACCTTTGAGACTCAACGGGGAATCAAGTCAAGAGACCTGCGGGAGCTGACACATCGAAATTGAGCTTAGAGGTTGGGAATAGGCGTCGGATTTTCCAGGAGCATTGACGGCGGCCACAATAACCAATGCGTTGAAGGCAACAGAAGGCCTTTTAGAATGGGGACATGTCAGATGCACTGGCAGATTGCTTTCCCCTATCTTTCTCGTTTTCATCCATCTTAGGACCAACATCATCATTTTGCTTTCTCTAGTGCTTATTTGGACCCCTATTATACTACTATGGCACCACTTTATCGTACGTAGCTTATCTAGTATATTTCGTACTTAATTAGCTATTTGCCCCTATTCAGAGCCTTATTTATATATATTAGAGAATTATACTTTAGTATTTAGGAAAGCAGACGATTTCTTATCTATTATATTCTATTTAAATACTTACGTATCTAATAGTTATAAGCCTGGAGACGTATTTAACATATTATATTTAATATATCTGATTAGTTTAGGAACTTTTTATTATAAATATTCAATATTATTAAGTTTAATCGAGTATAGTTAATATTAAATCGTTTTTAAATTACTAAAAAATCTATCTCTATGTACGTAATATAGTTTTTAATACGATTATTATTTTAACGTCTTTTATTTTTATAGAGATTACTAATTAATATTAATAATTTTTATATATTAAAAATAAAGCAAAAGTAAATAACATTTAATATCTTGTTAACTTTAAAGTATTAAATAAAAATACTAATTTATAATTAATATTACTAATTATATAAAAAGCTCGGAAAATAAGCTTAGAAGTTAAAAATAAAAGATTTATAACAAAGGACTTGTTTACCGTCTTTAATAATAAGTATAATTGTAAAGATAAAGATTATATCAAATATAAGAGATTTCTATAAAACTTTTAAGGCGAGATTCTGAAAACAATCTTAGCAAATCTTAATGTTTATCTTAACGATTGCTTTATTTCCTATTATATTAGTATGTCAAAAGTCTAGGCCTAAACGCAAAAAACGCGAATAACGCGTTTGTATTTTATTAACTTTATTACCTATTATTACTTCCAGTATTATAGTACGTATACCGTTAGGTCCAATTTCTGCTAATAAGATTCCTAAGAAGGAGCTTATTTTATCCAAAAAAGCGATTATTTATAGAATATCTCGTTTAAGAGAAAAAACTGCTTCGATAGTTTCTTACGAAAATCTTAAAAAATCTATTATTTAAATTATTATTTAATATTATCCTAGTTAACTTTAAAGGGTCTCGAAAGCTCAATTTAAATATCCTTTTATATTATTAAATTGAAATAAAAGAATTATTATATATATTATTAAAAAAGAGTTAACAATCGAATATAGAAACTTTATATTATAATATAAATTAGAATATTCGAAATCTATTATTTATTATATTTTTAAAAAATATAACTTTGTTAATTAATTCGCGTAAAAAAGATTATTACTTTTAAAAGTCATAATATATAAACGATTAGTTTAATATAAAATACGAGAATACTAGACCAAAGAATAATAATATAAAATAATCTAATTTAATAAATATTTAATAAAATAAAATAAAAGTAAAAAATAAAAATAAGTTTTCTATTTGCCTTATAAATATTTTAAGAAAGAAATAATATAATCTATTCCAAAAGGCAAAGATATATTAATAATAATTTATAGAGGCTTTTGCAGTTTAAAATAATATAATTTTATTATTATAAATAAAAATAAAATTATAAAATAAGGGAGGTATTTAATTAATAATTATTTTAAAGTTTTAAAAGAAGTAATTTTACGATTTATAAGCTAAGCTTTCTTTTTATATAGGATAACGCTTTTATATATATAATATATAAAATACGAATATAATTCCGAAAATACGGTATTAAGGTATTAAAATAGCCCCTTTTTTCCCTTAATTTTAATTTAATTAAATATTTTTAAAAAAAACTTAAAAAGCTTGTTTATATAATATAATCAAATATCGAAAAAATACGTAGGAATAATAAAAAGGTATAGGAGGTTATAAAGGAAGCTTTAGAATAAGCTTAGTAATTACTTCTTAAAGAGTTATTAATATTATTAGTTAAAAGTATAAAAAAAAGGGTAAATATAGTAATAATAATAAATAAATAATATATAAAGTATTAAACGTAAAATATTTTTAAGGAATTAATATATTGTTATTAATTAATTATTATATAAAGATATAAGGTTTTCTTATAAATGATTAGCAAATTGAATATAATAGGGGAAATAGTAGTACGGGGTTGTTTTTAGCTTGGCCTAGACTTTTGATATAATACTATAAATTCTTAAGAATTTAGAATAATAACTTATATTTATACTTAAAACGCGATACTTCGACGTAAATAAATAGTATTGATTACTATATATTAGGAAGACTAAAGGATAAAATTCGGAATATTAACTTAATAAATAATAAATTTTATTTATTAAAGCTATTACGATTAAATATCTTAACTTTTATAATAATATTATAAAAAAGTTTAATTTTATTCAAAATATAAATTCGATCGATAAAGACTAATCAATCGGAGTTAAATATATATTTAATTATAAAGAAAATAAAGGGAAGACTTTATTAAACTTTATAAAACTCTTTTAAAAAGTTAAATAATCTTATAGAATAAACGAAAAGATAGTTTTAATAATAGTTATAACTTTATCGGTTACTATTTTATAAAGAAAATAACCAAACTAAAATAAAGGTTAATAAAAGAAATAGACTTTCTTTTTACAGAAATACTTTATTAAAGATATTAATTATTAATATTATTAATATTTATACTTTAATAAAGTTTTTTATATATTATATTAAACTTTAAATCTAATATTAATTAAAAAGGCTAATTAATATATAAAGAATATTATTTTTAGAAGTAAAGTATTGCAACCCCGGTTGGCTAGGTACTAAATAGTAGAAGTCAATAAAGTCTTACAGGTTTAGGATCTTATTAAGAGAAGAGTATTAAGGAGTACAAGTAAAGCAATATTTAATCAAATCGTAACTGCTTAGTCTTAAGGTAGTAGTTAAAGTAAGGATTATATTAAATATAAAGAAACTATTTGCCTATTAAGGAGTATATTTATATAAATAATTACTTAGTCCTGTTTAATGTCTTATTATATTTTATTATTTTATTTATTTTATTATTGCTTAGGATATTTTAGTAATAGTTTATTTAAATATTTATTAAAATATCGTATAATAGTTCCGTTTTGCTATTACCCCTAAGTTCTAATAACTTAGCTTTATTATTAATTTAGCAAATTGTAATATTATCCCTTTTCTTATTTTTAATATTCTATTATTGATATTTTCTTTCTTATATATTATTTATTATACCTAGCAGGCAAATAGTAAATTGTATTTCGCTTTCTACTCGGATCAATTAATTAGGAAAGATAAATCGCTTTTATAATCGATATTGATAAGCTAAATCGAAATATCGAATATATTCCAGTACTCTTAAGTATAATCGGTATATTCGCCTTAAATATAGTTATAATATAAAAGATATAATTAAGTTAAACTTTAAGAAGATTATATAACAGGGCGGGATAGGTGTTGGAGAATGGCTGGGGCAGTCTCTCCAGCAATACTAAGCCAAATCAGGTCTAGCGTATCGCAATCTTAGGATTACTGTTAGCTAGGCTGTATATCGAATAATAAAGGTTATACTTAAAGTATGTCAGCTCTATTAAATATTTTATTATTTATAAAGTTTAAATTGATTAACCAAATACATAAATAAGTTTATATTCCTAAATAAATAAAACAATTGAAATCTCTTATAATTAATAAATTATAAGCTTAATTAACGTTTATATATTTATATAAAGAAAAAAATATTCAAGTTTTTAATTTATAAATATTATTATTTTATTTATTTTTATATTAAGTTATAAAGGTAATATATAGGAAGGTAATTATCTTAAAGGGAATCTCTAATTATTATAATTAAGCCTTCGAAATATAAACTATTTTTATTAAAGAAGGATTTTGGTTAGCTATTAATAAAGATAAAAATAATATTAATAATAATTTACTTTTAATAAATAAAAAGATCTAGATTATTATTATTTTAATATATAAATTATATATTAAAGACTCTTTTAATAGCAAAAAGGATATTATAAAAGTATAAAAGCTTTTAAAGAATAAATTTTAAAAGAAGAATAATTATATTATATATATAACTATTCAATATTTAATTAATATAAATTCTATTATTTTTAAAAGTATTAACGAATATATTAGCTATTTATATTATTGAAATAATTATTTAATAATAATAATATAAATTATAAATAAAATAATATTAGCTTATTTATTTTTAAAAGGTCTCTTGGATAAAATTAAATTATATTAAATTTAAATTATTTAAATTATAAATAATATTAATAAAAATATTATTTTTAAAGAGATTATTAAAGCAGTATTTGCTTATTATAAATAATAAAGTTAAAAAAGCTCCTCGAAAGCCTTAAAAATAAGGAACTTTAGAAAATAAAGGAAAACGAAAAATAATAAAAATAATAATAATAAAAAGGGAAATAATAAAAATATTAAACCGAAATACTCCTATTGCAAAGGATCTTATATAAAAGAAAAATATTATTATTTAAATAATAATTTCTATCTTAATTAATAGAAGCTAAAAGATAAAAAACTCCTCCTTAAAGATAATAAAAAGAAAATAAAATAAGTCCTAAGGGTATATAATCTTAAAATAATTATTAATTTTAAAAAAATATTAATAATACAATTAATATATAAGATATTTAGAAAATTAAATATTTATTTAAACTTAAAAGCTAAGATTTATATTTATTCTGAATAATAGTATTTTATTTTTTATTATATATATAATTACCTTATTAATAGGATTGATAATATTATTATAATAACAAAAAAGAAAGGTTTTATTATTATAATAATTAACGATAATAAAGAAATCAAGTTAATAAATATATATTATATCTTAAATAATTAATATAATATTATTTTAATAATAAAGTTAGCTAAGAAGGAATATATAATATTATTTAAAGGAAAATTTTTTAATATTAAAGATAAAATAAGGAAAATATTATTTTTAAATTAAAAAACGGATAATAATTATCTTATTCCCTAATCTCCTTTAAAATATTAAAAGTATATTAGGAACGTTAGAACAAAAGATATTCTAGCCTTATAAAAGCTTTAATATATATATTTTAAATATATTAGAATAGCTTTGGTAAAGAGTATAGCAAAAGTAATTACCAGAATAAATATTAAATAAAATAATAAATTTGAAAATATAATATTATTAGAATAATAATACAAAACTTATATTATAAGAAAATATTCCTATATTTTTAACTATAAATTAATAAGGAATAAGCAAATAATATTTTAGATAAGCGATAGTTTATAAATATCGCTAGGGATAAAAAAATTACTTTTATAAAAGGTAATATAAAATATATTTTAATACTTATTAATAAATATATTAATATAATAATTATTTATTTTCTTCTTTTATAAAAAGCAGGCCTTATCGATAATTATATTAAAAATTATATTAAGAAGAATAATATCAAAAAATATATTATTAGTTATTTGTATAAAAATAGTATAAAAAAATTTATTAATTTGTAAATATAAACGACTTTTAGCTAAGCTAATATTTAATAAGAATCGATATTATTATATAATTTTTATTAAAACGGTATTATTAAATAAAATAATAAAATATTATTTAAACAAGTTAAAGCAATATTATTTTATTTAAAATTAAATAAAAATTTTTAGGGGGAAGCTTTGAATTTTATAATATATATTAAGGAAAAGCTCCCTATAATAATACTTAATAGAAAAATATTATATAAAAAATAAATTAGAGAGAAATCAAATATTAATTATATAAAATTATTCGGATATATTTATTAAATATATAATAAAAATATTTATAAATAGAAATTCAAATTCCGGGGTATTAAATATAAATTCCTAAGATTTAATAATAATTTTAATTAATATCGAGTATAAGATAAAAAGGCTAAAGGATTAAAACTTTTAATTTATATTATTTTTAATAAAATAATATTAATAAAAATATATTTATTTAAAACAAGGAGTAATAAAGAAATTATTCCTAATATTCCTAATAAAATAAATAATATATTAATAAATAAGCAATCCGCGAATATAGAAATAAATATTCAAAATATTAATATTAATAAGGAAGTTAGCCCTAGCCTTAATATATAAAACAGATTTGAGGAAGTTAATATTCAAAACGCTAAGCTTAATAAAGTAATTAATTTTAGCCTTAATAAATAAAATATTAAATAAATATTAAATATAAATATTAAATACGGAGTTAAATAAGGAGATCGTAATTTATATTAATAATATATTATCTTCGTATAATAAATAAAGGGTATTAGGAATATAATAAATATTTCTTTAAACTTATTAGGGGCTATTAGTATTATTAGAATATTAATTAAGACAGTTTATAAGACTTTATTTATTAATAAACTATTATAATTTCCAAAAAGGAATAAGGGGGGGAGGATTTTCTTCTATATAAACTTTTTAAATAGTTAAAAACAAAAATATTATTTTTTTTAAAAATTAATAAGAAATACTTTCAAAACTAAATAAAAAATAATAGAAAGTAATATTCTAGACAGAATTAAATATAATAAAATTTAAAAAAGTATAAAAAGTTAAGAAATTATTATTAAAATATAAAATATTCCTAGGAAAATAAATATTATTAATTAAATTAAATATTAAAGGCGAAATCGTTAAATATAAAGCTTAATAAATTGCTAAAAGCTTCGAATAAATAAAAGAAATAAATTATAATATTATTTTTTTATTAATTATAAAAATTTTAAGCTAGAAAATACTTTTAGCCTTAAGAATAAAATATAATATAAAAATAAAATATTTTAATATTAATATTATTTTCTTAGAAGCAATTCTTAAAGAAAAAGTATAAATAAAATAATTTTATAAATATATTAATAATATAAATAATATATATTATTTAAAAAAAGCTTTATATAGCTTCAAATAATTATTTAAAAAATAAGGAGAAATATTAATAGCAAAGCTCTAATACTTTAAACTAGGGGTTAATAGCAATATAAAATTAAAAAGGAAATTTTATTCTATAATAAAATTAACTATTAAAGAAAAAAGAGGGGTTAGGGTTTAATATATATTTAATACTAAGATTACATATATTATTAATATTAATAATATTATACTTTAAAGCCTTTAAGGACCCGAATACGTAACAGTCCAGACGACCTATATGCTAGTCCTTGACAAATTTTCGATAATCCTTTTATAGTCTAATTAGACTTCCTGTATTCTATAAAGATTTACCTTATTTTTTATATTAACTTATTATAGTTAATAGCAAACAACTTTTTATTTAAATAAATTTAGCCCTTTTGAAATCCTATAATTACTAAAAATAACTAATAAAAATAGTATATTAACAATATTCTAAATTTTAAATATAACCGCCGGTATACCCCGTCCCTATTAAAGTATTATATTAATTAGGAAGGCTATATTATAACATAGGAGCCTTTCTAGTATTTAAGTTATTATTAATAGTTTATTAATAAATACTACGCCTTAAAGCTTAATACCGCTAGTTCCTATAAAATCCTTTATATTAGTTAGAGTTATTAGTATAAAGACCCTCTGCCCGCCTAGCTTCTATCCGATTTTAAAAAAGTTATCCTTTACTCTACTTATTCGACTTTAGAGAAGTTATCCCTCGCCCTGCCTATTCGATTTTAGGGAAGTTATTCTTTGCCCTATTTATCCGACTTTAGAGAAGTTATCCCTCGCCTCGCCTATCCGACCTTAAAGAAGTTATCTTTTACTTACCTTCGCCTAGTCTATATCTAGTCTTATTTAGCTTTTAAGAAGCTTTCTTTAATTTATTTCCGACCTTTACTTTATTTCCTATTTTATAGGAGTTCGATCTTAAAAGAGGAGGCTATTATTATAATACGAGATTATATTTATATCGATAAGGTTTAATAAACTAACCCTTATCTTAAGTAACCGAGATAAGTTATAGAAATTACGGCGAATTATTATTTAAAAAGTAGTTAACCCTATCTTAGCTTTATTCCTTTATTTTTTGTTTTAACTTTACTCTTATATTATAGTTATATAATAAAGAACCTTATTTCCAGAGTATACCTGTTTTAAATAGTTTATTTACCTTAAACAACTTATTTACTTTGAATAGCTTATTTACCTTAAATAGTTTATTTACCTTGGACAGCCTAGCTACTTTAAATAACTTATCTACTTTAAATAGCCTGTCTATCTTGAACAGCTTATCTACTTTGAATAGCTTATCTACCTTAAATAACTTATTTACTTTAAATAGCCTATCTACTTTGAATAACTTATCCGTCCTATCTGTCCTGTTTACCTTAAGTAGCCTGTCCGTCTTAAACAACTAGCTTATTGTTGGCTATAGGAGATTTCAATTGCTTTATCTATTTAAGAATATAAGCTTATTTATATACTCGGCTGATCAATTTAGGCTTTATAAATAATAAAGTATTTAATAAAGCTAATATACTTTAAATATAGCCCTTATTATTCGGTATATAGCCTAGCTAATAGTAATCCTAAGATTGTAATACGCTAAACTTAATTTAACTTAATATTATTAAAGAAACTACTTTAATTATTTTTTAATATTTTTTTTTAAGCTTTATAATAGTTTCCAAAATACTATTAATAAATAATTTATTAAACTTTATATTTCCTTTTTTGCCTTTTTAAGCTAACTTTAATAATTAGAATATATACCTTAAGCTTGCTGCTATTATTAGCTTTATTAGAAAATTTATTATTATTTTTTTAATAAGGATTTAATTTATAATTATATTTTTATTTTATATTAATTCCTTTATTTTATAATACCGAAGTTATATATATTTCGTTTTAAGGTATATTATAAAGTTTTTAGCTAAACTAATTATTAATTTATTATTTAAATTTATTTTTATAATCTTTATATTTCCTTTATTATACCCGAGTTCTTAGAGCAAATTCTTGAAATATATAGCTTTTTTATATATTTTTAATATAACGATATATTCAGCCTTAGTTAATAATATAATTATAATTAGCTCCTATTTAGACTTTTAACTAACTAGTTTATTAATTAGTTTGAAAAGATATTTTATTATAAATTTATTATTATTAATATTATTATATTAAAAAAAGTCGGAATAGGCTTAAAAGGTTTTATTATATATATAATTTAACTTAAATACTATTTCGATTTCAATTATATTAACTAAATATTTTATTATTTATTTTATTATTATATAATAATTATTTATTAATTATATAAAATACCTATTTAAATAATATATTATAAAATTAATATTAAATTAACTTATTCCGGTTATTTAATTCAGAGCCTTAATAATAAATATAAAGTTATTTTTTAACTTCTTATTAATAATATATTTAGGAAGTAGCTATTCTAGCTTTATATTCTTATTTATAATACTTTTAATAATATAATAATTCTTTATTCCTAATTGCTTAAATATTTAATTAATATAATTCTTTTAAATAATAATTATTATACGATTATTACGATTTCTTAAAATTTCTATTCTTAAATAGAAAGAAATAGCTTTTAAATACTTTAATTTGAATTCCTTATTAAACTAAGTTTTTAGTTTATTTATTACCTTTTTTATATACAAAAGTATTAATAAATCGTTTATATAAATAATTATAATTATTCCTTTATTATTAATAAAAATAAAGTTGTTTTTTTAAAGTTACTTAAAGCCAAAATTCTTTCTAATTATTTAAACTTATATAAAGTAGTAATTTATAATTAAAATATTGAAAATATAAATATAATTGCAATATAATAAAAATATTATTAATATATTACCGAATACTTTATTTAATAATCGAGAATCCAATAAATTTGCTAATTAGAATAATAATATTAACTTAATTAATAAACTAGAATACAATTTTAATTTCAACAAAAATCAAAAATTTATTATTATTTTTTAAAAATAAAATAATAATTAAGTTATTTGACTTTTAAACGAACCTCCTTTTAATAAGTATATAATATAAACGAAATATTATTAAAATAATTTAAAAAAAGAATAAGAATTAGAATAAGAATTAGAATAATTTAAAAAAAAAGATTATTTCTCTAGAATATCGAAAATATACTTTAAATATTAAATTAGATAGTACCGGAAGTATTTAATTAAGCTTATATATAATATAAGGATTTTATATTAAAAAAGTAAATAAAAATATATTAATAAATCTTATTTTTGAAATATATAATTTAAATATATAATATTAATATTTTAACCTTAAATTTATATTTAAATTTATTTTACGTCCTATTTTATTAAAAGAGTATTAAAGGAAGATTATTTATAAGCTTTGTAAATAAAAATACAATATAATTATTATATTCTATTTAATATTTAACAATTTTCTAATTAATAAAAAAAAAATTTATTTATAATATAATCTTTTTAAGGTAATCCTAAAAAGCTTTAATATAATAAAAAGGATCTTAATCTAGTATTTATATATATATAGGATAATTTTATTACGTTTTTAAAAAACTTAATTAGGGACTTTATAAATTATATATTAAATATAATTTAAATATATATAAATATACAATAGTAAAAATCTTAAATAATTCGATAATTTGAAACTTATATTCAAACTTTAGAAACTTAATTGCGTTTTTATATAAAGGAATAAATGATAATTCAATTCTTTATTAAATTAAAAAAAAAGTTTTATATTAGAATTATTAATATTAATATTATTTTATTTAAAATAGAAAATCTAATCGTCTTAACCTTATATTTAAAGCAAAATTAGCATAAAATTAAATATACTTATAATATATAAGGTTTGCTAATATAATACAAGATTTACTTATAAAAAAGGCTTTATTAAAAGGGAAAATTACCTTTCTTATTTTAATACTTATTAAATAAATTAAATAATTAATTAAATAAAAATATTTAAATTAAATAAATTAAAATATATATAGCTTAATTACCCGGATAAAATAAATAAATCCTTTAATCCTAATTATATATAAATTATAAATATAGTAAAAGAGGAAATTAAGATTAAAAAAAATTCTAAATCGGGAAAGGAAACCTTTAATAAAGAATCCGTTTTATTAAGGGAAAAGTAAGGAATAATCTTAATACCTACCTTTATTTATAAAAGGTTTATCCTTATATTAATATAAAAAACGTTTAAGGTATTAATAAAGTTTTATTTTAATATTAAAGCCGAAATAAATATAATAAGTTAATATTTTATAATTATTTTAAATTTAACAAAAATTATAAATATAGAACTTTTTCTCTTTATTTTTATAAATAACTAAAATATTTATTATTATAATATATATTATATATATTATAAGCTAAAAGATAATTAAGGATATAAAAAGGAATATAAAAATATTTTCTATATTATTAACAAAGATAGCAAAAGTCCGGATTTAATATTAAGAATACCTGCCTTAAATAAATAATAAGTTCAAATTGATATTATTAAGCAAACTTAATATTACAATATCGAATTATAAACTTTATTTATATTTATTATAAAATAATTTATTAAAATAGTTTGTAAAAAGAAATTTTTTTATATTTTTATTTATATTAATATTTCTTCTTTATTAAGTTTTAAGACTTAAATTAATATAATTAAAATATAACTTTTGTATAGCTAAAATATAAGCTTAATATTTATAATCTTATATAAATATTCTAATTATAAAGATATATTTTTAATTAAAGAAGCAAATTATTTTCCTTTTTATAAAAGAAACAATTATATTATCGAAATAATATAAAATTTATTTTATAGCTTATTATATAACTTATTAAATAATAAGTTTATTATTTTATAAAGCTATTTAAATAATATTTTAATATATAATTAAATTTAATATTTTATTAATTTAATAAAGTTTCTTATTTTATTTATATTAAAAAAAATAAAAACTTAAAATTTTATATAAATTATAAAAGGTTAAATAAAATAATAATTAAAAATCGTTATTTATTACCTTTAATTAATAAAACCTTAAATTGCTTAAATAATATAAAAAGATTTATTAAAATAAATTTAAAAAAGATTATTATTATATTTATCACCGGCAAAATAATAAATAGAAGATTATATTCTATATATATTATAATTATTTTGAATATATAATTATACCTTTTAAATTAATTAATATATTTATTATATTTTAAATTTATATTTATAAATTTTTAATAAAATATATTAATAAATTTTATATAATTTATTTTAATAATATCTTTATCTTTTCCGAAATTAAAAAGATTATATAAAATATATAAAAATAATTTTGAAATAATTATATTAATATTAATTTCATACGAATTTAAAAAAATATAAATTCTTTATAATCAAAATCGAATTCTTAAGATTTATTATATTTATTAAAAGTATTATAATAAATAAATATAAGATTAATATTATCTTAATATAATTTATTCTAAAAATATTTTATAATATTTAAATCTTTTTAAAGTTCGCGAATTTTAATTATTATTTTATATATAAATATTCAAGTATTATAAAACCTTTGACTAACTTATTAAAAAGTAATAAAGTAAGTAAAAAAATAAACCTAATAGAATAAAATATAAGCGAAGAATATACTTTTTATATATATATCTTTATTAATTTATTTTAATTTAAAATCGAAAATTTGGATCGAAATAAATATATATTAAAATATATTATAATAAGAATTATTTTTTAATTAAATTAAAATAATTAATAATATTTAATAACCTTTTAATCCTAGAAACTTAGTCTTATAAAAATTAATTATAAAATACATAATTAAAATTTTTTTATAATTATAATAATATTTAAAAAAAAATTATAATTAAATCAAAGTTTTGACGGATTATAATAATTTATAAGCTTTTATAAATATTAAATAATTAAATAACTATTAAGCTCGATAAGCGATAAAGTTTGCTATTTATAATTTTATAATTGCTTATTATTTTAGGAAAACTAACTTAATTAATATATTATTAAAATACCTTAATTACGAAAGTATTAATTAAGCAATAAATAATCTTTTATTAATTTTATTATAGAAATTGTATATAAAAATAATATTAAAAAGTCTTATTATTATAAATATTTAAATATTTTATATTAATATATTATTTAATAATAAAATATTAAAGCTATATAAGGAAACTAATAATAAAGCAAAAGGGAATATTCTACTTTTATAAGCTAAATTAAGTTTTTTAATAACTTGAATAATATATAAAATATATAAGTTATTAATATATTATTCGAAACTTAAAGAACCTTAATTTAAACTAAAATAATTAAAAAATATAAATAAAATACCTTTTTAATAATATTATAATATAATTATTATATTATATTATTTTATTATTAGAATTATTAATTGCAAATAATTTGTTTTATATATAATAATTAAAATAATATATAATTCTAATTATAAATTTATAATTAAACTCCTAAAGGAATTATAATAAAAAGATAAAATTATATAAAAACGAAAAGATATTTTAATCTAAAAATAATATATAAATAATACTAATAAATAAATATTGGATTTATAAAGGCTTCTAAAATATAAAGGAAATATTTATATTCTTTTAAAAGAATCTATTTATATAAAATTAATATATTAATATTATAATAATTTCTTAATAAGCTATTTTAGAATTTAAATAACTTATAAATTATTTAATAGAAAATATTATTAGAATAATCTTAATAGAAATATTAATATATATATTAATATATATAATATTTATTAAAAAATAAAAATATATTAATATTATCTTTATAACGAAATATAGGCGTTATTATATTTATTAAAACCTTAAAAAGAAATTATAATAAATTTTATAATAAATTTACTATTAAATATATATAATAAATATATTTATAATATAATCCTAATAATAATCGATCGGTATATTAAAATAATAAAATATGTATTTATTATAAAAATAATTAAAATTTATAATTTAACTAAAAATTTTTTTTAAAAAATTTATTTAAAATATAATATTTAACTATAAATTAATTTTTATTAATATATTTTAATTAAAAGTA
>JAABUQ010007601.1_pt1 | contig 15647 bp, 14 predicted proteins | sample 5560001 | NCBI WGS metagenome assembly JAABUQ01 (sample SAMN10711888, study PRJNA513371) | rock metagenome | isolation source: Antarctica rocks | place: Antarctica: Victoria Land, Finger Mt nord | collected 2015-12-18 | reverse complement strand
TACGACCCCGCCTCCGGTCACCTGGTGATTACCAGCAAGCCATAAGCGCAAAAAACGCCCCTGCATCCTTTGGGTGCAGGGGCGTTTTTATTTAACAAAGGGGCAGAAGAGGCCCCCCCGCCCCAAAAATGGGGAGCAATACAGAGTGAGGGCACTGGCCGCACGGGGTCTCGCTTTGCTCTGGCACCCCATTATTGGGGCGAGGGGGCCTCTTTCTCTCCTAATGAGAACGATAATCTAGGCAGTCGCCGGGGTTTGGGGAGCCTCTGCCTTGGGCGCATCGGCTTTGGGCGTGTCGGGCTTGGGGGCAGACGCCGTGCTATCGGCAGGCTTGGCATCCGCAGTCGCGGGAGCCGTGGCAGCATCGGCTTTGGGGGCAGATGGCGTTTCGGCGGCTTTGGGTGCGTAGTCATTGACGTAAAAGCCGTCGCCCTTGAAGGCAATCCCCACGGGGTAAATGCGCTTGCGCAAAGTCCCGCCGCACAAGTCGCAGGTTGTCAGCGGGTCTGCCTTGATGCTTTGCACCGTTTCAAACTGGTTGTGGCATCCCAAACACTCGTAGCCATAGGTCGGCATATCTTCTTTTCCTCGCGTTCAATCACAGCTGGTTTTGGTATTATAACCAATATCCACGAAAGCATGGTTCCCGCAATGCCACAATCTTCCGCTGCTAACGCGCTCAACCGCGAATCGGTGGCCCTAGATCACCTGACCACCGAGGCCATCAACCCCGCCCTGGCCGATATTGATGCGCTGGACACGCAAACGCGCCTGCGCCTGATGAACCGCGAAGATGCCCGCGTGGCCGAGGCAGTCGCGCTGGAAATCCCGCAGATCGCCCGCGCCGCCCATCTCGCCGCGCGGTCGTTGCGAGCGGGCGGGCGCTTGATTTATATCGGAGCCGGCACGAGCGGGCGGCTGGGCGTGCTGGATGCCTCCGAGTGCCCGCCGACCTTTGGCGTGCCGCCTGGACGAGTGCTGGGGATTATCGCAGGCGGGCCAGGGGCCATGTTCCAGGCCGTAGAAGGCGCGGAGGACGACCCGGCATTGGGCGCATCGGCGGTGATTGACGCCGACATCAGCGAGAACGATACCGTGGTCGGCGTGTCGGCATCAGGGCGCGCGCCGTTTGTGCTGGGCGCACTACGTCAGGCTAAAAAGCGGGGGGCATCGGTTGTCGCACTGACCAACAACCGGCCCTCGGAGATAGAAGCAGTCGCGCAGGTCACGATTGCGCCGCTGGTCGGGCCGGAAGTGCTGGCTGGCAGCACGCGGCTCAAGGCAGGCACGGCGCAGAAGATGGTGATGAACATGCTGTCTACCGAGGCGATGATTGAGGTCGGCAAGACCTACGGCAACTTGATGGTGGATGTGCAGGCTACCAATGCCAAGCTGCGCGCACGGGCCGCCCGCATTATCGCGCAGATTACAGGCCTGAGTTTGGAGCGCGCGCAGACGGCCTTGCAGGAAGCCGACGGCTCCGCAAAGCTTGCTATTCTGATGGTGCAAACCGGACAGACACTGGAAGAAGCGCGGCTTGCGCTCGCGCAGGCGGGCGGGTTTCTGCGCCGTGCCCTGAGCAGTGCGGGGCGACAATGAGTTTTCAGGCACGAAAATGCCAATGCTGACCACGAACGCTCTGAGCGTGCTGCGGGGACTGTCGCGGGCATTGCTGCCGCTGGGAGCGGCCCTGGTGCTGGCAGGCACGATGAACCCCTGGGCACAAGCAACGCTGCTGCACAACATACAAGTCTCGCTGCCCGGCGTGCTGTTTGCGGGCGGCGGCGTGTGCCTGTCTGTCGCGCTGCTGGCGCTGCTGGGCGCGCGCCGCTTTCCCCTGCTGTGCCTGGCGGGGGCCGTGGTCGTGCTCGCTCAGGCGCACCAGGCCGTGCAGGACATCCCGCACCTGGTCAAGCACCAGATTATTGGGGCGCAACTGGCGCTGTTTCCCCTGAACCGTTTGTTGGATCAGTTTCATATCGGGGACGTGCAGGTGGGGGATTGGTCTACGCCCAATGCGCAGCTTTTGGGCGCGGGGCTGGCCTGGACGATGCGCGGCGGGTGGGTGCTGCTGGCAGGCGCGGTGGCCGGGCTGCCGTCTGACCCGGCATTGGTTTGGCTCGCCGTGCGCACCGTTCCCATGCGCTGCCGAGCGTGCGGGGCGCGGTGGCTGCGCAGCCGTGCGGCACGCTTTTGCCCGTCCTGCGGGAGCGTGGCAGAGGCGCGGCAGCTACCCCTGTGCCCTTGTTGCCGCCAGCCTGCCGCGCCGGGCGACGCTTTTTGCATCGCCTGCGGCACGGCTTTAGGCCGTGGGAGCACACTCTCCTATTCTGCCTCGTAACGCTTCCCCTGCCCCGCTGCCGGTAGCGAGGGCATGAGTCGCCTCGCTCCTGCCAGACCGCCGCTGTGCCTAGCCCGCCCTCGCGCACCTGAACACTCTTCTCTTGTACGCCCTCGGCAGCACAGGCCGCCTGACTGAGACAGTCGGCGGCCTGTGCTTGTTGTTATATGGATGCCGTGTGATTGGTAATCAGCACGGACGGTTCAGCGCGTGAGTATCTGGTTCGTGGGCTGCCAGTGGTCGGTGAGGCTGCGGTGGACAAAGCAGTCTTCTTCCGGCTGCACAACCACTTCCTCGCGCGTCTTCTGCGACAAGATGCGGCAGCGCCAGATGCCTGCTGTCTGCCGCCCGTTGGGCGCGACCACATACACGCGCTCTTTCTGGCCGCAGGTGGCGCATTGGTGCGTTTCTGTGCCCACGGCGAGGCTTGGCAGTGTTTCTAATACTTGTGTCATAACAGTATCTCTCTGTGCGAAGGCGACGGCCTCGGTGGCCGTCGCCGAGAGTATACTGCATCCATGACGCGGTTTGCATTAATTTTATATTAAACTTTCGCTTGCCTATGGGCTTTTTTGCTAGCGTTACCACACACCCGCAGGAACAGAGGCCGGGGGCGGGCAGCCGAAGGCGGCGCGGAACTCAGGCATGTCGGCGAGCGGGCCGTTGACGCGAAACTGCGCCGTGGAGTGCGGGTCGGAGGTCAGCCGCACGCGCACGCCTTCGGGACGCTCCAGGGTGCGCCAGCTTTGGCCGTAGGCGATAAAGAAGCGCTGTTCGGGCGTGAAGCCGTCAATCTTGGTGCGCGGGCTGCTGCCCAGGGCTTTTTCCAGGGCAAGATACGCAATCTTCAGGCCGCCGATGTCGGCGATATTCTCCCCCTGGGTCAGCTCGCCGTTCAGGCGCAGGCCCGGCAGGGGCGAGTAGCCGCTGTACTGCACGACAATTCCCTGCGCCCGCTGCGCGAAGCTTGCGGCATCCCCAGCCGTCCACCAGTTGCGGCGGTTGCCCTGCCCATCATACTGACGCCCCTGGTCATCAAAACCGTGCGTCATTTCGTGCCCAATCGTCGCGCCAATCTCGCCGTAGTTGACGGCATCGTCCGCCTGCGGGTCAAAGTAGGGCGGCTGCAAGATACCGGCGGGGAAGTTGATGTCGTTCATTTGCGGATTGTAGTACGCATTGTTGGTGCGGGCGGTCATGCCCCATTCGCCCCGGTCCACCGGCTTGCCGATCTTGTTTAAGTTGCGCTGAAACTCAAACTCATCCGCCCGCAGGCCGTTAACCACATACGACGGGCTGTCCACATGCAGGCTGGAATAATCGCGCCATCTATCGGGGTAGCCGATCTTCACAGCCATAGCGTTTAGTTTCACAATCGCCTGCGCGCGCGTACCTGCGCTCATCCACGGCAGGGCTTGCAGGTCGTCACGCAGGGCGGCTTTGACATTCTGCACCAGGCTTAACGCCCGCGCTTTGGCATCCGGGGGAAAGGCGCGGGCGACATACAACTGCCCCAAATCATCGCCGAGTGCGCTGTCGGTGGCATCAATCATCCGTTTCCAGCGCGGACGCTGGGCGGGAATGCCGCCGAGTGTTGTGCTGTAAAAGCCGAAGTTGGCCTCTTCAAATGCGCGGGGCAAGCGCGGCGACTCCGCATTGACCAGGCTCCAGCGCAGATATGTCTTCCAGTCAGCCAGGGGCGTCGTGGTCATCATGCGCGCCAAGACCGCGAAAAACTGAGGCTGCGCGACATTAAGCGGGCCGGGCTGCGGCAGCCCCAGCGCGGCGAAGAACGGCTCCCATACGACACCAGGCGCAAGGGCGTCAAGCTGCGCCAAACTCATTTTGTGGTACACGGCGGCGGGGTCGCGCTGCTGCACAGGCGTCATGGAGACGAGGGCAAGCTGCGTTTCCAGCGCCATCACGGTTTGCGCCTCCTGCGCCGACTGCGCGGGCGCGTCGCCGAGCAGGCCAAACATCTTGGCGATATACGCACGGTAAGCGGCCCGCGTGGCAGCAGTGTCTTTGTCTGCCCGCAGATAGTAGCCCTGTTCGGGCAGTCCCAGGCCGCCCTGGTAAAGCTGAACGATCTGCTGCGCGCTGTTCTCGTCGTCCTGCCCGGCATAGACGTTAAAGGCAGGAAACACGGCCAATCTGTCCAGGTGCGCCAGCTCTTGTTCCAGGCTCACCACATCATGCACGGCATCAATGCGCGCCAGTTCCGGCGCGAGCGGGCGCAGGCCATCGGCTTCAATCCGGGCCGTGTCCATGCCCGACCGATAGAACGACCCGACTTTGCCCATTGCGCTGCCTTCGGGGGCATTGCTCTCTGAGGCCGCGCTGTCCACAATCTCGTGGAGCAATGCCTCGCTGCGGTCGTCAATTTCCCGGTCTACCCCTGCCGACCCGTGCTGCGGGTCAATAGACGCATGCTTCAGCCAGCCGCCGTTGGCATAGTGGAACATATCCTGGCACGGCATGACGCTAGGGTCAAGGGCGCTCAAATCCAGCCCGTGCCCCGGCACAGCGGCAGGCGCATCAGCCGGCGCGGGGCCTGCCAGGGCGAGCATCGTTCCCATGTAAACAACCAGGCGGCGCGAAAAACAAAGCATGGCATATCCTCCGCGCATTTGTTCGGGACAGGGCGCGCGTTTTCCTGCCCAAGTACCATAGACGACGGCATGAAGAAGGCCCCCCGCCCCAATTCTGGGGAGCCAGAGTAGAACAACACAGAGAATGGCGAGCGCCCTCCTTCTGTATTGCTCCCCAGAATTGGGGCGGGGGGGCCTCTTGCCCAGCTTTTTGTGCCGTTCCCCCGGCGTTTCCAACTCTTCTCAAGCGTATACCGACGACGGAACAAACTCTTCAGTCGTCGGTGCGCGCTTCAAACGCCTGTGCAATGCCTGTGCGCATCTCTCGCTCATCGGGGGCAGAGGGCGGGCGTGGTATAATAAAAGGACACATGACAGACACTCAAAGCCATATTCGCAACTTTTGTATTATCGCCCATATCGACCACGGCAAGTCTACGCTCGCCGACCGGCTGCTGGAAGAAACCGGCACCGTCCAGAAACGGCACATGCAGCAGCAATTGCTCGACTCGATGGACATTGAGCGCGAGCGCGGCATCACCATCAAAATGGCGTCGGTGCGGCTCAATTACAAAGCCGACAACGGCGAAAGCTATCAGCTTAACCTGATTGACACGCCCGGCCACGTAGACTTCACGTATGAAGTGTCGCGGTCGCTAGCCGCCTGCGAAGGGGCCGTCCTGGTGGTGGATGCCGCGCAGGGGGTGGAAGCGCAGACCCTGGCGAATGTCAATTTGGCGATGAACAGCAGCCTGGCTATCGTGCCTGTCATCAACAAGATTGACCTGCCTGCGGCGGAACCTGACCGCGTGGCGGAAGAAATAGAAGAAGTGCTGGCGATTGACGCGACCGAAGCCATCCGCGCCTCCGCCAAGGAGGGCATCGGGACGCACGAGATTTTAGAGGCGGTCGTGCGGATGGTTCCCCCGCCCCACGGCAGGCCCGACAAGCCACTGCGCGCATTGGTCTATGACAGCCACTTTGACGCGTACCTAGGGGTCGTGGCGTATGTGCGCGTGATTGACGGCAGCGTGGAGCCGGGCACGCAGATTAAAATGATGGCGACCGGCAAAGTGTTTGACGTGACCGGCGTGGGCATCTTCCAGCCGCGCATGAATGCCATCGGGAAGCTCAACACAGGCGAGGTCGGGTACATCACAGCCAGTGTCAAGACCGTGGGCGAGTGCCGGGTGGGCGACACGGTGACACTCGCGCACGGCGGCGCGACCGAGGCTTTGCCCGGCTACCGGCAGGCCAAGCCGGTCGTCTTTTGCGGCCTGTACCCGATAGACAGCAGCCAGTACCCTGAACTCAAGGAAGCGCTGGGCAAGCTGCAAATGAACGATGCCGCCCTAACATTCGAGCCGGAATCGTCGGCAGCGCTGGGCTTCGGCTTCCGGTGCGGCTTTCTGGGATTGCTGCATCTGGATATTGTGCAGGAGCGTTTAGAGCGCGAGCACAACTTGACGCTGATTGCCACGGCTCCCAGCGTTATCTACAAAGTGCACCTGACCGGCGGCGAGATGGAGGAAATTGATAACCCGGCCAACCTGCCGCCCGCCGCGTCCATTGCGCACATGGAAGAGCCGTATGTCACGGCATCCGTAATTATCCCTTCCATCTATGTCGGGACAGTGATGGATTTGGCGCGCGAACGCCGGGGCACGTACATCAAAACCGAGTACCCGGCCAAAGACCGCGTCATGATTTATTACAAGCTTCCCCTCAACGAGATATTGATGGACTTCTTTGATCAGCTCAAGTCGCGCACGAAGGGCTATGCCTCATTTGACTACGAAATGTCGGGGTACGAAGAGTCCAAGCTGGTCAAGCTGGACATTATGATTAACAGCGACCCCGTGGATGCCCTGTCGTTTATCACGCACCGGGACAAAGCGTATGGGCGGGGCCGTCAACTGGTGGAAAAGCTCAAAGAGATTATCCCGCGCCAGCAGTTTGAAGTGCGTTTGCAGGCGGCGATTGGGGCCAAAGTGATTGCCGCCGAGAGCATTTCGGCCATGCGCAAGAACGTAATTGCCAAGTGCTATGGCGGCGACATCTCGCGCAAGCGCAAGCTGCTGGAAAAGCAAAAAGAAGGCAAAAAGCGCATGAAAGCCATCGGCAGCGTGGAGATACCGCAGGAAGCGTTTATGAGCGTGCTCAAGCTCGGCGGGGATTAGAAACAAAACACGCCATGAATTATCAAGAGTATCTCACCATTGAGCCGGACAAGATGGGCGGCAAGCCATGCATTCGGGGCCTGCGCATGACGGTTTATGACGTGCTGGATTATCTGGCATCAGGCATGACGCAAGAGGAGATACTGGCGGACTTCCCCGACCTGACGGCGCAGGACATTCAGGCGTGCCTCGCGTTTGCCGCAGACCGCGAGCGGCGGCTTATTGGTGTGACCCTGCAACCAGCACCGTTTCACTGAGCCTGAGACAATGGAAGTATGAAATACATTGCATGTGCCATATGTTGTGCGGCGTGCATGCTGGCAGGCCCAGTTTGCTTGAGGGCTGGCCCACTTAATCACTTAGAAACGCCCAAGGCATTGGGCAGCGTTTCTTCCATTGAGTACGACATTCTCGCGGACGTGATTGTGGAGGGAGCCACGCAGGTAGACACGTTTAGGCTCTACGATCAATTTGGCTACAAAGAAAACGAAGGGCTAATTGATAATTCTAGTCGGCAGTCGCTCCAAGAGCACAGCGACTATTTGGTTAAAGGCTATAAGATCTTCGTAACCGGACATGGGCGTGGGCATGGGCGAACCGAAGGCAGAGCATTTGCGACGCAGTGTGCTGTGATACTGCTGGACACCCAGATTTATGACCCTGACTTGGTTGTCCATTCGTTCTCACCGCATTATGCTTTTTGCCTGCGAAAGAACAAAGAAAGCGTAGCAATGCTTCTTGACTTCTCTTCCCGGCAGATGGAAGTATTTACTAAAGACGAACATGGACGGACGACATTCAAAGTCGCGCAGTTGGCAATGGGGCGGCAAGCAAGTAAACTCAGGTGTCTGGCCCAAAAAGCTTTTCCCCTCGACGCAGAATTACGGCTGAAGCAAATTACATATCAGGCGAGTCAGCTTGCAAGGGAAAGGTTTTGACACTCGCGATTTGATATGCAGCAGTTCTTTTGAGGGCATGTACCAACTTAGCACATCGCTGGGTTGACGGAAATGAAGTTGTCCGAATGGCAGATTATACACGGGCGGGGTTCAGGCCTGAAAGCAAGGCAAGAAGCGGAATTACTATGTCGGCGCAAAGAGCGGGCTGGGTGATGGCGTATTTGGGGCTGGGCGCGAACCTAGGGGATCGCGAAGCGACCATACGGCAAGCCTTGAAAAAGCTGGGGGCGCTGCCAACGATTGAAATAATGGCAGTGTCCTCGCTCTACCAGACAGCGCCCGTCGGGATGACAAATCAGCCTGATTTCCTGAATGCCGCAGCGGCGATTTGCACGTCGCTCACGCCGCAGGAACTTATGGCACAGATTTTGCAGTTGGAACACGAGCTAGGCCGTGAGCGAACAGTACGCTGGGGACCGCGCACCATTGACATTGACATCTTGGCATTCGGCAGCATGACAATCAATCAACCGGAACTGACCATTCCTCATCCGCGCCTTGGGGAACGTGCTTTTGCGCTGCTTCCGCTGGCAGAAATAGCTCCTGGCCTGCAATTGCCGGGTGAAAGCGAAACTGTGCAAAAAAAAGCGGCGGCTTTGGCCGTAGCAGGGAACATCTTGCCACCGTTAGTCGTCTAACAGTATTCCATGCTAGGGGAAAGCCGGTCGGACAATGATTTATTCCTACGAAGCTAAAGACGAAGCAGGACATACAGTCACCGGCTCTTTGAGCGCACGGGATGAGCGGACAGCCGTGCGCCAGGTGCGCGACCTGGGGTTTTTCCCCATGCGCGTAGCGGCTGCCGACAGCAGCCGTGTGGGTACGCAGCAGACCAAAGCGGCAGCGGCGGCGGGGCCGAACAAGTTTCTGCAGACATTTGCGTATCCGCTCTGGTCAGGCGTGGCACCGATGGACCTGGCGATTTGCTACCGTCAATGGGCAACGCTGATTGGGGCAGGAGTGCCATTGTTCCGCAGCCTCACCTCGTTGTCCGCACAGGCACGCAGCGGGGCTTTGCGGCGCAGCCTAGAGCAGATTGGGCAGACAGTTCAGGAGGGCGGGACGCTTTCAGACGGCATGGCGCGCTTTCCGTGGATATTCAGCGAGTTCCACCGGGCGATGATTCGCTCGGGGGAACAAACAGGCGGTTTGGACACGACGTTTCGCCGCCTTGCCGATGCGATGGACCAGGAAATGGCGCTGCGGCGCACCCTTCAGCGCGAAACGCTGATGCCCAAGATTACTCTTGTGGCATCGTTCCTGCTGCCGCCGTTGTTTTACTTGTTTGTGGGGGGTATCAAAGCTTACCTCACGCATGCCGTTCTGCCGCTGCTGGCGCTGGGGGGAACGGGGCTGGGGCTGTATGTTGTCAACCGCTTGGGGATGCAGCAGAAGCGCGGCTATGACACATTCACAGCCAACATCCCCGGCATCGGCGGGACAGTTAGGCTGGTGGCGCTGGCAAGGTTTGCGCGTGCATTGGCCTCGCTGTATGGAGCGGGCGTGAGCATGCCGCAGGCCATACAAAGTGCAGCAGAGGTGTGCGGCAACGCGTTTTTGGGCACCAAGATGATCCGTGCCATCCCGGATATTGAGGCTGGTCAGGGGCTGGCCTGGTCGCTGGGCAAGACCGGCGCGTTCCCCCCGATGGTTGTATCTATGATCCAAACAGGCGAGGAAACCGGCAGTCTGGACGCGATGATGGACAAAGTCGCTGAGCATTATGAGCAGGACGTGGTTGTGCGCCTGCATCAAACAAGCGTTGCTGTGGGAACGGCAACGATGCTGATCGCTGGCGTAGTTGTCGGAGCGATTGTCATTCAGTTTTACACGGGATACTTCACAAACATATTTAAATCCGAATAGAAACGCAAAGTGCTGGATATTTTATATATACTTTACTTCCAGCGCGCGTGTCGGGGAAAGGGGATCGTACCTTAAAAAGCACATTGATTTATTGGTAAGTTTTTCGCATGAGGAGAGTGCAGAAACATGAGTCTGCAACGCAATTATTATGAAGTTATCGGAGTTGCCCCCACAGCTACTACGGACGATATTAAGAAGAAGTACCGGGAACTAGCGCGCCAGTTCCATCCCGATGTGGTAAAAGATAAAACGCTCGGCCAAAAGGTGTTTACGCAAATCAATCAAGCGTATCGCGTGCTGGCTGACCCGGAAAAGCGGTCTCAGTACGACACAACGCTGCTTACAGACAAAGTGCGCAGCGGCACCGGGGGGGCTTCTGTCTCGCCTGCGTCCGGCGCGGCAGGGACAGCAGTACGCACAACAAGCCAGACAGCGGCTTCCGGCAGCGGCCTAGCCGCCCAGCCGCTTTCAGCCCAACACGCCGCTACGGCAGCAAGATTGATGGTGGATGCTGAAAGCGCTATGATGCAGAACAAGCTTGGCAATGTCAAGACTATCTGCGACAAGGTGCTGGAGATTGATCCGCGCAACTGCAAAGCGTTTTCTCTGATGGGAGATGCTTTGGTGCAAATGGGCAAGCCTAGGGATGCGGCAGCCGCTTACCGCCGCGCACAGCAGATCGCTCCCAGCGCATTGCTGCAGAACAAAATCAGCCGACTGGAGGGGACAGGGGCCGCAGCGCCCGTTGCCCCCGCTCCAACACAGCCGACAGCAGGCGCGAATGGGGCAAAGGCGAATGCAGGATTGGCAGGGAAACCACTTACCAATCAGAACCGCATGGAGGAAGGAAGAGATGACAAGCCGGCCCCAGGGTTGCTGGGCAGGCTGCTGGGCCGGAAGTAAAGACTTCTAAATCAGCCGTCTGGGCACAAGCGAAACAGGCTTCCAAGGGATTTGATGGGCGAGGCTGCGGGCAACAAGCCAGCAGTCCTCGCCCATTTTTGCGAGCAGGAACAGCAGCACCGCGCCGCGATGGTAGCGGCGTCCGGCTTGGCTGCGCAGGTGCGTAAGCACTTGGGCTGAAGTTAAGGCAGCCCCACGCCGGTAAAGGCGTGGAGAGGTCATCGCCACATATTCACTGGCAACGCACAGCATCTGCGCGCGAAAAGGGACGCCGCTGCCGTAGCGGCCAAATGGATAACCACTGCCGTCCAAATACTCCCGATGGTAGCGGACAATATCGGCGGTCGGGCGCAGCAGCGGAATCGCTTCCACAATGGCGGTGCCAACCCGCACATAGTCATGCAGCACAAAGCGGTCTGTCGCTGTCATGGATGTAGGGGTCAAAGACTGCACAGGGCTGCCAATCAACGGGTCCGGGTTGTTGAGCAGGCCATAGGGCACGCTGACTTTGCCGATCCCATGCAGCAAAGCGGCATGTTCTAGATGGCGCGTTTCCCACAAGTTCAGGCCGCACCAGCGTGCCATCAGCACCACATAGCGCGCGGTTTTCTCGGCATGCCCGACCAGATAAGGCTCACGGGACTCGACTGCCCGCGCGAGAGCGATAAAGGTCTGGCGGTAAGCATCCCGCATGCGCCAGGGCAGATAGAAGATTGCCGCGAGCAGGGCTGTCCCGGCAATAGCTCCGGCGCTGATATTGGCGACAGTTTCAACTGTGCTCATGCCAGACTTGCCTCTGCTTCCGGCGTGCGCACACTCGGCTTGTTGGCGGCTTTTGTCGTGTAGGGCGCGTTCCACAAGGAGTCATGCTCCGGTTCAAAGGGCGCCGCGCCCCCGTTGGCTTGCTGAAGGCTTTCCCGCTGAAGAATATCCACAAAAACCTCAACTACTTCGGCGTGAAATTGTGTTCCCGCATGCCGCCGCAGCTCGGCAATCGCTGCCTCCGCTGTCATCGGATCGCGGTAAGGCCGTTTGTCTTCCTTGGCCGGGCCGCCCACCATCGCATCATAAGCATCCACCACCGATATGATACATGACTCGATAGGAACGTCTTCGTTGGAGAGAAGACTTGGATAACCTTTTCCATCAGGACGCTCGTGGTGGTGGCGTATCCAGTGCGAGACTTTGCTGAAGTAGCGAATGCGCCCCACAATCTCCGCCCCGACAACCGGATGCTGCCGGATCATGGCCCAATCTTCATCGCTCAGCTTGCCCACCTTGTTGAGAACCCGGTCATCCACAGCCACTTTGCCGATGTCATGCAGCACGGCGGCATCTTCAATAAATTGCATGGTTTCCGCCGACAGGTACATTTTCTCGGCAATCTTCTTGGCCCAGTGCGAGACGCGGTGCAGATGCCCGTGCGTGTACGGGTGCGACTCCTGCATGATGCGCCCCAGCAGCTCTACGCCTTGTTTGTAGGCCGCCAATGTGCGGTTGTGGTACACCACCGCCATGCGCGCCGCCCAGGTCGGCACAATAATAAAAGCCACTCCCAGCCGCCAGTCCTGATGGTACAGCACGCCGGTGACGAAAGCCACAGGCGACATCAGCAGCGAGTTTGGCAGGAGCCAGCGCATGTTGTTATGCCAGATAATGTCCCAGCGTTTGCCGAAAAAGCGGCTTGCCAATGTTGTGGTGAGGAGAGCATTAATAACAGCGGCAACCATTGTACAGAACGACAGCGCGATCCAAGCCCACACGGAAGGCGTTTCCCCTCGCCCCAATCCCCCATGACGAAAGGTGAGCCAGTGCATCAGTGCGTAGAGAGCCGCAGGAATGCCCATGTCCAGCACTCCAGCAGCCACCATCTGAGACGCCCTTCGCAGGCGGTAGCGGCCATTGTGCGGCACCACCATCAGCATAACCGTACCAACACAACAGACGGCAATGAGAATAGAGGCTCCCGCGCCAAACAATCCCGCCGCCGCCAGCACGATAGCCACTGTAGGAGAGGTTGTAATGTTGGCTTCCGGCATATCCAGCGGCAGCAGGGAAACAACAACAGCGAGCGCCGCCAGCGTACCAATGCCTTTCCAATCCTGTGGATGCACCGGGCTGAGCACAAAACACAGCGCGAACACCAGCGCCGCCGCACCCAGCAGCTTTCGCCACAGATGCAGATACTCCGGTGTCCACGGATTAGCCGCCGGGGGCGAGGGTGCTTCCGGTTTTGGTTGTTGAGGGAGCGATGATGTAGACAAGGCGACGCCGTTCAGATCAAGCCACCTGAAAGGCGGCAAACTCATACATTACAATATCGGGACAAAGGGCGGCAAACTGTAGAACATTTACTATTCGGCAAACACTCGCCGCCCGAAGGCGTGCGCCTAAGAGAAAGAACAAGGGCTGTGGAAAAACGCGGAAAGGGAATAATGGGCTGCCATGCCACAGCGACCAGGAATGATTGCTGGAGCGGACTAGCCTTTTGGGTCAAAGTCACAACGATTGCAGCCGCTCAGAGCGGAGGCGGTGATCATTTTGATCACGTTTGACAGGGTTGTCATGGGTTTTGTTTTTTTTCATTTGCACGGCTTACGCCGAAGCGTGTCGCCGTCTTCGCTTTTGGTAGGCTCCTGTCGAGCCTGGGTGTTTTTCCACAGCCCAATCGTGGACACCCACGCCACTGCTTACGCTAGGCGCGGATGCCGCAAAGGGTGATCTTGTTGTCAAGGCCGGCCACACACGCATGTCTGTAACGCTGACAGACATCTGCCGGAAATCATTAAAACCAAAACGCGGCTAGAACTCGTCTTCTATTGCCGACAGCGTGATGCGCCGGTTGACCGCATCCAGGGTGGCGTTCACAACCGCTTTCCACACATCATGGCGCACCAGGGCCGAGCCGGTGAGAAGTTCCTCGCTCTTGCCCAGCGCGAGGGCGCTGACAAGCACCACCACCGTGCCGTGCCCCGCCAGCGTGACCTGCACGCTTAAATCTTCCACCACCATCGACCCATCCTGGTCGCCGCTGTTTTCCACCGCCCGCAAAGTCGCTGTTGAAATCAGCCGCGACTGGTTGTGCGTGGACGCATGCCCGCTTGCCGAGCCGGTATAAATCTCTTCGTCGCGGCGCAGGTGAACAACCGCCTCGGCACGCGCGCCGCTGACTGTCAGCCCGACATCGACAAACTTCAGCCGCACCCGCTCGGAAGCGCCCTGCCCGCCCGCAAGAGCCGAACGCCCCTGCACCTGCGCAATGCTGATTTTTTTGTAGTCAATCGCGACGTCAAGGTGCGCCTTCAGCCCGGATTCGATGTCGCGGGCCACCTGCTTGGGCGCGCGCCGCGCATTGACCAGCACATGCATCTCGCTGATGCGCCCCAGCGTGTCCAGCACGGCGCGGGCGGAAACGACATCTTTAAGCTGCCGCACGACATCTTCAATCTGTTCTGCGGACACGTACCGGCGGGAAACGGCGGGGGACGAAGTGTTTGCGTGTTCCAAGTGAGAGTGCTCCATCTGTGGCAAAACTGCTTCCTCAGCCGACCCGCTGCCTTACACCGACCGCGTAAGCAGGAATACAATTCTGTTGTTCCACATTGTAACACAGATTTGAGATATTCTTTGGGGAGAGTGCCTGATTCACAAAATTATTTTCCATTTATTTTTCACGTCGCGCGCAGCTAGTGTAAAACAGTCCTGATGCGCCAGCCAAGCAGAGCCGCTGGCCCCAGTGCGGCTGTGCTGCCGGCTTGTCTCCCCCGTTGCCCCCGCGCTGCAAGCGTGTACCAACGACGGAAAGAATTGTTCCGTCGCTAGGATGGGCTTGGAACGCCGGGAAAACGCCTTAAGCAGCAGTTTGAAAGCCTTGGTTCTGTTTGCGGCCTCTGGGTGCGGGGTAGAAGGCAAGCAGCGTGGAAGACGGAGGAAACGGCATTGAAACTCAAAAAACTAAAAAACCAAGTGGTTGTCATCACGGGGGCATCGTCGGGAATTGGGCTGGTGACCGCGCGCCTAGCAGCGAAGGCCGGGGCAAAGCTTGTGCTGGCGGCCCGCAGCGGACAGGCACTGGCCGACCTGGTACACGAGATCACGCAGGCAGGCGGACAAGCCGTCGCCGTGGTGGCGGACGTGGGCGTGCCGGACGATGTGCGGGCGATTGCCCAGGCCGCTAGGGCCACATTCGGCGGGTTTGACACGTGGGTCAACAATGCGGGCGTGTCTATCTACGGCAAAGTCGTGGACACGCCTACCGAAGACATGCGGCGTCAGTTTGAAACAAACTATTGGGGGGTCGTGTACGGCTCGCTGGAAGCCGCAGCGCTCTTGAAGACGCGCGGCGGGGCATTAATTAATGTCGGCAGCACCTTGTCCGAGCGCGCGGCTATTTTGCAGGGCAGCTACAGCGCGAGCAAGCACGCGGTCAAAGGCTTCACCGATGCCCTGCGCATGGAACTCGCGCTGGACAAAGCCCCCATTTCGGTGACGCTGATTAAGCCCGGCCCTATTGATACGCCGTACCCGCTCAACGCCAAGAACTACATGGACGCCGAAGCGCGCCACCCCGCGCCTGCCTATGCGCCGGAAACAGTGGCGCGGGCCATCCTGCGCGCGGCCCAAAAGCCCAAGCGCGAGGTGTTTGTCGGCGGTGGAGGCCGGTTCATCGCCGCCCTAGGCGTGCTGGCCCCGCCTGTCTCAGACGCCTTCATGCGCACAGTCTTTGTGCCGCAGTCCAAGCTGAAGCCCCAGCCGCCAAGCAGCAAAAACTCTTTGGATGCGCCCACCAACCGCTTGCAGGAGCGCG
>JAABUQ010007599.1_pt1 | contig 15651 bp, 19 predicted proteins | sample 5560001 | NCBI WGS metagenome assembly JAABUQ01 (sample SAMN10711888, study PRJNA513371) | rock metagenome | isolation source: Antarctica rocks | place: Antarctica: Victoria Land, Finger Mt nord | collected 2015-12-18 | reverse complement strand
GGGGTGGACGGGGGCGATGGGTGCAATGGGGGGGGTGGGGCTAGAGGGGGTGGGGGAGGGGGTGGTGGTGGAGTGGGATGGGGGTGGGCCGGTTGTGGTTGAGGTTTTGGTTGTGGCGGTTGTGGAGGTGGAGGTTTGGGTTGTGCCGTAGTCTGTTGGATTGGGTGTGGTGGGGGAGGCGGTGACGGTGGGGTTGATGGTTACGGTTGCTGTGGAGGATACGGCGCCTGGAGGATTGGGGGGGAAGGTTAGTGGGGGTATGGTGAAGAGTAGGGGGGGTGTGGGTGTGGCGAGGAGGTTGCTTACATATTTGTCCGACGCAGGCGTAGCCGGGGAGGCAGCATCCGCCCCCGGAGCTACCGGGGCAGCTCACGTAGTTGTCTTGACAGGGTGCTACTTGCTGCGAGCAGGACTGTCCTGCTGCGCAGCATCCGACGTTTGCGGACCCGCTGCTCAGGGGCTGGCATGTGTCTCCGGCGGGGCAGCAGCTGTTTGGCTGGTTTATGCCGGAGCAGGCGTCTGTGTTGTTTGGGCATTGCGCATCGCGCTTGTTGAGGGAAAAGATTGCTCGAGGTGAGCGGAGTACATGGCTGAAGGTTGTTAGGAATTTGGGCGGTTGGGTATCGTGGAGGGTGAAGGGTGCCTGCAGGGGTGAAGGGAATGTCCCGTTCATCCATTCCTGAGATTGAAGATTTATGTCTCGTAGAAAGGGTTTCCTTTTGTCGAGGGCGTGCCTAGATGCGTCATCGTCTGGGGTTCCGAAGTTCCAGTACTCGGGAAAGAACATTTCTCCTTCGTCCTCTGACATTTTTCTTACACCTATCGGTTGCTGAATGGCTGCCGGGCTCGGTAGGTTGATATCTCTTCTGACTGGCCTGTTGCGTTTCGCAAAATGATCGAGGATTCCTCGTTGGCGAGGCCATGGCACCTCGAGTGCTGGAGATGGAGAGGGGAACGAAACGATGAGGAGGAGCAGGGAGGTCGGGAGGAGCATCGGTATTCCACAGTGTGCAAGTGGCGATTCGGATTCAGGTAGCCGCGAATGACTCTAGCTGGAAAGAAGGTAGTTGTAAGGACGGTGCGTGAAGATATTGTCGATGTCGTGCCGAGATTGGAATTGTGTCGTCAGCGCAGATGCAACAGGGTCGGCACGGTCTTCCTATGAGATGGTATGTACTGAAAGCTGTAGGATGTATTAAAGAACAGAGATTATCAACCATGAAGTCGTAAATCCAGCATATCATTGTGCGTATGGGGCATACTGTAATCCAACTTTCGAGGCTGGACATAATTCAAGGGCTGGGCGAGATCCCTGCTGGAGTATTCCCACTAAATCCGAGCCACTAGCATCACTAGTGCCGCCCGGAGAAGGGCGAGGGGAGGAAAGTAAACAGGAGTATGCGCAATATAGAATGTCACGCCCAGGAGAGCCAAACACTTCTTCTTAATACTATAATGCTTTTGTTCATTCCGTGACTTTATACCCCACCTCCCCCAGTCCCTCCTTCAACACCTTCAACGCCCTTTCAATATCATCTCTCTTAGGATCCATCACACTAACGCCCATATGCCCAAACCGGATATACTTGGCCGCGATCTCCTTATGCAAACCCCCAGCAAAGATGATACCCCTCTTCAAAATGTTCGGGAGGACCTCCGGCGCCTTGAGATCGTTTGGCAAATAGATGGCAGTCATACCGTTGGCCTGGTTTTCGGGCTTCTCGGCTAGCTGTTTGAGCCCATAGGATGTGACTGTTTTCTTGATTCGCTGGGAGGCTTCGCGGTGGGCTGCGAAACGGTCGCTGAGGGACTGCGAAAGAATTTGCGTGAGAGAAGTATGTAGGGCGTTGATCAGTTGGGTGGGAGGAGTGGCGAAATAGGAGGGTTTCTTGGCTTCGTAGTTTTGCATTACTGTCACTTGATTAGCTGGTGTGGCCAGGGTTAAGAGATGAGGAGGTTGTACTTGGGAGCCAGTTCTTGAAAGAGGCAAAGTAAGATGAAGGGGGCGTTTTCCGGTTCTTGAATACTTCTATTGCTCGCCCGGAGCACATCATGATGCAGAGACCAGGCGGACATCCAATGGCTTTTTGGCTGGCTGTAAGGACAACATCGATGCCCCAGTCATCGAAGCAGATTTCCTCGCAGCCCACGCTGCAGACACCATCGACTACCACCAGAGTCTCGGGACTGACTCGGTGGATCAGCTCCGAGAGCGCTTTGATCTCGCTCAGCACACCTGTAGAAGTGTCCACATGGGTGACACTGATCAGCTTGTACTTCTTCTCCTTCAACGCCTTCTCCACCTCTGGAAGCTGCGGTCGGTCTCCGATCGGAGCCTTCAGCTGCGTAGCTTTGACGCCGTAGGTTTCGAAGCAGTCGGCAAAGGAATCGGCAAAGTAGCCTGTATGCAATACTAGAACCTCTTCGCCTCTTTCTGCTAGGTTTGCGGCAACCATATCCCAGCCGAGAGTTCCGCTACCGGAGACAATGAAAGGCTGGGATGCGGGATTGGAGGTTTGGAGGAGCTTCCTGAGCATAGAGAGTGTTTCGCCGAAGGTGGCAACGAAGGGGGGGCCGACATGACTTTGACTGTGGAGAGGCTCAGTCTGGTTGGGCTTTACGGGGGAGGAAGAAGGGCGTACCTGAAGTGGCTCATTGACTGAAGAACCCCATCATCAAATTCAATTGGGCCTGGGATGAGCAGTGTCGGGTGCTCTGCTTGATGTGACATCTTGGTCTTCAATTTGTCTGGGTCAGGCTTTGGTGGATCGCGTTGCAGAGGCACGTAGTCGATATCGTCCTGCTGACCCGACTGTCTCTCGGTAGAAAATGGCGTATTGAGCTCCAGCAGCGGTCTATTATGCAGGTGCCTCGAGATGAGAGACAGTCGAGCGCGTGGGGGAGCCAGGGCTAATGAGGAGAGGGGTCTTCGGCAACGAAGAGGGGCGAGTCTGGCGGCCAGGATGACGTCTACTGGTCGTTAGACGAAAGGATGTAGAGATAGAAGAAATTGAAGGCAAGAAGGGAGAAAGAGAGAACATCAGGTCCATTGGTGTTTGACCCTCAAAATGTGCTGACAAAATGAGTTGATGTACGAACTTTTGGCACTTTGTTTATTTTGCCCACAACCCAATTTCCGGCAGGCCATGATTGCTTGCTTGTTTTCGAAGTCTTCAGCAATCTCAACCTACCTCCACTTACATCGCTGAGACGAGAAAAGCTGCCTTATTCGATCCAAAAGAAAAGGCCCTATTCCTGACCTCGCGCAATTCCAAAACAACTTGCGCCCATGTCCACCCAGCACTGAATCCCCAGACCGGCAGACTGCTGGCTTACATGAGAGCCCAATGATACGGCCCCAGCAAGGCAATGACCTCCAGACTCGTCCTGGTCCTCGGTGACCTTTTCATACCAGACAGAGCACCTGTACAAACCCCTTACCCGCAAAATCCCAGAACATGAAAAATGCTGTAGGCTAATACATCTTAACACAGGACATACCCGCCAAAGTACGCTCTCCCACCCCCGCCTCCATCTCCACACAAGCCCAGCTAAAACCAAGACCCCAACTCCCAGTTCAAAAAACTCCTCGCCCCCAACAAAATCGGCCAGATCCTCTGCCTCGGAAACCTAACCGACAAGGAAACCTACGACTACCTCCGCTCCGTGGCCCCAGATCTGCAAATCGTCAAAGGCGATTTCGACACCGAGGCCCCCAACCTCGCTCTCTCGAAAGTGGTCACCCACGGCTCCCTCCGCATTGGCTTCACTCATGGCCACACGATCATTCCGCCGGGTGACGCGGATAGTCTGTTGATTGCTGCACGGCATATGGATGTTGATGTGTTGCTCTGGGGCGGTACGCATCGCTTCGAAGCATACGAGCTTGAAGGCAAGTTTTTCGTGAACCCAGGGAGCGCGACGGGGGCTCTGGGAACGGGTTGGGGGGGGGAGGGGGAGGAAATTGTCCCGAGTTTCTGTCTGATGGATGTGAGTTTTACCTTTCCATCCAGATTTGCTGATGTTCTGAAAGATTGAAAGAGAGGCAGACAGTCTGACTGGGTTCTCTAGGTGCAAGGAGATGTTTTGGTGCTGTATGTATACCAGCTGAAGACCGACGCCAACGGCATAGAGAATGTGGGCGTGGAAAAGGTATCGTTCAGAAAGAACAGCGCTGGCTTAGCACCGTGACCTCTAGAGTATCTAATCCGATTGGTTGCCGTCACTCAATTGCTATTTGCCTTTGGGCAAATCAAAATACGACTTTCTCTGGGTATCCAAAACAATTGCAGCGGGGAATCTGTGCTCCCCGCCCTCAAAAGATACGTGCCAATTTACGAGTCCACCGTACAACTTTCATGCCTGTCAGCAGCCATTCTCCAATTGTTCAGTTGCCCCTATCGCACTCCCATCTCTCCCTATTCGTTATTTTCTTCATCTACAAGCATAGCCGTCGGTTTCATCGTTGGCGCAAACTTACTCCTCTGCCGGATGGTTGCCCCATATTTCCAGAATATAACGGGAATCGGGATGAGCAAGACGGCGACGCAGCCGAGGAGTGTGCCCGCCCAATTAACGTGGATTGCGTTGAACATGTACATGGAGAACAAAGGGAAGATGGCGCCGGCGAGGGAACGCAGGAAGGTGTTGGCAGCTATTGCTGAGGCGGCGCTGGGGGTAGGTTAGTTTGGGGCTTTGGGGGAAAGGCTAAGGGGCAAGAGGCAAGGGAGATTGGGGGGAGGTGGTAGGAAGGGAGGAGGGACTCACAACATGAGATAGGCATTAACGAGGTAGTTGAGGCTCTGAAGGAATATTGACAGCAGGCCGAATCCAGTCAGCAGACCTGATAACGTAGGGACAATCCAGTGGATATCGCTCCTATACCCCGACCACCCGAACCAGAACAGCCCGCCAGCGAAGAACACGCCGCCAATGACAACGGGTGGGAGACGCCACTCAGGAATCGGGACGCCGTTGTTAGCAGCCAGCTTCTTGTTATAGCTGCCCTGCGTGGAGACAATATATCCACCAGCACAAAGCATTCCGAACACCATACCAAAATAAGGTAGTCCACCGACGCCCTGGTTCATCTGATGGATTTCCTGGAAGACAATCGGATACGCCGTGAGAAATAGGTAAAGTAGTCCGTAGATGAACGCCATGTATATACTCAGCAGCAACACAATGGGCTCCGTCACCAGCAACCGTAAGGGACGGCTAAAATTCTTGGTGATCAACTCTCGGAAATCGACTTCGATTTCTTCTTGCTTTGCATGGATGCCCCAGTTCTTCGTCCGCCTACGGAGCTCACTCGCTTTCTGGACAAGGACTACGGGGGGGTACGTTTCCTCCAGGAAGATGACATTGAGACCGAAGGAAAGGAAACCCATAATCGCGACAAAGTATTCCGTCCACCGCCAGCCGAGGTTGGGGTTCATCACCGTGAACCCACCGATGAAAGGGGCGAGGAGGGGCCCAGTGAAGACGGTCATTGAGAAGACCGTAATCGCCAGACCGCGCGTGCGATTGTCGAACATATCCGAGAACACAGCAGCAACGACGGCGAGAGGGCAGGAGCTGAAGACGCCAGAGAAAAAGCGGCAGAGGAGGACGGTCTGGAGATCTTTCCCTGTGGCTGCCCCAATGGAGAAAACTGAGAAGCCGAACATGGAGATCTGAAGGGGAAGTTTGCGACCTCGTAGCTCGGACAGGGGCGCCCAGAGGATGGGGCCAGTTGCGAAACCGAGAACGTAGAGGGAGAGCCCAAGGAGGCCAACCTCGGTTGAGACGTGAAATTGGAGGACGACAGCGACCGTGGCCGCGGAAAATATACTACTCGCGAAGGCGGCGACGAGGGTGGTGTAGCCCAAAAGGACAGCGAGGCCGACCCTAAGGAACCCACATGTCAGTCTTCCAGGACCATAATCCCCCGAAGCAACTCACTTCTTTTTCATGCTCCAATTCTGAGGATGTAGAGGATCATTGGGCCCATCAAATTCAACAACATATTCTTCCCTCTCCGGAAGCGGTGGAGGATACTCCTTACCTCCCCCAAAATTGGGCAATGGCTTCCTCGAAGACCTAGACGTTGCAGTTCTCCCGACCGTGCCAGTATGCTGTGTCCTGTGTGTCTCGATGCGACTGATTGCTGTAGGGTGTCTTTCGAGGTCTCTTGATGTGTTCACCCTCGACATGCCCATTTCTTGTCTCAATACTGATTCTTCAGAGGACGAGCTCGAGCCAGTCGCATTCGTCCCTGTCCGCTCAAGCTTGCCCTCCGATTTGTGAGGTCTGTATTGGAAGCGTTCTGGACTGGCCTCACGCTCGGCTTTCTCGAGGTCACGGTCGACGATATCCATGACGTTCACAATGCCAGATCAATTGAGGAAATTTCAGAGGGCGGCGGGTACCAACTGGCAAGTCATGTGTCTTTGGGGGCTCGTTTGGATTTATGCGCTCTGTTTTGAATAGTCAGTATTGGGATGCATGAAGCAGAAGCAGAAAGTGCGGATGCCCACGGTCACTGAATTGAACCAAATCTTGATCGCTAAGACAGTGAGAATCGAACTTTCGTATAGGCTTCTACAAGGAAATGATGCTCAAAAATGTCAATGAGCTCTTCGGTGCTGATGAAACATGAATAAATATAAAAAGCATGGGAAGTAAACAGTGAAACTCTTGTAGCGACCCGCCACGCTTTGTCCCGCGTGCCATACGGAGGTACTGTATCGGATTTGGCACGAACATAGTAAGAGAAAGTCAATGGCCGAGACACAATAATCTCAACAGGAAGCTGGAAGGATATTGGTAGCATACACAGATACACTGTGATTCTGTGCAATCGAAAGCCTCTCTAGCATGTGCTATCAATGCATGTAAGCCAGCCACCATCCGCCACTTTCCGCCTCCCTCCCCTTTTTCCGCCCCAAAGCCAGCCGAAACTTCGCCCTCAACCACCAGTAAACTATCTCCCTTTAATCCCTCAGATCTCCTACCCCATGACAGACCACAATGTAGAGGTCTGCCCCCCTGTAGAAAGCTCGCCCTTAGGCCCCTTCCGTGTCGAATCTCTGCCTCGGTGCTTTGTCCACGACAAATCTCCACCCCCACACCTGATTTAACAAGCTCGAAAGTTAGGCCACCGACTCCCTTCGCTGATGCCGCGGGTATTATGATGCCGCTAAATCGTATCATTGTAGAACACTAATGCAAGTCCCTTGCTCAGGTGTATCGGATGCAATATGAGTGAGCTCCTGTTAGCTATCGGTCGAGCTCAATGGTGGAACGGAGAGCCGTGCAGAATCACGCCAAGGCGGACCCGTGATTACCACGATTATTATGCAACTTTCATTTCAGGCCTTCTCCGCCTTCAATTGGCGCACCTTGAGGTGGGTGCTGTTGCACGGGCATCTGATGAGGTGGCCCCTGGGGGTGATGCGTATAACCATGGCTTGGCATGCGGGTGGGTTGAGGAGGGTAATGGTATTGCTGATGAGGACTCTGGTTGTACTGCGGCTGAGGGGAAGGATAGCCTCGCATTTGAGCCACTAATCTACCGTGAGCTACTAGAAGGGACGGAGGACTGTGATACATACTGTGTGGGGGTGGTTGTTGTGCGTAGAAAGGCTGGACGTATTGCTGTCCAGCGTGCATCTGTGGCGTTTGTCCTTGGTAGGAGCCCTGATGCATCATCATTGGAGGCCCACGGCTCGGGCTTGGATACCCACTCGGAGGCTGTGATGCAATATAGCTTTGTGGTGGTCCTGGAGCATACATCGGTATTTGAGGAATAGGTCCCATCTGCGGGCCCATGTAAGGCCCCTGAGAATTTTGTTGAACCATCATAGGGGCGGCCATTTGTGGACCTGGTGAGTGCATGTATTGGGGAACGTTCGGCATTTGTCGGAAATGGGGAGGTTGAGATACGCCAGGGCCCATAGCATGCGCATACATTGGCTGAGCTTGACTCATGGCTGGAGCGTACTGAATGCCCCCGGGTACGGCCTGGCCCATAGGCGAAGAATAAGCAACATGGCTGTTCGGCATACGAGGTGTTGAGCCATATGATGATGCCGAAGGGGTATGCATCCGGTGGTCCTCATAATGGGGAGCTCCACCCGGATACAGATGCTGCGGAGGAGGACCTTGGTAAGGCGGGTGCTGATGGCCGTGAGAGCCTTGCTGAAGATGAACAGGAAGTTGGTGTTGGTGAGCGAGATTGGGATTGATTGGAGAAGCTGTCGATGGTTGGGGTGAGATACCAGCTGCTGGGGTTGGGATAGGCTCGAACATATCCTTGTACGACCTTTCTTCCTCATCCTCTTTGAGGACGCTCCATGTGACGGGGGTGGTGTAAGCAAAGACTATGCCACCGTTGGGAGCATAGTCTTTTGTTTTGCCTTCGCTTTGTGCTTTCTCTTTCAAGCGCTTCAGGGGGTTGAAATGTCCTTGGATCGAAGGTCTCTCTGCGAGAGGCAATGGTTTTCTGCTGCCGAAGAAATCACTCGGGCTAGAGGTACGAGAAGTGGCCTTCGGCTTAGTGTTTGCTTTTGGGCTAGAAGAAGTACTTGGCTGCCCGGGTGGCATTGTGAAGGCGCTTGCCGCTGGATTCGGTATGAATTCATTTGCTTTGACATTGAACCGCGCAGATACTGCAGACGTTGGCGTACGAACAGTGCTGGATGCCTGCGAGCTTGGAACCCCAGCAACGTTAGCACCAGACCTGTTGGGTGGCTTTTGAGCGGCTTGGATTGGAAGCGGAGCGGGTACTGCGACTGGCACTCCCGCCTGGCGATCACGCTGAGCCTTAGCAAGCCGATGGCTGAACATGCCTGGCTCGTTTTGCGGAGGCACCGACCCCGGGAACGCTGCTTGAGTCTGTCTGTCTCGAGACTGTAGGCTAGCTTGGGGGCCCCGGGGAGGTATCACTTGGCGGGCATAGTCTCCTGTGCCTGGGCCTCTACCTCCGTCACGTTTCGAATCGCCGAGAGGTCTGGACGGGATCTGATCTCCTGATCGTCCTGGGGCCTTGGGTGATGAGAGAGGCTGCTCTGCGCTGCGTTGAGACTTCTCCACAATCTCATCTTGCTTTTTCTTGTCTTTGGAAAGAATTGGTACCAAGTCCTTCGGGACCGGTGTATGGAGGCTAAAGTTTTTGGAAAAAGCCTTAAGGTCATTGAGCTTTATTGCTTTGTCGTGGCTGACACGCTGACGCTTGTTGTCCGCAACTTGCATCTTTTGTTTTTCGGCAAATGTTCTGAACGAGTCCAGGACCTCCGCCTCAACATTTGCCGTTGCATTGGGCTTGACTGGATCAGACGGGCGAGCATTATTGATTGCAGCTGGTTTAGTAATTGGAGCATCCTTTGTGTTTTCTTTGCTTGGCTCTGGACCTGCGGCAGTTCCGGAGCCCCCAGAAGCAGCACTGGTCTCTATTTGATTTGTTATTTCACCCTTGGGCCTCTGAGGACTGGTATCGGGGCGAGCAATTTGGGAAGAGATGATAGCTGGATCTACTGGCGCCCCTGCAACAGTTGGCTTGCCGGTCGGGGGCCGACGAGCCGGTGGCATGTATCGATTTGGCTGGCTCGGTTGGGGTGGAGGGTAATCGACTGCCTCACGTCGAACACCACTGTATCTGGAAAGAGCGTAAGCTTGTGTGATCAAAGTATTCCCTATCAGACTTACTTCTCCTCTTCATCATAGTCTCCATCCTCATCTTCCAAACCACGATCTCCTCGAAGCTGTGTGTTGTTTGTGTTTCCTGTCTCGATCTCACGAGCGATACGCTCCGCCTCAGCCTCTCGGTGGCGGAACTGCGGGGTTGATCTGTCAATGCGTGTAGTGTAGAGGTTCTCATCATAATCACTCTTCAACCCAAAGAGCTTCTCATTGGCTTGAAATTGATCCCACGCCCCTGTAGATCCTGTATTTTCAAGAGTGAGATCAACATCGGTAGAACCAGAAGGGGTCCAACGTTGAAGATCTCGATCACGGCGAGCAAAATTACCAGAGATGTCGGTATCAGTACGGAATCCCGAAGAAGGACCTAGTTACGACACATTAGCATTTGCGAACAGGGAGGGAAAACACTTACCATTCGGACGTTTGTCTTGCATGTTGATGACCACACCTTCGACAGACAGATGGACAACATCTTTTGTTTCGAAGGACATTGAGTGGTCCTCACCCACACCAGCATAGCCCTCTAGTATTTCCCGAACACCATTAACCTCACTTCTCTCTCCAGATCTCACATGTTGCACCATCTTAAGAAGGTACGCAGGCTCCTGAGCGTCCATTGATGCCCCAAAGAAGATACCTGTGTACACGTCGCCGTTCTTCACAGTGAGGGAGGCATTTTGGCCCTACCGATAAGTATTAGAAGAGAACGATAGTGAGTCAAAGTTTGGGTGAACCCACCATGCAATTACCCAACAGATACAACAGCCTCTCGTGCGCCATCTTCTCTTTGGGATTTCCGCTGTCGCTACCGGCTTTGGGGCCAACCTTGCCCTGCGGTACAGCGCCGTTTTGCTGCGCAGGCTTTACCGATCGTTGGGTGATGATGTTCGTTCCAGTCGTCCAAGCAGCCTTCGGTGGAGGTGCATTGCGTCTACTAGTGTGAATTCAGCAATCAAATCCCCAATGGGCGTTGAAGCAATGTTGTATCAATTGAGATAAACAGTGTCGTGAAGGTTATGTGACACAGACTCTAAGAATTGACCCAGTTGTGTTTGGCCGGGGTCAATCAGGACAAAGATGATGAATACACTCATGGGGCGCTGGATGGATGAAAGAAAGTTAGAGAGTATCATACTTCTGGTTTCCATCACTTGTATTGCTAGCCTGCTTTCGAGAGCCATCTGGCTTGCTCCCAGCGGCAGCAGGCTTGGCTTGCTGCTTTCCGGGACTTGACATCGCAATGTTTTGCTGATTACCGTCTGAAGTTGAAGGCCCAGAGGAGCCGTTGACCATGGCGGTAGCCATTGCTCGTTGGTCGGTCCTGATCACTTCCTGATCACTAAGAAGCGACCGGGAGCCAGCCGCTGATGATCGGCAGCCTACCGGACTGCAGACGTGCAAGACACTTGCCAACAGCCACGGTGCTTCCAATCACAACCTCCGAAAGCGGACGAGGAGAGTCGCGGGAGGTAGGTGGAGGATGAGGTACTCCGAAGAGTCTGTGATGGGGGTTGGGGTTTGGAGTAGAATTGGAAGCTTCACAGACAGGGTCGGCCTACTGCTAGCTTCTCGGGATGGGGCCTTCCGCAGTTTAGTGCCAACGATGGTCGAGGGCTGGGGATTTAGCTGGAGGAGGGAAAAGGCGGCCAAGGGAGTAGGGAGTAGTGACCGTATCAAAATTAATTATGGAGTTACCTATTGCCACTGGGCTAGGACAAAAGGAATACAAAAAAGTGGAGAGAAGAGGGGCGTGGTCTTCATAAGTGAGCAAACCCTCAAAAGTCCTGGGCAAGGACGGACTGAGCTCAGGGCATGAGGGCCAAGGTGTGGGCCTCTAATACTAATGAAGTTACCTACGCGTATCAAACTTGACGTTAAACCAACGCGGACAATTGATACAGCAACAGCCCGTTGAGCAGCATTTCTATCCGCCATGGTCACTGGACCTCGTTACCCTCAAGCCGTCCAGAACATCGAAACGACCACTCCATCGCTTAACATGCTCACTTGGACCAAATGAAGCTTGTGGTGCTGTCTCCGTGGCCCTCGACCAGTGGACCAGCCTACCGTTGCGGAAAGGGTGAGGCATAAGAACTATGCAAGGCCCCTCGAATCCACAAAGATCGAAAAGATCAGCCGCCGCCGACTCCTCAAATCCTTCTCAAGCGGTAGTCACCACCAGTGGCTCTTCTCATTCCACAGCTGGGACTCGTACTTCCTCGAGCTCTTCGAGATCCTCGACCTACCGAAAGAATGTATGTGGAATTGCTTTTGATTCCTCTTCCTACTCAGGCCCGCACTACGAGTGATCCTGCTATCCCTTACACGGCTTCTTGCTAATAAATCATCGCATGCTCAGCCCGGACAGCAACTCTCGCAAATCGAGAGAAGTGTCACGCACCTTCTCGTTGCCACAAAACAATTGCTGGAAACTCTTACGCAATGGTCGAGACGGACTGCAACAGAAGGCGAAGTGTCAGACGTTTACGTCCGCCTTGGATATGAATTTAACATAGCATGTCGAGCGTTCAATGGCATCGGAGTCGACACGTCTGATTTGGGCCCTGTGCCTGAGCTCTTACGGTCCATCCTAGAGGAGACCTTGAGCCAAGAAGCAACACCTGCAAGCTTGGACCAATTTCTACCCAAGATCCGGGACATTATAATCTCCCTGCTCCATGGGCTTAAGAGAAAGCAACAAAGATTACGCGCCAAACAGGGTAAAGACTATTCTCAAAATGGCGGCTCTTTGCCGTCGACATCCAGCTCAACTAGCCTCAGCACCGGCCTCACGCAGATGCTAGAAGATGTTCCCTCAAGAAGGTCGGGCAGAGGATCGGAACGGCGCATAGACAGTGGAGGAAGCTCGTTCTCCGCAGATACATCAAATGACGATAATCTGAATGGGGATGGCAACGGGGTTCCGCCTCGATATTCGTCAATGCAACCGACTCGGCAGGATAGCGGAGGTGGCTCGTGGGATGCATCTAACCGGACCTCAAACCGCGCAAGCCACAGAACTTTTCCTGCATCAGTGTCGGAATCTTCAATATCAAACGGCCCCTCGCTGTCGACTCCTCTTCTATCACCACCTGGTGAGGGCGGAAATCTTCAAGCACAGGACATCACGTCTGCGCCGCGGCCAGTCTCGCAAAGAAATGAGCCACCTTATCTCCATGTACCTCCACCAGCCCCGAAGCAGCAGGACGCACTAGCTGCATTACAAAGGGGTGGAGATCTAGAGCGGCGGGCATCGCGACGATACTCTGCATATCAAATATCCAAGCATCTCGGAGCGTCCCCGAATGGTGTCCCCATGCTCCCCCCAGCCCAGACAACCCCCGTTCCGAATCGTGGGCGAGATGTAAGAGAATCTATGAATGCCGTCCGTACTCGAGGGTCTGGGATATACTCCAGACAGAGGTCAAACAATCGGGCTGGAGAGCCATCTCCGGTGAGAAACAATGCCTTCTACAATCACAGGATCTCGGAGGAAAGTAGTCAAAGTGGTGATTCACATGGCGCGCGTCCTGTTGCAGACTTTCAAGATGAAAATGGGCTCATCCCATCCCCCGATCAGACGGGCAGACGGGCTGAGAAAAGCCCTGATGGTTCCGAAGCTAAATTGGGAGCAACTTTAACGAGACCCTTGGACGAAATGCCCGCTTACGATGCTGCGGAAGCCCAAGACGTGGATCCACGTAAAGATCTGCCTCAAGCAACAAAGGTTCATGAAAAATCGAGGAAGGAATCGGACCAGGCTGGGGAGGAATTCGTGCCGGAGCAGTCTCCGCAGCCGGGCAAGGAGCTCACTCTATTCCTACAGTACAAATCAAAGATCAAGAAATTCGCTCTTCCAGAGGGCTCAAACGACCTCACCATTGCGAGGTTACAATTGGCATTCATCGAAAAGTTTGCGTGGAACACTCATAGTAATGGAAATGACCTGCCCGAAATCTATATACAAGACCCAGTATCTGGCGTTCGCCACGAATTGGAAGACCTCCGAGACGTGAAAGACAGATGTGTTCTAGTCTTGAATGTTGAAGTCCTGGACGAGGTCAAGAAACACATCGACGAAGGTCTTGGGGGACTTCGAAAGATGGTCGAAGGCGTTCGTACCGCTGTTGACGGCCAACAAACCGCTCTACAGCGAGTATCTGAACGACAACAAGACACTACGAGAGAAGTGACCCGCCTATCAGTAACGTCCAAAGCAAGCACCACTCCACCTACGTCTGCTTCGTGGCCTAAAGTCAATGGTGGTCAGGCAAAACCTCTCACCAAGCTCTCATCAGACCACGGTAAGAACATACAATCCCTTCGCCAAGACCTTGCAGTTCTACGACAAACGTTCTCCTCAGTCGTCTCCGACATTAACGGCTCCATGTCCACTGTTAAAGAAAGTGCATCGTCGATCAAAGTGATGGCAATCGAAGGCGTGATACCAAGTCTAGACGCCGCAACTGGACGCTCCTATGTTAACACTGGCAAGAAATCTCTTGCGGAGGAGTCCGAAGTCATCGTAAATAGCGTCGATGACCTGCAGGATATTGTCGAGGATCTTCGTAAAGATGTAGTGACTCGGGGTGTTCGACCTCTCCCTCGTCAACTTGAGACTGTCAGCAAGAGCATAAGTTCTGCCGCTGCTGAGTTGAAGAAGATGCAAGAGTTCCTGAAACGCGAGAAACCAATCTGGACCAAGATATGGGAGAAGGAACTCGAAGTTGTGTGTAATGACCGTGATCTTCTTACCATGCAAGAAGAGTTAGCCGCCGATCTCGAGGACGATTTAGACAAAGCCACTCAGACATTTGCACTGGTGGAGCAAGCCACCAAGCAGCAGAACATTCAGTCCGGGCAGGGTAATGGTGTAGCTCTACGGAACATATCCAAAGGGTTGACAGCAATTGCTTCGGATCAGGAGATCGATCCTATGAAAGCCAAGGACGGCGTACTAGGCGAGGTTCGGGCCTTGCGACCAAATCACGAGACCAGGCTTGAAGCTATTGAGCGTGCTGAGAAAGCGAGACAACGAGAGCTGGAAACGCGTCTCGAAGGCGAGTTCACAAAGGAGGTAGCCTCTTTTGTTGAGGAAGGAAAGTTGAAGAAGAGTGGAGGTGTAGAGGAAGCTGAAAGGTTGCGAAAAGCGAAAGATGAGCAGAACAGGCGCAACGCTTGGGAGGTGCAGCAAGAGAGAGCGGCAAACAAGGCAAAGAAGACCGAAACTTCGCCGCCGATGGATGAACCGGCGGATACACCGCCCACGGAGCATACACCTAGCGCTGAGCCGGAGCAGGGTGGTTTTGAGGAGGCGAAGGAGGAGCTCGACAGTGAGGAGGAAGGGGAAAGATTGATCCAAGGTGGGGATTGAGTTCCGTACCAGTTTCCGTCGAACAGAGACTTATTCCGAATAGCAGAGTCGCCGTCACAGCGAACCTCTTGGCTTCCAGCTATATTCAAAACGTGAGATCTCGGTCTGTATTTACTACGTGTCGTGTACGTTTCGGAGCCGCCACTGAGTCTTGTGAACAATGCGCACTTCATACACTACCTTAAGCGAAGGCGTTTGGTGTCACTGCGTTAAAGTGGCCTCCTTGTTTGGTACCGCCAAAATACTAGGCATCTCTTACAGACGCTCGAAATCGAATCATCCTGTCTCTCAAAAGGAGCTCTCGCCTGCCACTTACTCCATAGTCCCTCTTCTCTCAACCTCAGCTTCGATCAAGGAAAGCGCAACTCGCTCCTTACCTGCCACTCCCTCTCTCACCCCTTCAAACATGACTCCTCTCACTCCATCCATCCTCAATTGATGCGCCTGCAATTATTCTTACCCCTACTCTTCACACCCCAAGCAATCCTAGCAGCACCCATCTCAAACCCCTCCACCACCCTCCCAGCCACCCCTCCCTACAACAATAACAACAACATCAACAACAACCCCCTCACCAGCCTCCCCGCTCCACC
>JAABUQ010007598.1_pt1 | contig 15651 bp, 16 predicted proteins | sample 5560001 | NCBI WGS metagenome assembly JAABUQ01 (sample SAMN10711888, study PRJNA513371) | rock metagenome | isolation source: Antarctica rocks | place: Antarctica: Victoria Land, Finger Mt nord | collected 2015-12-18 | reverse complement strand
TTAGTCGTGTTCATCTCAGGAGAATTTATTCATTTTTCTTGCTTGTTCACTGACAACATTGACAATTTATAGATGATTTTTATCCTATTGTTTTGCTACTAGAAAAATTGAGATGCGTTCGCCCTGCTGCTGGAAGTCATTGATAGTCATAAACAGCAAGATATCATTGAAACGCTGATGGGACAAGCAATTGAAGTCAGGAAAGCTGTAACTGAAGTCAGCGTAGATATGTGGGGTGGCTTTGAAAAAATGGTGAAAAAAGTCTGGCCTAATGCTCAGTTAGTCATTGACAGATTTCATGTAATGCAGCCATTAAATCAAGAACTAAATGCCATCCGCAAAGCAGTCGGAATTACTCAACGCGGCAGCAAGTATTTGTTACTAAAAAACCTAGAAAACTTAAGTGAACAAGAGTTTGAAAAACTTAAAATTATTTTGCTTTCCTCACGCAAACTCTTGATTGCTTACAAGTACAAGGAGGAATTCAGAGAAATTTATGAAACAAGTGAAAGTGTGACAGAAGGCAAGGAACGAATGATGGATTGGTTAGAAGAAGCAGCAGAACTGTATGGGCAAGTAATTCAAACTATCAGTAATCACTTAATCGGGATCTGTAATTGTTTTAGGCTCTTCTGGAGTTTTGGTGATAAGTGAGGCTAATCAGAAAAGCAAGCTAATAGTCTGGCGCGAAAATTGTCAAAGTTCACAAAGCCATAAGCTTGTCGTTTTATCAACTTGAGCCGATTGTTAATTCCTTCCATAACTCCGCTGGTTGTACGACTCAAAAAGTAATTACAGATGCCAGACAAATGATTGCGGATAGTTGTTAAGACATTACAATAAACAGAACGGGCTTTTTTGAGCCATGTCAGAAGTTGTTCCTTACCATCCTCAACGGCGTTACAGGTTTCAAAAATCTCTCTAAATTCCTCTTTCAATTCATAGGCAAGCTTCAAGCGTTGAGAATGTCTTAGGATGGGGGCAAGTTTAATTTGTTCTAAATCGGTCAAATCAATACCATTTTTCAGCAGAATAAATTTACTACCTTTGACAGTCATTCCGGTTTGTTTGCGAACGAGATTTAACTCCTTATTCACTGGTTTCATCACATGAAATCGGTCGAATACCAGCTTGGAAGATCGGAAATACTTCTTGCACCAATGCGCGGAAATCCTCCCCACATATCCACACTGACTTCCTCCACCCGCTCTCGTAGCTCGAGTGGTTGCTGCTTAAGGGTTTCAATAATGTCTTCTTGGTGATGAGTGTCAATCACTTCCAAAAGTTTACCTCGGTCAATATCACAAACAACGGTTGCAAAATCTTGATGCCCTTTACGCTTACTAATCTCGTCAATACTCAGTCGTTTTACTTCACCCCAATCTGCTTTTTTTTCTTGATCAAACTTATGTTTGAAAATTCCTTGGACTTGGTCCCAACTCAACTCTTCTTCCCGGCTTACCTGCTCAATACTCGTCGTTTTAATCCGTTGATAGATGGCATTCTCATAGCGTTGAGTGTATCGTCGTTCCCAATCGACAAAACTCAACCGTTCCGTAAAATACCGTTGACAGAAAGAACAATAAAACTGGCGACGAGGTAGATGTAGATAAACAAATTGACCAAAAATCGGTAAATCTCGAATCAATACAGGTCGATTTTGATGCAATTTATCACTCGGATTTTGACAGTAAGGACAATCACTTGTTTCATTTAGAAACCGTAGTTTCAAAAAAACCTGCTGCACTTCTTGAGTGCAACTTTCAACAGTGAGGTTGGGCAAATTGAGGAGCGCGTCAAGATAATAGTCCATTGCCAGGAGAGAAGTTAACGGTACTTTATTATACAAAATTCACCCAAAACCCAGAAGAGCCTTATTTTATGAATCGGACAACCAGTGGAACAATGGAAGGCATCAACAACAAAATTAAGCTGATTAAGCGTCAAGGCTATGGCTTTACCAACTTCAAAAACTTTCGTCTGAGGCTATTAGCTAGTTTGTCTCATTAAGATAAATTATCACCATATGTCCAGGAGAGCCGTAGCGATAGACAAAAAACAGCACTGTCTGTCCAAATAAATCAGTTGTTCCGCTCAGTTTTCTTCAGCCTGGACGGCAAGATGATGTTAACCCAAAAACAGAAAATTCCCCTAATATATGTTTACTAATAACAAAAGACGTACTCTAATATATATTTTTAATATGAGCTTGAGTTTAAAATTCCCTTGAGCTTTTCAAGGGCTGCTTCAGACCATTTATGTACAGTGGATTTTCTTCCCGTATGTATGCATATATGATAATTGATATCGTTACGCAAACCCAGCCTTTTAATCATACTTGTAACGTCATGATTGCGAATACCTAAAGTTTTAGCTAAATCACTACAAGTATAAGGATAATATTCTTCCTTAGGAAGATTAATTCTACTAAGAGCTATATCGGCAGCACTGAGATCAGTCGTAACTCTTAGGGATGAATCTTTAGCTTCACCAGTACGAACTGCCTTAAACTGTTTTACCATTCGATTAACACTAGTTTCCAGTCTATCAATTTTTGCATTTAGGCGAGCATCAACAACCTCAGATAAAATGTCTCTGAGCCGCTCTTCATTTATCTCAATAGCTTGGTTAGTAGACTTGCGATTGAGACGAGCCTGACTTAATGGTGTCACATTATTAAGCTCTGAATTAGGCTCAGATGACATAAATTACTCCTTAGGCAACTTCAGCCGAGTGAAATTTTTCTTTGAGACGCTCCCGCACACAATTTTGGGTAGCATTTGCAATAGTCTCAAGTTCTTCCTGAGACAAAAGGTTTCCCAACTCTTCTTGCAGAATAGACATCAGCTTTTCGTGATTGATACGGCCTTGAGTTTTAGCTATGTATTCTCCTAAATCTTGACCTAAATCTAATCCAGCTTCAATGTCACAACCGACTTCATCTTCTATTTGAATTGCCCATTCCAACCACTTCTCATCAAAGTTACCGCTCATCTCGCCCTCATTTCCTATTATTAACACCTACTACCTGGAATTGCCAAGGCTTTATCTGAAGATAGTTCAAAGTACTTCAGATTTTGTTTATCAGCGTCATTTCCAAAATCAACCATTTCTAGCTTGGAGTAAAAAGCTTCAGCCAAAGGTAAAGCGTGTAAGCCTAGCCTACCCTTGTACCCTAAGTCAAAGCTACGCTTTATCGCCAAGGTAAAAAGAGCCGTTCCAACACCTTTGTAACTTGGTAGGTTTTGAATAGAGGAACGATTCCAAGGGGCCGTAGCTAAGTAATCTACGTAAACTAGACTCTGGCCAGACTCTAAACGGGAACGGTGGCAGTCAAGCTCCAAAATCATTAGCCCCTGAGTAATGCTTTCACATTCCAATGCATACCTTTCGTAATTTGGCGTTACAAGCTGCAAATACTTATTTACCCAGTCCCAATGCCGATCCTCCGCATTTGAAGGCTGAAGTCTGGCTTTCCAAAACGTATCGAAATCAGCAAGGTGTTTAGGAGATAAATCCAGTAAGTCTGAATCAACCACCTTTGTATCGCAGACGCGGAAAAGTTTTACTGTTTCCTTCAAGATAATTTCTCACTATTTAAAGGAGCTATACAAGAAAAACTTCGGACTTCTCTTTATCTACTGATTCGAGGTAAAGCTTTTCTCCTTGACTGATACGTTGTTCAATAAGCCCCATCATCCTTAGAGCCTGTCGCAGAACAGCTGACTTGCTCATTTCTTTCTTTTCGCTGAGTTCTTCCAGTAGGTCTAGCTCAGCTTCCGACAGGTTGAACGAAATTAAGGTTTTTTTGCTCAAGACATTCTGCCTCCTTCAGCCCTCTGTTTGTATATTATATATATAAATTATATAGTACATATATACTGAAATATTTTCAATACTTGGGGAAAAAGTAGAGAAAATGTTGTTGGCAAATTCAAACCCAACTGGGAGCCTAACCTCTGAAGCCCGACCTCAATGACGGCAGCATCAGGCTTTCAGACCCTTGTAGTACATTCGCCAACAGGAGCCAATGCTTATTTACCCCCTTAACATTTGTGCCAGTCATTTTGACTCGCCCATCTTGCCAGCGTTCGCTGCCACCCACATCGGATAATCGGCTTGTGCCTGTTCCAGCTTTTTGAAGACCTTGGGCTTGACTGTAACCGTGACGTTCTGCTCTCCTGTGTCAATATCGAACTGTTTCCAGCCATTGTCAATCGGGCGCATTTATAGGTTGGGGGAGGGGTAGCTAAAATGGACAAGTTCCTTTCTTGGTGAGTAGCTAAAATGCTGATTCCTCAACTTGAAACCCAACGCCTTATCCTACGCGGATGGTGTGAAGAAGATCTTGATGCTTACGCCGAGATGTGCGGTGACCCCAAAGTCATGCGCTATATCGGTGTGGGAAAACCTTTGTCTCGTTGGGAGTCTTGGCGAAGCATGGCGATGATACTTGGGCACTGGCAACTGCGGGGCTATGGTATGTGGGCTATCGATGAACGCTTTAGTGGGACAATGATTGGTCGGATTGGCTGCTGGCAACCGGCAGGATGGCCCGGTTTTGAGATTGGCTGGACATTACCGCGAGCTTATTGGGGACGTGGCTTGGCAACGGAGGGTGCAAGGGCAGCAATGAATTACGCTTTTAGGGAGTTGCACCAGTCCCGTGTGATTAGTTTGATTCGTCCAGAGAATGATGCTTCAAGGCGAGTTGCCCAGAAGTTAGGGGAAAAGCTGGAAGGAACGACGGAAATCTTGGGAGGTGAGGCGGTCATTTACGGGATTTGCCGGGAAGATTGGCAAGCGATGTAAAAGTATCAGGTTGTGTTCTACACTTTGATCCTTCTGAGCCCCAGTTAATAGGTGGATGAGCGATGCTAGCGAGGGACTAAAGAACTGTCCACATCTTAAAGATACAAACAATTTTCCCACTATTTTGACGATGGGGCTATGCAAAGGAGGGATGGGTAATCAATTCGTCACAGAAGGGGTTTATTCAGCAACCACTTGCTCAAGTCAAATAAAAGAACAGTGCCTGTCATCCAGCCCAAACCTAAACCAGTCCAAGAAAATACGCTCAGATACCAGAAAGCTTGAGTTTTGCTAAAACCAGATGATTTCATTAAATCCGCAGCCCTCAATGTAGCCACAACTAAAACAAAAGTCACAGCCCAAATCAAAGCTATCAGCCAATCTCCAGCTAACGCCCAAGCCATAGTCAAAAGCACAGCTCCAGCTAACACCCTAACCAAAGCCAAAAACACAGTCCAAATCAAAGCCAAAAGTATAGACACAATTAAGCGCCAAGGAAACCAGTGCGCTTCTTCATACACAGATATCATCCAGCTTAATACGCTCTCCGCAATTAAGGTTAGGGCTAGCCAAAGCCACGGAAGTCTATTTAAGGTCAAGCGCATCGTTATTCTCTCGCTTCCATTTCAATTAAGACTTCTGCTAGTGAGAGATATTTATTGGCTAGGAAAGTCATTAAGAGCGATATTGTCAGGCTAATGCTGTTCGACAAGCAAGAGTTTAAAAATATCCAGCTCACCGAATTTAACTGAGAGGCTATAGGTAATACCTAACAGTGGTAACAACTCGGCTCTTCTTAGCACGTAAGGCTCTCTTCAAGAAAAAGGCGGTTTGATTGTGTAAAAGACCCTCCCACCAGTTACGGGTCACAAACGCCGTAATGATTATCGTTGACAAAACTCCAGGATGATGCAACTCGTAGTCATGGATAAATTTACAAATCGGAGATATCAATGAGCGATAGGGCGATTCCAAAACCACCAAAGGAATATCTGACTCTAGCTCTTGCCACTGCTGTTGCAGTTTCTCTCGGTCTGTAGTACCAATATCAACGTGGATGGCGACAATCTCATCCGCAATGCTGCGGGCATAATCAAGCGCTTCTACTGTTCCTTTATGTAATTGACCGACTACAACCACTGCTGGGTGGGTTACAACTTCTGCTTTAGGTCTAGTAATGTAACCTCTAGGTGCCATGTCCTGAATACTGACCTGCTCAGCCACAAATTGATAGTGACGATGAATGGCTCGAAATAGCATCACCAACAAAGGAACTGCTACTACGACTATCCAGGCTCCCGCCATGAACTTTGTCTGCAAGATCACTAGCAGAACGACTGCCGTAGTAATAGCTCCCAAACCATTCATCATGGCTCTAGGTTGCCAACCTGAGCTCCGCTCTTTGAACCAGTGACGTACCATCCCAGCTTGGGAGAGGGTAAAGGAAGTGAACACGCCTAAGGCATAGAGGGAAATTAGCGCGTCAACACTGCCTCGGAAGATCATGAGTAAGACAGCGCCAAAGATACTGAGCAAAATAATGCCATTGGAGTAGACCAAGCGGTCACCCAACATTGCTAATTGCCGAGGCATGTACCCATCGCGAGCTAACAGAGAAGAAAGCCTGGGAAAGTCGGCATAGCTGGTATTTGCTGCTAAGGTGAGGATCAACAGGGTGGCAAATTGAAGAAAGTAGTATAAGAACCCATTGCCGAAAATATTGTGCCCTAACTGAGAAAGCACAGTTTGCTGACCTGTTGGATCGGGAACAATGTTGTAAATATTAGCTAGGTGAGTAATGCCCAAAAACATTGTTCCCAGAATTAAACCCATGTAGAGCATTGTGGTGCGGGCATTTTTCCACTCTGGTGGCTTAAAGGCTGGAACGCCATTCGATATTGCTTCTACCCCGGTGAGCGCTGTACAACCCTGAGAAAATGCCCTCAAAATTAAAAATACTCCAAGTGGCTCTACTGCTGATTTGAGAGCGGGAGGGTTTGCATGTATTTGTCCAGTCATCTGGTAATAAAACCCACCAGCAATCATTACGAAAACACTGAGAATAAAGGCATACGTTGGAATCATAAAGATCCGGCCCGATTCCCGTAAACCCCTCATATTCGCCAGCATGATTAAGAAAATAATGATCAAGCAAATTGAGACCTTAAAAGGTAGCAGTTGTGGAACTGCTGAGTTTAGGGCGTCTACCCCAGAAGCGATACTTACAGTGACCGTTAGCACATAGTCGATCATTAGCGAAGCGCCTGCCACAAGACCTGGATAGACACCCAAGTTCTCATGGGCCACGATATAAGCTCCACCGCCATTAGGATAGGCACGGATGGTTTGTTGATAGGAAAGGGTAATTATCAGCAGCAGCAGTGCGATCGCTCCTGCAACCCATATAGAACCACCGAGAACAGCAGCGCTCCCTGTCAGCACCAAAACCTTCAGGATCTCTTCGGTGGCATATGCAACAGAGGAAAGGGCATCGGAGGAAAGAACCGCCAAGGCGGCGAAGTTGTTCAAGCGTTCGTGAGCGCTAGCACTCGTCGGTAACGATTTACCGATTAAAAACTCCTTAAGCCGAAAAGACGACGACATCTAAAGTCAACCTATGCTTGTTTTTGCTTCCGCTCAGGCAGGTTTCAACTAACTACTGAACAGATATTAATGGAAATTTCCAGAAACCTACCTTAGCAAGTGTAAGTTCCCACACTTTCAGGACTTAGGTTTTTCCATACCTCAGTCATGATTCCTGAGTTTTATCATTGAGCAATTTTTTAAGAAAATCAAGGCATAAATCAATGTTTATAAATAAGTCAAACAGCAGGTATATATCGAAAAAGATAGAAATGTTTACGAGTTTAGGTCATTTCTATACCTTTATGTATAGAAATGACCTAAACGCTAGCTAAACACTAGCTCTTAGACAAAATTAGAATAGAATTTTAATAATTTTAAAATTTTATTTTATGCATCTTTGACCTGCGTTTTTTACAATTGATTAAAGCAGCGTTAGGTTTATAGATGTTGCCCCAACTTTTGAACTTCAAGACTTTTTTGCTCCCTAAAGACTCGCATCTAAGAACGGTTTTACTCATCGTTGGGCTCTTGGCGATACTCCTAGGGCTGGAGTTTTCTACGCCGTCCGACTACGTTTTTGGTTATCTCTACATTGGACCGATTTTGCTGGCAAACTACCGTTTGAATCGGGACATAACTTTAAAAATTACGCTATTAGCAATAATCTTAACGATGCTGAATTTGTGGTTTCCTGGAGGTGCGGTGATTAAAGCTTCAACCTTAGCCAATCGATTGATTGCGGTAATGGCATTGCTCGTCACTGGAGTAATGAGCGATCGCAATCGGTGCTACGAGGAAGCGATTGCCCAACAGCAGGCGGAGCTAAAAGCTCAAGAGCAGTTAGCCAGTGTCCGAGAAGATTTCGCATCTACATTGACCCATGACTTAAAGACACCGCTGCTGGGAGCAATCGAAACGCTGAAAGCTTTTCAACTTGAAAGATTTGGGCCAGTACTGCCAGTGCAGCAAAAAGTGTTGGCAACAATGGCTCGTAGCCACCAGACTAGTCTGCAACTTGTAGAGACACTGCTGGATGTATATCGCAATGATACAGAGGGATTAAAACTACAGTTAGCCCCAGTTGATCTGGTCGCCTTAGCTGAGGAAGTGGCTGGCACATTGACCGATTTAGCCGAAACGCGACGGGTACAAATTTCTTTAAGCCATGGAGAGTCTGATTCGCATAGGTCTTTGTGGATCAATGGAGATGCGTTGCAGCTCCAGCGCGTCTTCGTTAATCTACTGACCAATGCCATCAACCATTCGCTGCGTGGCGGTAGAGTCGAAGTCGTTTTGGAGCCTAATGCTAACTATCAAGTCGTGAAGATTTTGGATACAGGGGCAGGAGTTACAGTTGAAGAACTTCCCCATTTATTTGAACGGTTTTACCAGGGACATAGTGTTCGTCAGGCTAAAGGGTCTGGGCTAGGACTGTACTTGTCCCGCCAGATTGTTGAGGCTCATGGCGGTACAATCTGGGCAGAGAAGCGATTCTCCTCCAGAGACACTATGCATAATACGCCCAGTGGAGCACTCTTTGGGTTTCGTCTACCTACTGACCTGTTTAAGCCGCCTTTATCTGTGTAAGATGCCAAATGCAAAACTACGAATTTTGCTGGTTGAGGACGATGAACTCTTTCGGCTCGGTCTCCGCGTCAGATTGCAACAAGAAACGGGGCTAGAAATTATTGCTGAGGCTGAAGATGGCGAGACAGCAGTGGAATTAGCTCATCAGCGCCCCCTCGATATTGTTTTGTTAGATGTTGGTTTGCCCGGAATTGGAGGGATTGAGGCTTGTCGCCAAATCAAGCAGCAACACCCAAACTTGCCAGTTTTAGCCTTGACTTCTCGTTCTCAGCATTCCCTAATCGCGCAGTTAATTGAAGCTGGGGCTCAAGGCTACTGCTTGAAGGGAATTGCAGCAGAGACTTTAATTTTAGCACTGCGCTCCGTGGCAGCAGGAGCTTCTTGGTGGGATCAAACTGCAACAATAGAGATTAGGGCAGCTTTTAAGGGCAATAACCTCCCTGAGTCATTAAAAACAGCGAATGAATTCACTAATCCATTGACACAGCGTGAACAAGAGATTCTGGCACTACTTGCAGCCGGGAAGACAAATCAAGAAATTGCGGATATGCTCTACATTGCCCCCGGTACTGTAAGGGTGCATGTCCATACAATTTTGCACAAGCTAGAGGTGCGCGATCGGACTCAAGCTGTAGTTGTAGCAATTAAAAAAAAGCTGATTGCTACAGACTTGTTGGGGTATGGCAACGATTCATGAAATTTTTGGCTGCTAAACTTTTGCTTCCAGAGACTTGAGCCACTCAGTGTTTACACCCGACTCGCGGGCAAGAGCAATTTTACCAGTGCGGGCAACTTCGCGCAGTCCAAACCTTTGCAGCACCTGCACAATTGCTACCATCTTACCTGGATCTCCGACGACTTCTAGGGTGAGCGAATCCTCCGCGACATCTACTACCCGCGCCCGAAAAATCTGAGACAGTTCAACAATTTCTGAACGGGTAGAGCTAGTGGCATTGACCTTTAGGAGCATCAACTCTCGCTCTACACTGGGAATTTCGGTAATGTCCTGCACCTTGAGAACATTGATCAACTTGTGGAGGTGTTTGGTAAGTTGCTCGATTATACGGTCATCACCAGGTACGACCATTGTAATTCGAGAGATTCCTGCCTGCTCGGCTGGACCAACGGCTAGGCTCTCAATGTTGAAGCCACGACGGGCAAATAGACCCGCAATGCGGGTGAGAACTCCCGCTTCATCTTCCACCAGAACTGAAATAGTATGTTTCATCACTTGCCGCAAAAAGCTGTAAATACAAATTATATAATTTTCCTATGCTCACGTTCAGCAATACGGTCGGACAGTCCAGTGACGAACTGCTCTCAGAGTGACCAAAGCCAGCCGCCAGGGGGATAGAGCTGGTTGACCTCGCTCAGGGAATAGTCCGGCCAAGTCAAAGTCTGCGAAGGCAGTGCCCAAAGTATCACGCATGACTCATGAAGGTATTGACCTTGGGGAAGGCAGCTTGGGCAACACGGACAGTGAGTTCGAATAATTCCGCATCTATCATCTAACGCGCCTGCAACCAATCTGTTAAATCTTGCATTGAGTCGAAATCAAGTATTGCTTCACCTAACTCTTCGAGTTGTACCAGGGGAAGTTGTTGGATCTGTGATCGCACCTCTGGGGTGATCTGACCAACCCGACGAGCGAGCAGACGGAGAACAAGGGTTGCCCCTTCTTCTTGGCGTCCTTCTTCTAGCGCTTCTTGATAAACTCTTGTTTGTTTCAGTTCGCTTAACCCTAGCATCTCTTCTATCTCTTCTCGGTTGAGTCGGGGGAATTTGTAGACCATGATCGTTTGGATTAGTTCTATTATCCCTCGCCTGGATAGACCGGCAACCACTTGCTGCTGGCTCTGCTCAATCAACTGCCTGGCTCGGTTAGCTGCTTGAGCTTCACTCTCAACAACTAACTGGACTAATCCTAACCCCAGTGACGGCTCTGCCACTGCTGCTAAATGATCTAAATACACCCGCTGCACTTGTGGACTTTCTAGCAGCGCTCGATACAGACCAGACTCATCCGGCTCTAAACTTCGTCTTGGGTAAACCAAAACCGCACCCCAATCTTGTGTAGCTGGTTTCTGTTTCAGGTACAGAAACAGCTCTGCGAAGAAGCGGTGGTACAGCAGTTGATCTTTCTGAAACTGGACTTCTACGAAATAGACTGTTTGAGCTGAGGAATTGCTACTAGGAATAAAAACACCATCAATCCGAAAATCCGGCTCTTTGACTTCGACTGAACGGAATTCGTAGCTACTGGCTTCCGTGGCTGGGCGACCGATCAGCTCGAAAAAGATGCCAGGAGAGGTGTTAAAGAGTTGGTAGAAAAGGCTGTCAGTTCTCACTGCTAGAAGCTGAGGGGTGGCAGATAAAGACTCAATCTCAAGCGCTCAATCGAGGATCGACTATTCAGAGCATCCTGGATAGTCAATAGTGTTGCCATAATCACCGATAGGGATGACCTTATCAGTTTTATTTCATCCATTCTGTTCGATCATAAAATCAAATTTTTCTTCTGACCAAGCTACAAAGAATGATTTTTGCGTTGTTCAGTGGTCTAACATTGCCTACTTTCTCGGCAAAGTTATGATTTGTATTACTTATTAAAAAGGGGCGAAACTGGGGTTGACAAAAGTCACATCGTACTAGACTGCACCTGGTCGCACGAACCCTAGATTGATTTCCGCCAATTCCTCGGTTAATCACCTCAGCAAGTTATCGAACAGTTCATCAATTTTGCGAGGATCGGAAACCAATGTTCCTCGCTCATCGCGGAAAGTACGATCTCGTTCACCTTTGAATGACAACCAATTGAAGCTGGTAGAAACCGCAAATTTAGTATCTGAGATCAAGATTTTGGCATGAGTATCTCCCAGACGTTTAAGTATGAAGGACTTAGAATACTGGTTTGCCAATTTTTGCAGCGATTTCTCAGCCTCAATATCTTTTTGATAACGGTTTTCGTCCTTCTCCCCTAAACCATACCCAATGAAAACCTGAACTCCTCGTCTCAGTAGATTCTCAAATTGCTGTAGGAACCATCGATTAACAGAATTAGCCCGAATCCAAGGTGAAATAATCATTAAGCGCTGTTGGGTATCCTTCAGGGCTTGTTCCAATAAAGGTCGATGTTCATACATCTCCAACCAGCGCATAGGCACTGATGCCAGTGTAGAATCCAGTTGAGCTTGTAACTGCTCAATTTGCTTGAGTGCATCCTGAAGCTGTTGACTCAAAATTTGCTTTTCTTCATCATCCTCAGTTTGTTCAAACTTCTCTTGAGTGGTTTGAATCTGAGCTTGGATTTTAGCTTGAGCTATTGTTACCTCTTTTTTCAGTTTGGCAACCTGATCAGCAGGAACTTGAGCAACAAATTCAACCCCTAATATTTCTTCAGCCAACTTTCTCGGCGCACTTTGCCTCAACACTTCGGCAATACGGAGTTTTTTTGCTCCATCTGCACGAGCAAAGGCAGCTTCATGCTCACTAGAGAGAACATCATCAACGATAAATGCAACCTGAATTTCATCGCTGTCTTTTGATTTATAGACCAATGCAGTAGCAGGTTGAAATAATCTTTGTCTCCGTTCGATCGCCTTCAATGCCAGTAAATCTTGTTCTTGGAGATTCTTAGACTTCCTATTCCTAGCCTTCTCAATTTCCCGAATAGTCTCATCAATATCCTTGAGCCTTAAATCAGACAATTCTGGAGGAAGTTTAGGTGAAGGTTCAATCTCTACAATGCCTTCATCTCGCAGATCTTTTGGTTTCAGCAAAGTTCTCTCTAATTGACCGTACCAACGTGGAGTTCGCAAGAGTCCGTCAAAATTAATCTCAAAAGTCCGTTCCTCTGGCACAATAATTTTGGCTTCCCGTAAAGTCCTTACACCCTTCTTAGTGAGCTTCCATATTTGAAGCTGTGAAGTATCAGGAGCAATCAGGTCAATATCTTCACTCACCCGAAGATTCACCATCGCTTCCCTAATTGTTGAAAGTTCTAAACCAAGAAATCCAGCAATGTCCTTTTCAGATGAAATACCAACACCAATCGCTTTTAAAACGTATTCTTCAATTGGCGGAATTGGCTTGCGGATCTGAGTTAGAGCATCAACAGTAATTTTGTAAACAGGTAGTCCGACTTCCTGACAGCTAACCAAGTCAAAGCCAGGACGATTATCGTAGCGGCGTAAGTCTTCTGAGTTAAAGGATATAAATTCTGATTCCCAGTTCATAAGCTCGGCTCCATGCAAATGCAGTCTTCTGGGTGTTGTTCGATGTAATGCAAAACGTCATGCAAAGGGCTGTGAGTCAATAATCGACAAAACTGATGATCACCCACAATCAACAGACCAACCCGACCCCTGGATAATGCTACATTCAGTCTGGCTTCATCTCGTAGAAACCCTACCTTGCCATCTTTATTAGAGCGAGTGACAGAATAAATCACAATATCAGCCTCACGCCCTTGAAAGGCATCAACCGTATTGCACTCGATTGTCAACGCTTGCAAGCTACTTTGTTCTGTATCTAAGCTGCGGTTTAGAAGCTTTAACTGCGCCGCATAACCACTCAAAACAGCCACTTTATAGTGCTTTCGGGCTTCTGTTGCCACATGATTGAGTTGTTTTAGCCATTGGAAAATCGCTGTAACTTCACAGGAGTTATTAAAGCTAGAACTAGCACTTTGCTCACGACTGTTGGGAAACTTTGATGTTGTCATCCAAGTAACAGGTCTTGGTAGAACCTTACTCAGAATCTTATCAATTTCAGGTCCATTGCTACTTAGCTGATCTTCATAGAAGCAGGAGCTAATGAGTTTACCAATCGGTTCTACCATTCGATGTTGAATAGCCAGTAGTTTTCGGCATTCGTCTGGCAAGGTTCTCAGCAGACGATCAAATAAAGTTTCCTGAATATCTTCTGGCACTAATTCGTACTGCTCTAGGAATTCAACATTTCTACTAGCCTTATCCTGAAATGGCGGAAGCTGCTTAGGATCACCGACCAGTAGCCACTTCTTAGATCGTGACATCGGTACTAAAACTTCTGTTGCAGTTGCCTTTGAAGCCTCATCTATAATACAAAGATCAAACTCAACGTCGTGAATTTCTCTGGGGACACCGATACAGGTTCCAGCAACAACCTGAGATCGTTTGATTAATGGAACATTAAATCGCTCGTTGTGACCAAATTGATCAAACCATTCCATTTGAAGACTAATTAGCTGTTGAAGTAACTTTGCATTAGGTGCATTTGGGTCAATTACGCTCTTACTTCGTTGTTCCAGTTCTTCAACAGACAGCCTCATCAAATCATCTGCCTTAATTCCAGTAGTTTTCTGTAGCTGCTTAAATTTTTGCTTTTGTTCATCACGTATAGCTTTTGCTTTTTTCTCTAATCCTTCAATTTCTTCTTCTAAACGTTGGAATTCTTCTTCTCTTACTATGGGGATACTTCGTTTTTGCTGTACTTTAGGGTTTCCTACATTAGCTGATATAGGCAGGCTTCCTTCCCTCTCTAGTTCTGCCCGTAGAGACTCCAACTTAATTTTTTTGGGCTTTCGTTGTTGTTTATGAGCTTCTGAATCATCAATTGAAGGGAAATTTGCCTCCCTCTCTTGTTTGCGGCTCTCTAGTTCTACTCGTAGGGAATCTAGATTCAGAGTAATATTTCTCACCTCCTGAAATAAAACTGCTTTTTCCAAATCTTGCTGAGAAATTCCATTGTGTGCAGACCAGTCAACTAGAAAATCCTGTCCCTGAGATAGTGCATTCTCTCGCCATTTTTCCATCTGCTCCTCTAGGAGTAGTGAATAAACCCTTTCTGAGACTCGTTCATGATTGCCAATCCGAATGAGCTTCAAATTAGGGTTCTTTATTTGAATTCGCTCCAATGCATTATCCAGCGCAACATGCGTCTGCGAACTGAGCAAAATTCGTGCTTCGGGATTTTGTTGAAGTGTTTGCAGAATTACTTCAGTAATAAAGGTTGTCTTACCTGTACCTGGTGGACCCTGGACCAGCAGAAAGTCTTGTGTTGAGAGAGCCGTTCTAACAACTTCTTTCTGCAACTCATTCAAATTCTGAATAAACTGAACCTTAGTATCTAAAATAGGAACCTGAATCTCTTCAGGATTGACCAGTAGATTCCGTAAATCAGAACGAACGGCACGATCATATCGAATGGCATCCAACGCACTCTTTTGTCGGTTAAGGGCAATTTCAGCTAGTCGAGTGTCAAACTGAAGTTCACCGGTTTGAGGCAAACTATCTAATTGTCCATACCTAACATATAGAGATAGTTCATCACCGGCTATCTCTACAATATCCCCACCCAAAAGGCTGAACCCCTTAGTATTTTTAACATGACGAGATTGTCCAGCAATATCTTCTTCAGGTAATTCTGCTAGTTGAAAAATAATCCGATTACCATCAGGTTTAAAAGTAATATACTTAAGAGCTTTCTCTCGCTTTTGTTCCCAGTCAGTCTTTGCCTTGAGAATATCCCACCAAACCCGAAATATACGTTGTTTTTCCTCGGCTACCAATTTAAGCCGGGACACTTTGCAGGGTAAGTCTTTGAGACTTTGCTAACTTTTTAGAGATTCTGGGTCGGGGCAACTCACCCATCTGCTCCATCACCCAAGCAAACAGGTTTGGGAAT
>JAABUQ010007597.1_pt1 | contig 15653 bp, 9 predicted proteins | sample 5560001 | NCBI WGS metagenome assembly JAABUQ01 (sample SAMN10711888, study PRJNA513371) | rock metagenome | isolation source: Antarctica rocks | place: Antarctica: Victoria Land, Finger Mt nord | collected 2015-12-18 | reverse complement strand
GCGCCGTCCAAATTGCGCCGCACCAGCGTCGTCGGGCGAGAGCGGATGGTGGTCTACGACGATCTGGAACCCGTCGAGAAGGTCAAGGTGTACGATCGCGGCATCGATCGACAACCGGCCTCGTTTGGGGAATACCAGCTCACGTATCGTTCGGGCGACATTCTCAGTCCCCGCCTGGATGCGACCGAGCCACTGTACCTGGAGTGCGCGCACTTCCTGGAGTGCATCCAGACTGGGCGTGAGCCGGATACCAGCTCGCGCAGCGGAGTGGAGGTGGTCCGGGTCATCCAGGCCGCGGAACGCTCGCTGCGTCAGGGCGGGGCGCCGCAGCCCATTCCGCGGAGCTAATTGCTGGACGCGGCGATCGAGCGGACGTTGTAGTAGCGCGCGACGCACACGTTGAACCAGTCCCTGGGGTCGGGGGTGACGAAGTTTTCGCCGAGGTACGCGGGTAGGGGGGGCACGGTGACGTCGGCCTGGCCGGCGTCGCGACTGGCGCGAATGTGCTGGTCCGTGGTGTCCCACCGCGCGGCGGCTTGCTGGGCGGCAACGAATTGCTGGGGCAGGCTTGTGGCCAGGGTGGCGAGCTGGGCCACTGCCAGCGCCACAGCGAGTGCCGCCCGGGCAGGCTCCGGGATGCCGGTGGCGAGTCCGCGTGCCGCGTAGCCCAGGAAGAGCAGATAGCCAATCAGGAGCGTGCCAGGCACGATGAGCGACCGCGCGGGTGGATTGCCGTTCTGGGCGTAGAACGACGGGAAATAGCAGAACGGCAGCGTGATGGCCACCATCGCGCTCACCAGCAGGAACCAGCGCGGCTGGATACGCACGGGCACGGCACCGAGTACGGCCGGCAGGCCCAGGCTCAGCAGCACGACCAGCGGGAAATAGCGTGCCAGGCGGACTGCCTGGTACGCGGCCGTGGCAATGGCGGCGGAGGAAGCCAGCCACACGTCGGCGGGTGTGCCGCCAACACGATTTGCGGTGGCCGGTGCGACGAGGACGGCTAGTAGCGCCAGGACGCCACCTGCGAGCGCGGCCAGGAGGTGGGCAGACGCCACGCGGCGCACAGGTCCGCGCGGGGCGACGACGACGCAGGCCAAGAGCGCCAGGGTGAGCCCAACGTTCTGTGGAATCAGGTACGTTTCGGACAGGCCACCGGCGACGAAGGTCACCAGCGCGCTGAGAGCGAGCATCCACGGTCTGGTGGACTGGTGGTCGATCGCACGGCGTATCCAGCCCGTGAGAAAAGTTGCCAGGACCAGTGGCAGCAGGTAGGTCAGCATGCCTGTCTGCCAGTACAGCGACTGGGGCAGGTCCGGGGCGGTCTGGAGGCTTCCCAGGGCGGCCACTTCTGCCAACAGGACCGCCGACGTGGTCGTGGACAGTCGGCCCAGCCTGATCTTGAACTGGGCGAAGGTCCAAGTCAGCGTGGCCAGCCAGACGACAACCGCCGCCGCTGGGAGAGCCGGCACGATGGCTGGCCCAGCCAGCTCGACCAGGTTGACCAGGAACGTGAACGCGTAGCGTGGCGAGTACTGCGTGTACCAGGACAGCTGGGCCCTGAAAAAACCTTCGGTCCGCAAGACGCCGGCCCAGCAGTAGTCGTCGGCCGTGTAGCGGGCGAAGCTGCCCACACTGGCAAAGCCGAGCAGCGGCAGCGCCAGCGTCGCACCGAGCGCGGCCGAAAAGAAGCCGCCCGTTATGGCCACGCCGCCGCTACTGCTTGACCGCTGGGGCAAAGGCGCTCTGGGACCAGCGTTGGCGGGCGGGGGTGTACTGCTGGCGGCACCAGTCGACGTCCAGGGGCGGCGCAGCTGAGAGCAACGCTTCCAGGCCATTGGTGGCTGCTCGCCAGGGCGAGAGCTTCAGCAGGTCGCTGGCCGCGTCGCTGGTAAGCCAGTCGAGCAGACGCTTGGCCGCATCGGGGTTCCGCGCGCTGGCCGCCAGGCCGACAGCGTTCGGAAGTGGCGCCACGCCAGAGATCGGCGAAGCGGTTTCGGCGACGCTGAGCGCATGCGAGGCGGCGCCCTCGCCGACGAGCGCAACCGCGCCTGCATCATCTTCGGCCAGCCCCAGGCCCAGCTGCGCGCGCTGGTGCCACCACGTCCACCCGCGTTCGGCGTCGCTCTCGACCTGCCGCGCGCGGTCGAGCGTGGCCAGGACAATGCTGAGGCCGACCTCCGACCGCTCGGGATCGGCAATCGCCAGTGCTGGCACACTCGCCACGTCCTGCAGGCTGTTCACGCGTGTCGAGCCAACCCCGCCGATCGGAGCATAGTCCAAGGTCGTCCAGCGCCAGTTTGCATCGTGCACCGCCGCCGCGGTGACGCTGGCTGGCCGGTACGGCTGAAGCAGATTGTCGAGCGCAGCCGATTGCGCCGCGAATGGCCCGAACCAGAGCACCAGGTCGGGTAGTGGAGGTGCGTGCCGTGGCCCAAGCCGCTGGTACAGGCTGCCGGAGCCGTACAACTCGAGTCGGGCGCCGATGCCTGTGGCCTGACAGGCCGCCCCGAGCAGCGTACGGGCTGTCTGGGCGCGTGAAGTGGTGGCGTAGACCAGGACTTCCGTCACCACCGCGGATACTAGCATCGGGACGCGAGCCTAAAGGCGCCGTTCGCTCGTCACGCTGCAGGCCCGGGTGTGCGTAGTACCCTGTTGCATCCGCATGCTGGCCCTGAGCCCGCAAGCTCGCCGCCGGATTCGCGCCCTGGTCGGGCTGTGCGTCATTTTCGCGTTGCTGGCGCCGATACACACTGCTCTGGGACAGCCGGCAGTGCCGACGCCGCAGGGCCCGGGAACCCTTGCTCGCGTCGGCGTGCGCATCACCAGCGATCCGACAGCGCCCGCCGTATCGGGCGTGCTCATCGGATTCGACGCTCGCGGCGAGGCGAGTACGAGTCTGGAGCCCGGCGCGCTGCAAACGACCCTCGACGGGCGTCCGGTCAGGCTGTCTCTGGTGAACGGTCGGCCGTCGATTGCCCTGGCGGCGGCGTTCCTGCTGGACTCGTCCGCATCGCCTCAGGTGCGTGACGTGCTGGCCAATGCGCTGGCCGAGGGGGTCCTGAGTCTGGACGTCAATCGCGACACCATTGCCGCGCTCAGTACCGCCGACACGACAGCCTGGGAACAGGCCAGCTTCTCGACGTCAGCCGACGATCTCACGACTGCGCTGAACCGGGTCATCCAGACTGATCCGAGCGACAGCATGGTCTCGCTCGAACAGGTATTCGGCGCCTTGCGGGCGCTGAGCAGCCAGCAGCGTGAGACCAGAGTGCTTTTGCTATTCACCAATCGGCCGCTGGCGAGCGCGGCGACGGCTGCCGCGACACTGGGCTCCCTTCGCACGTTCGCCGTCGACAACGGCATCCAGATCGGCATCGTGGCGCTGCCCGGGGCGGGCGGCCAGGGCGTGGCCGAAAGTCTCGTCGAGGCAACTCCTGGCGGCCGCGTCGAGTACGTCTTGAATGCCACCAGCCTGCCAGACGTCAGCCGCCGCGTCGGTCTTTTGCTGGGGCCGGCGTTCGGCGCCCGACGTTTCGAGTTTCCGGCGCCGACCGAGGCAGGCAACCACCTGCTGAGCGTCGGCGCCGCCGGCGTTCCGCTGCAGACCGTGCAGAGATTCGCTGTCTCGTGGCGCCCGGTGCAGGTCGAGGCGCTGGTCGTCGGCGGAGGACCCCTCACGCCTGCTACCGAGATCACGGAGACCGTCTGGGTCCAGGCTCAGCCAGCCGAGGCCGCGCCCATCGACAGCGTGGAGTGGAGCGTAGATGGACGCCTGACCCAGGTCACGAATGAGCCGTGGGCGCTGCTCCTTGATCCCGAGCAGCTGGGAGATGGTCGCCACGATCTGAGCGCGCGGATCATCTCCCAGGGTCGCGCCGGCCCGTTCCTGACGTCCAACGTGTACGTTCCGCCCGACTTCCTGCGCTCGGTTCGCAACGCAGTGCGCGCATGGGGGCTTATCGGGGTGTTGCTGATCGCCAATGTTGGTGTGGGCCTGCTGTTCTTGCGATGGGGAGTTGGTTCACGGGGCGGTGGGCGCGTCGAGTTCCCGCCGTCGCTCCGTCTCAATCAGCTTGGCGGCAGGTACGTCGCACCCGAGGTACTTCACTTCCCAGACCGAGGCAAGCTGCGGGTTGGCTATCACCCGCCGTACATGGACAATCAAGTGGGCAGCCGTGAGTTCGCCAGGCTGCCGTTTCAGGACGTTCGTGGCGACGAGGACGCGGTCAAGGACCTCAGCCGACACGTTGGCTGCATCTGGAGGGATGCAAAGACCAACGACTGTTTCGTCCAGCTTGGCTGGCCGGGGCCGGGCGAAACGCTCGGGCCGAAGCCGCAGAGTCAGGTCTTCCACCTGGGTCGACCTCAGGACGCGACCTCGGGGCCGTTCCGACTGGCGCATCATGACGTCGTGCGTCTGGCCAGCGGCATCGAGTTCGTCTTCTACCAGGTCGGGCTGCGCGACAAACCAACCCCTGAGACAAAGAAGCTCAGCCCGTTTCAGGGGCGTGCCGGCTCACCGCCAACACTGCTGAGCGGCGAGCGCCGTCAGCGGGCTGCTTCACACGAGAGCACGCTGGATGACAGCTAGGCTGATCGACCACCGCCTCGGCTCGGTCGAGCTGGAGCGGCTGGCAGACAGGCTGGCGACGCCATGCCAGCTGGGCGCGTACGCCCTCGACGGACTGATCTGCAGGACCTCGACTGCGCTGGTCTTCGTCGCCCGAGGCGGAGCCTTCGGCTCTGAAGAAGGTGTGATAAAGCTGACTGGCAGGGCGTATTCGCCGCTGCTCGACCACGAGCTGCGGCTCCTGAATTGGTGCCGCGAGGCCGACGTCAGGGGCGTCGTCGGTCCCGTTCGCTCGGAGCTGGAGTGGCTGGAAAACGATGCGGCGGCTATGCTGTTGCCCTTCCTTGACGGCGGCGACCTGGTGCAGTGGATCGGTGCTCACACGAATGGCTCGGGCAACCTCGGGCCGCGCGTCGCCCTCGAAGTGGGAGAGCACGTCGGAGGCATTTTGCGCACGCTGCTGCAGCTTCCGAGGCCGCTCGTCCACCGTGACGTCAAGCCGCAGAACGTCCTGTTGGCTCACCCTGGAGCACCCCTGGCGGCCCTGACCCTGATTGACCTGGATGTCTCGGAAGAGCTGGACATCTTGCCTGAGCAATTCGGGTCGGCGCCACGCGAGGTTGCCGAAAGCCTGGTGGGGGATGTGCGCGGCTTCGGCGAGCTGCTCTTCGACGTGGCGACCGGACGCGATCCGCCGGCCCAGGGCCCGCCGAACCCGAACTCCGGCAATGCCGCCTTCGATGCGCTGGTCGAGAAGTGTCTCACGTCCGTGGCGGGTGGACCCGGCTATACGAGCGTGGCCGACGCCGGGCTCTGGCTCGATATGGCAGCCGCGTTGGATCGAGAGCCAGACCGAACGCCGGTCGGCGGCTCCCTGCCAGGCCGGCCTCTGGTGCCTGGCGGTGGCCGGCGTTACCTGGCGGTGCTTGCAGCGTCCCTCTTGATTGGTCTGGTGGCGGCCGTGGCGTGCAAGGTGTTGATCGGGTGACCTCGACGAGCGTGGCCGTACAGACGCCCTTCGGCCGGCCGGTGGGCTGGGCCGAGGCGGCGCTGGTGACCGACATCGGCGACAGCCATGAGCTCAACGACGACCGCTGTCTGGTGTTGACCAGCTCTGATCTCGGACTGTCCGCGGGGGCGTCGAACGACTTCATGCTGTGCTTGCTGGCAGACGGAGCTACTGGCAGCACCTTTGACGCACGGGCGGTGGTCCAGCACTCGGGCGTCTGGCAGAGGCACGCCGGCTGGCGGGCCAGCCAGCTCGCCCAGAGCGCCTTCGTCGAGTGCTTTCTGAGCAGTACGGCAGTCGACATGCTGGATCGGCTGAAGGAGGGTCTCAGGGCTGCCGATCGCGCCCTGACCGACTCGGCCGAGGGGACGCTGTCGACGACGCTGGTGGCGTTGTACCTGGCTGCTGATGGAACCGCGTACGCCGCCTCGATTGGCGACTCGACGTTGCTGGTGCTTCCGCCGCGGCGCAAGACGCCCGGCGAACGACGCCTCAAGAAGCTCGGCCACGAGGACAGCACGTCAGTTGGCAGCGGTGACACGACGCTGTCGACCATCGACGAGAGCGAATGTATCGAGCAGTGGTGGCCGCACAAAGAGGACGGCGGCTCGACCACCCGGGTAGCGCCTGGCACCTACATGGTGCTGATGAGCGACGGCATCTCCGACAACCTGCCGGCTGAGCTTATCGACCAGCTCGTGCATCGTCATCCACTGGATCGGGCCACCGTTGGGCTGCCCTCGCTCACGCGCGAACGACGGCTCGAGACCCAGAAGCGGAGTGGTGGGTCGACGCAGCAGCTCGGGCTGGACAACATGAGTGCGATCGTGGTGCGATTCGATGGGCTGCGGCGTGCCGGGGCCTCAGCGCCAAATGCACACCTGGACGATACCAGCCTGGTTACCGTGGTCGGCACCCACGGCGGCCCTACTCCAGATGCCGGCGGCCAGTTCGGCATCGCTTGCCTGACTGGCCGAGACACGTCCGTTGTAGGCGCGTGTGTGCGCCACGTAATCGAGTCCGAGCACCCAGCCGAGGACGGAGATCGTCTTGCCGAGGCCTTTTCGAAAGCGACGTCAGGTACCCAGAACCGGGACCATGCCCGCCTGGCCATGCTGGCGGTTGACGAACATGGCAAGCGGCACTCGTTTTCGTCCGGTGGCGTCAGCATCGGTCCGGGCACCAATGTACCGGTCAGCATCGTCGAACGAACGATCGCGGCCGCGCGCGAAAGCTCGATCCAGCGACTCATCCGCAGGCCGAGTCTGTGGGGACCGGCAATCGCCGCACTGGCCATCTTCGTGCTGGTGAGCACGGCCTTCGCAACAGGCACCGTGCGGCCGGCGCCACCGCCAGCGCCCACGCCGCGACCTGGTGAGCCGAGACCGACGGCGGATACCCGGCCGTTCCTGTCGATCGGCGGTTTTGTGCTGCGGCCACGCGGCCAACCCACGCCCGTTGGGGTTGCGCTCGAGCCTGGGTCGGTGGCGGACCCGCAATCCGGTGGCATATCCGAGGACAGCAGTCAATCGGTTGCACCAGGCGAAGCGGCGGTCCAGCCCACGCCCGACAATGAGCCGGCCCAACCAGCGCCGACGTGTACCAACCTGTTCGGCATCGGCTGTCCGCCGCCCGCTCCGCCGTTGCGTCCCATGCAACCCGCTCCCGGGCCGCTCAACGGGCCCGTGCCGGTCCCGTCCCCGGCCCCACTTCCGGACGGGTCAATAGGCGACTTCGAGGTCGCCACTTCGGCCCCACCGCGGGGCAGCCGGCTGGAATCCGCGCTGCAAGGCGCCTCGGTCGCCGACGAGAACTTCGCCAGGGAAGTCGCTCCCGCCGGCCGGTGAGCTCGCGTACCTCGCCCTGGGTGGCGATGGCGGTTGTCGGTGGGCTGATTTTGACGGCCGCGGTGCTGGTGGTGGTGTTCGCCACACCCGCGGTGAGCACCTTCGAGATCCAGCGCCGCGACAGACTGCTGCCCTCAACCCGGTTCGTGACCTTCGCGTACGAGTTTCTGCTGAATCGCGCACCCGACGCGGCCGGTCTGACTACGTACCAGCGCATGTTCGACGCCCAGGGGCCGCAAGCCGTCGCCGCCGCGCTGACACGGTCTCAGGAGTTTCGGGACCGGGCCGCCGGGGGCGCGGCGGGCGGGAGCCAGGATGGCATCCCAGATCAGGTGGTCTCAGCCTACGCAGCCAGCGTGGTGGAGCAGCAGTCGTCGTTCGACAGTCTGGGCAGGATCGGCTTTGTCTTCTCGCTGGGCGCCTGCCTGTTGACGATCGGCTGGCTCCAGCGTGCCGCCAGCCGTGCGTCCGGCCCTGGGGGTGGTTCGCGTGTGTATCTGCCAGTCCGCTACATCGTGGGCGTGTTCGCTGCCCTGGCCTTGATGGCGTGGGTGGTGAACGATCTGCTGCTGGCAGCCTTCGGACCCAGGCGGTACCCGTACATCGAGTGGTTGTCGCAGGTGGCCACCGCGGCCGCCAGCCGCGGGCTGACCAATGTGTGGACACCCTATCCTCAGGGTGCCCAGGACCTCATCGTCGGTCTGGCGGCGGTAGCGAACGTCCTGGCAGCGAGTATTGGCTCGGATGTGTGGACGAGCTTCTCGATTTTCCGAACCCTGTTTCAGTTCGTGTTCCTGCTGGTGCCCTCGGTGCTCACCGTCGCCGTGGTCGGCAGCCTGGGCAGACGGATTTCTTCCGAGACGGCCACCCTGGCTGCCCTGGGAGCAGCCTTTTCGGTTGCCCCGATGTACTACGGTTTCCTGTCGGCAAACGTAGCGGAGCCGCTCCCGGTGCTGCTGGCGCTGGCTGGGGTGTGGTGTCTGGCACACGAAAAAAACACTCTGGCCGGGTTGGCGATCGGAGCCGGTGCGGCACTCAAGCTGTTCCCGGTGTTGTTGCTGCCGGTGGCGATGGTGTTCGTCCTCCCGTGGAAAGCTCGTCTTCGCCTGGCGCTAGCCTCGGCGGCCGTCGGCGCAGCCGTCTTTGTCCCACCAGCTCTGGCCAACTTCGACGTATTCTTGAGTCCGATCCGCTGGCAGTCCGGCCGGCCGACCTGGGAATCGCTGTATGCGTTCATCAACTGGGTCAGCGCTGCCCCGCACGAGTTCAGGGCGCCGTATTTTGCCGACATCGGCTTCGGCGACGGTTTTGGTTGGGTGTTCTGGGGGATAACGCCTCGCGTCTCCGCGCTTCTGGCACCCGTACCAGCCGGACCTCTACGCTGGGAGCACCTGGTCAGCTTCGCCGGCACCGGGGTGGTGGTGCTGGTCTGCTTTGGCGCGCGTACGCGCTCGGTGCTGTCGCTCGTGCGCTGGTGTCTCTTTTCGCTGGCGGGCTTCATGTTCTGGAGTACCGGCTGGAGCCCACAGTACGAGCTGTACGTGGTGCCGTTGGTGCTGCTCGGAGTCCAACCAGCCGGGGTTGGACTGGCCGCGGCGCTCCTGCTGGAGGGACTGACCCTGCTGGAGTACCCGGTTCTGCTCCAGTGGGCGTATTTCTATGGTGGCTCGGTAGTCTGGATCATGTGGGCGGCGCTGATCGGGCGGTACCTGCTGCTGGGGTGGCTGTGCGTGTATGTCGTGCAGGCGGAGGGCAGCTTCGGTGCGTTGCTCGGTCGAGTGCGGGCGGCAGGAGCCGTGCTGAGCGGTGGCATGCGCTGGCGACGACCGGTTGTGGTTTCCTCAGCCGCCGTGCTCTTACTTGCGTCTGCACCGACCACGACCGCGGCGGCCGGCGGATGCGACACTCCGCGCGCCAGGGTTCCACCTCAGACTGCCGACGTTGTTTTCGGTACAGCCGACTGGCCAATTACCGGCGGCCACTTCTTCACACAGGCAAGCGACGCATCGACGTCCGGATTTGCCATCGTCGACGATGGCAATGCCAGGTTCTGGACGGAGTTCCAGCGGCTCGGCGGCTCGGCTGAGCTCGGCTATCCAGCCAGCCGCCGGTTCGTGTGGCACGGGTTGCTGTCGCAGGCCACCCAGAGAGCGGTGTTGCAGTGGTCGGCGGTGGCAGGTCAGGTGGAGTCTGCAAACGTGCTCGACCTGATGCACGATCAGGGGTCGGACGATGATTTGCTACGTCGGTACCAGATCCCTCCACCCACCGAGGCGGACGAAGCCGGCTTGCCGTATGAGACGATTGCCGAGAAACGATTGGAGTGGCTGGACACGCGGCCGGCTATCAAGAAGAAGTATTGCCAGGCCCCCGGCGGCGCGGATCCGCTGGTGGTATGGGGTCTGCCCACGTCAGTGGCCGTCAACGTCGCCAGTATCGGTACGGTGTACGTGGTGAGGACGCAGCGTGCAGCGTTCCAGGAATGGGTCGACGGCGCGCCATGGGCCGCGCCGGGCGACGTGACCGTGGTCCTGGCAGGTGATCTGGCCAAAGAGCTCGCGTTGCTTCCAGCGGACTCCACCGCTCCCGAGCCGGCGCCTGAGAGGAAGGCGTCGTGATCAGTGCGGGGAAGTGATCCGCGAAGCGCGTTCATCGACGAGCTCGCGATACAGCAGCTCCGTATCGCCGACCATTTTCTCCAGCGAGAACTGGTGTCGAACTCGCTCGCGGCCGGCCTCGCCCATGCGAGCCGCCAGCCCGGGCTGATCGGCCAGTTGAGCGAGCGCTTCGGCCAGCGCCAGCGGGTCACCGGCCGGGACGAGCAGGCCCGTCTGGCCATCGACGACGACCTCAGGGATCGTGGCTACCCGCGAAGCCACGATTGGGCGGCCGGCGGCCATGGCTTCCAGGAGCACGAGGCCGAAGCCTTCCCAGATCGACGGCATGGCGAACACGTCCATGGCATGCATCAGAGCTGGCACGTCTTTGCGCGGTCCCAGCACATGCACCCGTTCGGCGACGCCGGTCTCTTCGGCCAGGTCGAGCAGAAAATTCTCGAGGTCGCCCCCGCCGGCAATGACGGCATGGGCGCGCGGAATACGTGCGAGTAATGCTGGCATGGCACCGATCAGGTGGCGCTGGCCTTTCTGCGGGGCCAGGCGCCCGACGTTGCCGACCAGGAAGGCGTCAGGGCTGATGCCGAGCTCGCTGCGGATGCGTTGCCCTTCGCGCTCCAGGGCTCGGGTGACCGGCGGCTCGAGGCCATGATAGACGCGCCGCACGCGCGCTGGGTGACGCACGCCGCGAGCGACGGTGAAGTGGGCGATGTGGTCGGAAATGGCAATGATCAGGTTTTGCCGCGCAGAGATGAGGTAGTGGACGATCCCGACGAACGGATTGAGGAAAAATCGGTCGTCGTTATGACGCGTCGAGACGAGCAGGGGTCGGTCCTCGCCGAGCTGGGCGACAGCCAACCCGGCATAGATGTCGGCGCGGAACAGGTGCGAGTGCACGATGTCGAAGTGTCCTTCGCGCACCAGCCGGACCAGTCGACCCAGCGCGAGAGGATCGAAGTGGCCGCGGGCCTTCAGCAGATGGACCGGAATGCCAGCCTGGCGAAAGACCGGCACCAGCTCGCCCTCGCCACACAGCACGGCTGTCTCGACGTCGAATGCCTGCCGATCGGCGTGGGTCAGCAGTGCCAGGAGGTGATTTTCGGCCCCGCCTCGATCGAGGGACGTGATCACCTGCAAAATACGAATCGGCCGCAGAGCCGGTGCCGCATCGACGTTCTCGGCGAGCACGGCCTCCACGCCGCGCTATTCTACGGCCAGCCTGCGATCACCCCGGGTTAGGAGCTCGGCTGCGGCAGTCTTCGGTGGCTGGGGGGCTCTGGAGGGGTGTCAGGGGCGGGCCGTAGATGACAAATGCGTCGTCGGCTCGGGGTAGCCGAGCCAGGAGTGGCGCGCCGGCTGCGCTGAGCGACACGGCCGCTGAGGTGCGCTCGCTATTCAGGAGGTAGATCGCCGAGTCGAGCGTGGGGACCTGGCCACAATCGTTGAACACGCGTGAAGGCACGGCGTAGCCCAGGCTGAAGCGGAGTACCTCGACGTCCCAGGTGCGGCCGCCAACCAGGACCTGTCCCCCAGCGGGTAAGACCGCCCGCGTTGCATCCGCGGCGGCCAGGTTCACCGAGAGCGGCCTGGCCGACCCAGGGTAAGCGCCAGTCCGATCGACGTGTTGCAGAACAACCCACACCGTGGCCGTAGAAACAAGGACGTACAGGCAAACCGCGGTGCAGACCAGAGCCCGTGGAACCAGGTTCCGGCGGAGTGCCGACCACTGGACCAGCGCGCCGACACACAGGGCCATGCCGGGCAGCGCCAGGAACAGGTAGTGGAAAATCACACCCAGCGTGTGGCGCGCAAGACCCACGATGGGCGCCAGCGTCCAGCCCGCGAGCAGAAGCCCGCGCCAACCCCGCGGCCAGCCGCCAACGCTGGCCAGCAAGCCAAAGCCGACCAGCGGGATGCCGATCAGACCCAGCTGTGACCACCGCCCGAGCGCGCCGCGGAGCGCATCCGCGTCGACCGCTGCCAGCCCGGCCGCCCCGCCGTTGCCAGCAACGGTCCACATCAGGTTCCAACTTTCGAGGTCCACCCGCGCGGTAGCGCCGGAGTCGCCCAGCAGGCGGCCGAAATCCCGCATCCCCACCAGCGGGTTCAGCTCGTAGATGAAGAAGGGTGCGAGCAGAACCGTAGCCGTGACCATCGCCGCCGCGACATGCTCCGCTCGAATGGCGCGGCGGGCTGGCCAAACTGCCACAGGCAGCATCAACGCGAAAAAGACGGCGATGTAGTGCAGTTGCACCATCAACGCCAGCCAGCCACAGGCCATTACCAGCGCCCATGGTGAGCGCTTGATGGCCAGGAGCAGGACTGCATCCAGGCACAGGATGACGGGTACCTGCAGGAAGACCGGCTGCCAACCGGTACGGCCGAGCAGAGTCGCCCAGAAGCCGAAAGCGTAGAACGCCGCGCCGGCGAGCGCGCCCCACGGCCCGACCCAGCGTCGCCCGACCCACCACGTGAGCACGACCGCGAGCAGGCCCGTGGCTATTCCCAGTCCGACGACCGCCCTGGGCGAGTCGAACACCAGCAGCACCACAGCCAGCAGGTACGGCCAGCCCGGGGGATTCGGTATCCCAATCGAGGACACGATGCCGGTCAGGGGAAACAGGCCGTCGAGGCGCCACGCGGCCACCAGGGATGCAGCCGACGCCTCGTCATAGCCCACCAGGGCGAGATCGATGCGCCACAGTCGGTCGACAAGCACCGCCGCGAGCAGCACGCCGAGCAGCATCAGCTCGTTGCGGGAGCATTGAGGCCGCTGCCACAGGCGGGCCTGGCACCAGGCGAGAGCCACCAGTGTTCCCAGACACAGTAGCCACAGCGCGGCGGAGGCGAGCCCTGGCCAGGCTATGCATACCGCCGCGCCGTCCGCGCCACAGGTTGCGAGCTGCCCCAGCCAGCCCGCGGCTGCCGCCACGAGCAACACTCCAAGCGCTACAGCGGCTCCACCGATCGCGGCCCAGGCAGCGCGCGTACGGGGAAGGTCGCCAGCCCGAGCTGCGCTCGGCGGTAGGACGGTAGCGGTCATCCCGACGTCGACACGGCCAGAGGAGCTGCCGTAACGTCTTCAGGCACGGACATCGAGCTCCCTACGCACGGCCGCTATCAATCGAACTCCCTACGCGCCGCGGCATCCAATCGAACTCTCTAACGCACGGCCGCAATCAATCGAACTGCCTACGCGCTGGCGCATCCGATGGCTTCTGCCCGGCTGACGCCCCAGCGGCCGGCCGCGGCAGCCCACTGCGCCCAGGCTGCGTCGAGCAGGCGCAGCGCGCTCGAGGCATCGCCCGGTGGCAGCACGTCGACGCGGTCACGATACGCGCTGAGGGCATCGCTGAGATCCAGCAAATTGTGGGTGGCGTCCGCCAGGGTCCGCTGCAAACGCCACAGATCTGGATTGATCCTGGCAGTGGTCACGGCAGTGAACAACTGGTCGGCTCGACCATGCAGTCCGCGCGTGACGTGCGTGGCTTCATCCCAGGCGGCGCTGGTGGGCGCATCCCAGCTTAGCTCCGACGGCAGATGCATGCTCGAGCCGTTGTCGGTGCTCACGCGGAATGCCTGAAAGTCGTCGAACGTGCGCAGCGTGTTCAGGACGTCCGACAGGATGCCCTGGGCTTCCTGGTTCCAGGGTTCGAGGTCGGGCGGTGGCGCGGGTGTTGGCGGCGCGGATTGAGGTGTCACGCGCGCGCACGCGGCCACGAACAGTGCGCCGCCGCTGAGGAATAGGCTTCGTCGCCCGATGGGCACGGCCCAGTGTACGAGGTCTCCCGCAGCTCGAAGCGAGCGGTTCCACCAGGCGATCTCCTGTCTACCAGAGGGGGCGCGCTATTCTACAAGCCATGTGCGGCATCGCTGGCGTGGTCGGATCGCTACGCACGCAGCGCGCAACGCTGGGGAGCATGAACGATGCGCTGCGGCATCGTGGCCCCGACGGCGAAGGCTACGTCTGGTCAGACGACGTGGGCCTGGCGATGCGGCGTCTGGCGATCATCGACGTCGCTGGCGGCGATCAGCCGATTTACAACGAGGATGGCAGCGTCTGCGTCGTCTACAACGGCGAGATCTACAACTTCCTCGAACAGCGGCAGGAGCTCGAGAAGCGCGGCCACCACTTCGCCACCAACTCGGACACCGAAGTCATCGTGCATGCCTACGAGGAGTACGGCGTGGAGTGTCTCGAGCACCTCTGGGGCATGTTTGCCCTGGCGCTGTGGGATGCGCGCGAGCACCGCTTGCTTCTGGCGCGCGATCGCCTTGGCAAGAAGCCGCTGGTCTACTACGCGGACTCGAGCGGCGGCGGTCTGGCCTTTGCCTCCGAGCTGCAAGCGCTGCTAGCCCACCCGTCCGTGCCGCGCGAGATAGACCCGCGTGCGATCGACGATTACCTCACGTACTTGTACGTACCGGCACCCACGACCGCGTACCGACAGATAAAGAAGCTGCCGCCCGGCCACCGTCTGGTGTGGCAGGCCGGCCGCATTACCGTCGAACCGTACTGGAGCGTTCAGTTCTCCGAAAAGCTGCGGATTTCTGAACAGGAAGCGGTCGAGCAATTCGGGGCTCTGCTGCGGGATGCCGTTCGAAGGCGGCTGATAGCCGACGTGCCCCTGGGCGCGTTCCTGAGTGGCGGTATGGATTCGAGCTCGGTGGTGGCCGAAATGGCCGAGCTGAGCACGGCGCGGGTCAAGACGTTCTCGATCGGCTTTGGCGAGCGCGATTTCGACGAGCTGAGCTACGCCAGGCAAGTGGCGCGGCACTTCGATACGGACCACCACGAGCTGGTCGTGGAACCGCGCGCGCTGGACATCCTGCCCACCCTGGTTCGGCACTACGGCGAGCCGTACGGGGACTCGTCGGCCATACCGACGTACTACGTTGCCCAGATGACGCGTCAGCACGTGACTGTTGCGCTGAACGGGGACGGGGGTGACGAAGTCCTGGCCGGCTACGAACGCCACTGGGGCGCCCGCATCGCCGCCAGGTACGACACCATCCCCCGCTTCGTGCGTCACGGATTGATCCGGCCGCTCGTTCCGCTGGTGCCCGAACCCCGCCAACGCCGTGCTTTTCTGCGCCGAGCCAAGCGCTTCATGGCGGCTGCCCACCTCTCCCCGGTGGATCGGTACCTGCACTGGGTGGGGGCGTTTTCGGCCTCGCAGAAGTCGGCCCTGTATACGCAGGAGTTCGCCAGCTCGCTCGGCGGCAACCAGTCCGTGCACTGGCTGAGCGACGCGCTTGCCAGCGAGCCGCTGCTGGACCCGGTCGACGCCGTGCTGCGCGCCGACACGTTGCTGTACCTGCCCGAAGATCTGCTGGCAAAAGTAGACATCGCCAGCATGGCCAACTCGCTCGAAGCGCGCTCGCCCTTTCTCGACCATCGGGTGGTCGAGCTCTGCGCCGCGCTGCCGTCGAGCTACAAGCTGCACGGACGGACATCCAAGTGGCTGCTGCGGCGGCTGATGCAGGATCGGCTGCCGCCAGAGATCCTGACGCGCCCCAAAATGGGGTTCGGCGTCCCCGTGGGCGAGTGGCTGCGGGGCGAGCTGCGACCGCTGCTCCAGGACACCGTGTTGTCGTCGGTGGCGCTG
>JAABUQ010007596.1_pt1 | contig 15655 bp, 15 predicted proteins | sample 5560001 | NCBI WGS metagenome assembly JAABUQ01 (sample SAMN10711888, study PRJNA513371) | rock metagenome | isolation source: Antarctica rocks | place: Antarctica: Victoria Land, Finger Mt nord | collected 2015-12-18 | reverse complement strand
GCTGGGGCGCCTCAGGGCCGTTCGGCATCGCGACCATGCCCCTCGACGCAGCCCTCGACCACATCGCCTCAGAGCCGCACTTCTGGACCAACGCATGACCGGAAATGGCCAAAGTCAAGCTGAGGAGCCCAAGGTTTTCGGCGGCGCGGCCAAACGTTCGCGCGCCGCCGTCCAACACGCCACGAACGCAAACGAGCCGGTTTCGGCCCATAAGGAGAGAACGTCTATGACACGGCACACTAAAGCAACGACGAAGACCCAGGCCGTGGCGGCGCTCGCCTTCCTCCTGGGCGGCAGCGCGGCCTCCGCCGCCACGGTCTCCAACGCGACCGTGGCGTTCCTCATGCCCGACCAAAGCTCGACCCGCTACGAGGAGCACGACCATCCCGGCTTCGTGGCCCAGATGCAGAAGCTCTGCCCGAGCTGCAAGGTGCTTTACCAGAACGCGGACGGCGACGCCTCGCGCCAGCAGCAGCAGTTCAACTCGGTCGTGTCGCAGGGCGCCAAGGCCATCGTGCTCGATCCCGTCGACTCGGCCGCCGCCGCTTCCCTGGTCAAGCAGGCCCAGGGCCGGGGCATCAAGGTGATCGCCTACGACCGGCCGATCCCCTCGACGCCGGCCGACTACTACGTGTCCTTCAACAACGAGGAGATCGGCAAGTCGATTGCCAAGTCGCTCGTGGACCATCTCAAGGCGAGCAAGGTGGCGGCGGCCGACGTGGGCGTGCTTGAGATCAACGGCTCGCCGACCGACGCGGCCGCCGGGCTGATCAAGAAGGGCATCCACGAGGGCCTGGCCGAAGGCGGCTACGCGACGCTGGCCGAGTACGACACCCCGGAATGGGCGCCCCCCAAGGCCCAGCAATGGGCGTCCGGCCAGATCTCGCGCTTCAACAAGAAGATCGTGGGCGTGGTCGCGGCCAACGACGGCACCGCGGGCGGCGCCATCGCGGCCTTCAAGGCGGCGGGCGTCAACCCGGTCCCGCCCGTCACCGGCAACGACGCCACCATCGCCGGGCTGCAGCTCATCATCGCGGGCGACCAGTACAACACCATCTCGAAGCCGAGCGAGATCGTCGCGGCGGCGGCGGCGGACGTCGCGGTCGCGCTGCTCGGGGGCGAGGCGCCCAAGGCCGACACCACGCTGTTCGGCACGCCGACCCGGCTGTTCACCCCGGCGCTGGTGACAAGCGGGAACCTCAAAACCGAGATCGTGGACAAGACCGTCAACGGCAAGCCGATTGAGACGCCCGCCGTGCTCTGCACCGGCCGCTACGTGGACGGCTGCAAGAAGCTCGGCATCGCGCCCTGAGCCTTGTCCGACCGGGGCCGTCCGTCCCTTGCCCGGGCGGGCGGCCCCCAATCATCATGCCCGAAATCATGCCCGAACCTGGGAGGGCCTGCCGCAGATGTCCAACACGTCACAAGAGATGCCGCCCGCGGGCGATCCGGTGCTCAGCCTGCGCGGCATCTGCAAGCAGTTCGGCGCGGTCTCGGCCCTGACCGACATCGACCTTGATGTCCACGAGGGCGAGGTCGTGGCCCTCGTCGGCGACAACGGCGCCGGCAAGTCCACCCTCGTCAAGGTCCTGGCCGGCGTGCACCAGGCAACCAGCGGCACGATGGCGTTCCGTGGCCAGCCCGTGACGCTCGCCGGTCCAAACGACGCCCTGGCGCTCGGCATCGCGACCGTGTTCCAGGACTTGGCGCTTTGCGAGAACCTGGACGTCGTCGCCAACATCTTCCTCGGCAAAGAGCTGCAGCCCTATGCGCTCGACGAGGTCGCGATGGAGATCCGGGCCTGGACGCTCCTGAACGAGCTGTCGGCCCGCATCCCCAGCGTCCGCGTGCCGATCGCGTCCCTGTCGGGCGGCCAGCGCCAGACGGTGGCGATCGCCCGCTCGCTCCTGCTGGAGCCGAAGCTCATCATGCTGGACGAGCCGACCGCGGCACTCGGCGTCGCGCAGACCGCCGAGGTGCTGAACCTCATCGAGCGGGTCCGCGACCGCGGCCTCGGCGTGATCATGATCAGCCACAACATGGAGGACGTCCGCGCCGTTGCGGACCGGATCGTCGTGCTGCGGCTCGGGCGCAACAACGGCGTCTTCTACCCCGACGCGTCGAACCAGGAGCTGGTCAGCGCCATCACGGGTGCTGCCGACAACGCGGTGTCCCGCCGGTCCGGGCGGCGCCAGGCTCAGCAAAACGTTGCAGGGGAGGCGCGGGCATGAGCAGCGACAAGGCCCCGGCGGCGCCCGCGCTCGACCGCGCCGATGTCCGCGTCCGGCACGACGCCGGGCTGGGCGGCGCCGTCCGCGGCTTCATCGACCGCATCCGGTCGGGCGACCTCGGGTCGCTGCCGGTGGTCGTCGGGCTTGCGATCATCTGGACGGTGTTCCAAAGCCTCAACCCCGTCTTCCTGTCGAGCAGCAACCTGGTCAACCTCTTGTTCGACAGCTCCACGGTCGGCGTCATCTCGCTCGGCATCGTCTGCATCCTGATGGTCGGCGAGATCGACCTTTCGGTCGGCTCGGTCAGCGGCTTCGCGTCCGCGGTCGTCGGCGTGCTTTGGGTGAACAGCGGCTGGCCCGTGGGCATCGCGATCCTGGCGGCGCTCGCGGTCGGCGCCGCGTTCGGCCTGCTTTACGCCGTGCTGTTTAACCGGCTGGGGATGCCGAGCTTCGTCTCCACCCTTGCGGGCCTGCTCGCGGTGCTCGGGATGCAGCTCTACATCCTTGGCTCGACCGGCTCGATCAACCTGCCCTACGAGGCGCCGCTCGTGGTCCTCGGCCAAACGCTTGTCATGCCGCCGGCCGTGTCCTACGCGCTGGTGCTGGCCGCGGGTGTGGCCATCTTCGCGACCGGCTATCACACGGCCGCCCGGCGCCGCGCGGCGGGCCTCACGCCGCCGTCGCTGGCCGGGAACCTGGCCCGCGCGCTCGCCTTCACCGTGGCCCTTGAACTGGTCGCCTCCTACCTCAACGAGGACCGCGGCATCCCGTGGATGTTCGGCCTGTTCGTCGGGCTGGTGGCGGCGATGGACTACGCGCTCAAGCGGACCAAGTGGGGCCGCTCGATGACGGCGGTGGGCGGAAACCGGGAAGCCGCCCGGCGGGCCGGCATCAACGTGCGCGGCATCTACACGAGCGCCTTCGTGCTGTGCTCGACGCTTGCGGCGCTCGGCGGCGTGCTGTCGGCCGCCCGCCTTGCCTCCGCCAGCCAGCAGGCCGGCACCGGGGACGTCAACCTGAACGCGATCGCCGCGGCGGTGATTGGCGGCACCAGCCTGTTCGGCGGCCGCGGCAGCGCCTACTCGGCGCTCCTCGGCATCATCGTGATCCAGTCCATCGCGAGCGGGCTGACGCTGCTCGATCTGTCGTCGTCGCTCCGGTACATGATCACCGGCGGCGTGCTGGCCGTCGCGGTGATCGTCGACAGCCTGGCGCGGCGGTCGCGCGTGTCCCATGGCCGCGCCTGAGCGCTGTTCGCCCCGTCTGTGGCAGCACGCGATGACGACACTCGATTGAGGGAGCTTAGGGATGGGTCAGGAACTGTCAGGCAAGGTCGCGGCGATCACCGGCGCCGCGTCGGGCATCGGCCTCGAATGCGCGAAGACCTTCCTGGCCGCTGGCGCCCGGGTCGTGCTGGTCGACTATGCCGAGGAGAAGCTGAGGGATTTGTGTGCCGAGTTGGGACCTCAGGCCATTCCCTTGGTGGTCAACCTCCTCGATCCAAAGAGCGTGACCGGCATGATGCCGCAGATCCTGGATAAAGCGGGGCATCTGGACATCTTCCACGCCAATGCGGGATCTTACGTCGGGGGCGACGTGGTCGGAGGCGACCCCGACGCCTGGGACCGCATGCTGAACCTGAACGTCAACGCCACGTTCCGGTCCATCCATGCCGTCCTGCCGCACATGGTCGAGCGCGGGACCGGCGACGTCGTCGTGACCAGTTCGGTGGCCGGTTTCATCCCGGTCGTCGTGGAACCAATCTACACGGCGTCGAAGCATGCGGTTCAGGCGTTCGTCCACACGCTCAGGCGGCAGGTCGCCAAGCACGGCATCCGCGTCAGCGAAGTCGCCCCCGGCCCCGTCGTCACCGCCCTGCTGAGCGACTGGCCGAAGGCGAAGCTCGACGACGCCCTGGCGGCCGGCAGCCTCATGCAGCCTCAGGAGGTGGCAGCGGCCGTGCTGTTCATGCTCACCCGGCCAAGGAACGTCACGGTCCGGGACCTCGTCATCCTCCCGCAGAGCCTGGATCTCTGATCCTGGTCTTGCGCCTTTTCGGGCGCGAGCCGGCCTGAGCGGGGCCGGTCGCGACGTAGGGAGCAGTTCATCAGGCGGGTCATCGTCAAAATGGAGGCGACCTGACATAGACCGCCTGCAACTGGCCGGAAAACCCGCGGTCGACAAGCGGCTACCACGCCGCAGCCCAGTTGACCCGAATGCCGGGGCGTCCGGCACGACTGGGTTGGAAAGCGCGGGCGTCGTTGCCGGCACGGCGCCGGCAGGAGCGGCCGGAGGCGTTGAGGGCGCCGGCGTGTAATGTGCCGACGCCTGCGGCCTCCGCACGTCGAACGGCGGCGGGTAAAGCGTGGCGAATGCCGTCGTGCCCAGCGCAAGCAACAAGGCAGCGCGCCAAAGCGGGGCACGTGACCAAAGCCGGGAGAACGCCGTCACGGTCCCGGCAATCCCGCTGCCGGGACGGCGTCGATCAGGCCATCGTCCGTCCCGACCAGGCTCACCGCCCGGGCGCCATGCTGCTTGGCCGTGATCAGGGAGTCGCTGACCTGTTCCTCGATCGACCGCACCAGGTCGCGGGCGGATGCGGCCGCGTCGATCCCGCCCTCGACGACCTCCAGGCCATAGCCGCGGATCATCGCCTCGATCTCGATGGCCGCGACCCGGGCCACGTCCAGCCCTTCGAGCTGGCGGAAGACGAACACGCGGTCCAGCCGGTTCAGCACCTCGGGCGCCATCCCCGCGGCGCGCAGGGCGGCGATGGAGGCGGCGCGCATTTCGTCCGGGTCCCAGTGGCGGTGGGCGATCTCGGTCAGCGGCTCGGTGGCGGCATTGGTCGTCAGCATGAAGATGCTGCGGCTCGTGGGCACCTGCCGCCCATCCCACGCCGCGACCATGCGGGCCATCGGCATCATGGGAGACGCGGCATGACGAGGGGACTTGAGGGCAAGGTTGCGTTCGTGACCGGCTCGGGGCGGGGGCCTGGCCACGCCGTCGCGTTCCGGCTCGCCGAGCTTGGCGCGAACGTGGCCGTTCACGACATGACCTGGGACGCCCCGGCGAAACACGGCGAATCCGCCCGCCTGCGGGACGTCGCGCAGGTGAACGCGGTCAGCCCAGGCCCGACCAAGACGGCGCGGTTCCAGGCGACCCGGACCGTCGATGCCGGCAAGATGGACGCAACGCAGAAACCGCTGGTCCGCTACGCCGAGCCGTCCGAGATCGCGGACGCGGTCGCGTTCCTCGCCGGGCATGGGGGCCGTTTCGTCAACGGGCAAGTCCTGCGGGTTGACGGCGGCCACACGCTGTTCCCGGGCTGAACGCCGGAAGGGTCAGGCGAACGCCTCCGTTTCCTCCTCGATCTTCGAGGGGTCGAGGTCCATGCCGAGCCCGGGCCGCTCCGGGGCATGGATCTGCCCCTGCACCGGCAGCACCGGATGGGCGAGGAAGTGCTGGTGGATCGCGTTCCACTTCACCAGGTACTCCTGATACGGCGTGTGGATCGGCGACTGCGTGACCGAGAAGTGGATGCCGGCGGGCGTCGAGTGGCCGTGCGGGATCGTCATCAGGTCGTGTGCGGTGGCATAGGCTGCGATCTTCATCGTTTCCGACAATCCCCCGGCCCAGTAGATGTCCGGCTGCAGGATGTCGAGCGCCCGGGCGTCGATGAACCGCTTCATGCCCCAGCGGGTGTACTCGTGCTCCGCGCCTGAGAGTGGGATAGCGATCTTCTCCTTGATTGCGCGATAGCTGTCGATGCGGTCGGGCATGCAGCATTCCTCCAGCCAGGCCGGGCGGTACTCGGCGATGCGCGCGGCGAGGTCGATCACGTAGGCCGGCTCCATCGACTGCCAGCAGTCCAGCATGATGGCGTCGTCGTCCCCGAGCGTTTCGCGCAGGGTCCGCACCAGCTCGACGTTCTTGCGCATCCCCGCAGCACCGCTCGCCGGGCCGTGGCGGAAGAACCATTTCTGCGCCGTGTAGCCCATCTCCTTGTATTCGAGCGCCCGCTCGCGGACCCGGCCCGGGTCCAGCACGGCGAAGCCCAGCATGCTGGCATAGGCGGGGACGGCCGGCCGGGTCGGCCCGCCCAGCAGCGGGTAAACCGGTTGGCCGAGCCAGCGGCCCTTGAGGTCCCACAGCGCACAGTCGATGGCGCTGATGGCGAGCATCGCGTCGCCCTGGCGCCCGTGGACCATAAGCCGGTGCATCTGGTCCCACAGCAGCTCATGCGCGACCGGGTCGCGCCCCATCAGGATGGGGCGCAGCCGGCAGCCGATGAAGAACGCGGCCGTCTCGGGCAGCGGCCCGGCGATGCCGGTCACGCCGTCATCCGTCTCGACTTGCACGAAGAACGCCTCGATGGGCAGCTTGTCCGGCGCCGTCTGCGGCAGCCCTTCGGGGTCGTCGCGGACGCGGTACTCCGGATACACGTCGATGGGGCGGACCAGCCGCTCTTCCCAGAACCGCCCTTGCGTCGGCAGGGTCCCACGCAGGCGGCGCAGCCGTACCGCGGTGATCTTCATGTCGCGCCTTCTCAGCTATTGGGCCCGCGCTCCATCGAGTACGGCTGCCAGCGCCGCAGGTCCGAGCCCGGCAGCACGGTCGGGTTGACGCAGCTCATCGGCCACCGCCCCGACAGGAGCAACGACAGCTCCTGGCCGACCCGGCGCTTGCGCGCCAGGTCGAAGCGCGCCGACGCGGACGCGTTGTGCGGGCTGAGCACGACGTTCTGCATCTGCAGCAGCGGGTTGTCCTGCCGCGGCGGCTCGACCTCCAGCACGTCCAGCGCCGCACCGGCGATCCAGCCCTGCTCCAGCGCCCGGATCAGCGCGGCCTCGTCCACCGTGGGGCCGCGCCCGGTGTTGATGAACCAGGCCGTGGGCTTCATCATGCGGAAATGCTTCTCCGTCAGCATCGCCCGGGCCTGCGGGGTCGCCGGGGCGTGCATCGAGACGAAGTCGGAGGTCCGCAGCACCTCCTCCAGCGTTGACGGGCGCACGCCGTGCTCGTGGATGGCCAACTCCTCGATGAACGGGTCGTAGGCCACGAGGTTAAGGCCGAACGCCCGGGCGCGGATCGCGGTCAGCCGGGCAACGCGCCCGAACGCGATGAACCCCAGGGTCGAGCCCATCAGGCGCGGCACCTGCGACAGTTGCGGGCGCCCCTCGCGCCAGCGTCCCTCCCGGACCATGCGGTCCTGCTCGATGATGCGGCGGTGGCCCGCCAGCAGCAGGGCCATGGCGTGGTCGGCGACCTCGTCGATGAAGGTGTCGGGGCAGTTGGTGACCGGGATGCCGCGCGCGGTCGCGGCGGCGACATCGACGTAGTCCACGCCGACCGTGCCGAGCACGATGCCCCGGCACCGGGCGGGCAGCGCCGCGATCATGCGTTCGGTGAAGGCCATGCCCTTGGCATAGAGGGCGTCGCAATCGCCCACCGCCGCGATGAAGCCGTCCTCGTCGGCGGGAACCTCGACGATGGCGGCGTCCAGCCCTTCCAGCGCCTCCATCTCCAGCTCGTAGCCGCCGCCGGCGGTGGTGAAGCTCGCGCCGGCGGGCGTCGCGATCTTGTATTTTGCCATTTCTGAAAGCCCCTATCCCTTGGCCTATCCCTTGGGCAGCCGGGCGCGCACGGCCGCCTCGTTGACATCAATCCCCCAACCCGGCGCGGTCGGCAAGACGAGTTCCCCGTCCTCGATCACGGGCACGGCGGTGACGAACTCGTCCCGCCACGGCACGCCGTCGATGTCGATCTCCATGATGCGGAAATTCGGCACGCTGGCGGAGAAGTGCGCGCTGTGCATGGTGCACAGGTGGCCGTAGAAGTTGTGCGGCGCGACGTTGACCTCGTAGGCGTCGGCCATGGCGGCGATCTTCACCGCCTCCGCCATCCCGTTCCACGGCACGTCGATGATCGCGACGTTGGCGGCGTACTGCTCGAAGAACGGCTTGAAGTCCCGCCGCCCGCACAGCGTCTCGCAGGAGGCGATGGGGCAGGGCGCCTGGCTCCGGATCAGCGCGAGCGAGCGGGCGTCGTGGGTGTCGATCTCCAGCCAGGACAGCCGGAACGGCGCCACGGTGTCGGCGACGCGCCGGAAGCCCTCGGTCTTGAAGTGGAAGTTCACGTCGGGCATCAGGCCGATGTCGCCGGCGCCGTCGCGGATCGCGCCGAGCGTGCGCTCGATGGCGGCCATCGCCGCGGCCGACCAGTTCAGCTCCGGCCAGCCCGGCGTGCGGCCGAAGCCCGGGCTGAACGGCGCAAGCCGCCCGTCGGCCATCAGCATCGTGTTGGTTTTCATCGCCTTGAAGCCGCGGTCCCGGATCTCGGCGGCGTGACGCGCGACATCGTCGTAGGCCAGGAGCGGCGGCACCCCCATCATGGAGGCGTTGCGCACGCGGTATGTGCCCATGTGCGACCAGTAAACCGCGATCCTGTCGCGGATGGGGCCGCCGAACAGGGCGGCGACGGGCACGCCGAGGTCCTTGCCCCGGATGTCCAGCAAGGCGTTCTCGACCGCGGCGATGGCCTGCGCGATCAGGCCCCCCTGCGACTGCCTCGTGTGGACGTGCAGCATCGCCGTGACGCGCTCGTTTGCCCGGGGGTCCTGGCCGATCAGCAGCGGCGCCAACGCCTCGATCACGCCCGACAGGCCGGGGCTGCCGAAGCTTTCGTTGTACTCGGACCACCCGACGATGCCGCTGTCGGTCATGACCTTGAGGAACGAGAACATGCGCCAGCCGGCGTCGGCGCGCAGGGTTTCGATGGCTGTGATCTTCATGGCGGCTCCAGGGTTCCAGGCGTGGCCGTCCGGGCGCTCAAGCCTTGTAGTAGCGCTTGGCCCGGCGCTCCGCCTCCAGCACCGCCTCTTCCGGCGTGGCCGCCCCGGAGGCGACCGCCGCGAACATCTGCACGACGACGTAGTCGGCTGTCACCGCCCCGGAGGCCGCGCTGATCGGACCCTTGTAGCCGTTCCAGCATGGATGCCCGCATGTGTCCCGATAGGCGGCGATCTTGGGATCCTCCTTCCATACGTTGCTTTCCGCATAAGCCTTGAGCGGCTGCGCCCAATACCCGGCGCTGCCGGTCAGCCACTTCTCGTATTGCGGCTGCTCCATCATGAAGCGCAGGAACTCCTTCGCCGCGTTCGGGTATTTGACGTGCTTGAAGACCATCGCGTTGAGGATCAGGGCCGCTTCCGGCGGCTTGCCGAACGCGCCGGTGGGCAGCGGCTCGTGGTTGGTGTCGGCCGCAATGGCGGCGGTCCTCGGGTCGTTCTTCAGCGCGTAGTAGATGGACACGCCGTTCGCGGTCAGGCTGATGTCTCCGGCCAGGTAGGCTTTGTTGTTGCTTGGGTCCTGCCAAGACATCGTGCCGCCGATCATCGTTGGATACATGTCCCGGGCGAAGCGCAGCGCGTCCAGCGTTTCCCGGCGGTTGATCGCAACCTTGCCGTCCTCGTCGACGAGGTAGCCGTTGTGGCCCCACAGCATCCAACTGCAGTAGCCGTTCGCGTCGCCCACCGCGTTGCCGAGGGCGAAGCCGACGGGGTGGCCGTTCTTCTTGAGGTTTCGGCACAGCGCCAGGAACTGGTCGAAGTCGGCCGGGATGCGGTCGAAGCCGGCCTCCTTGACCCAGGATTGGCGATAAACGACCGGGGCGCCGGAACCGCCCATCGGAATGGAGATCCAGTTGTTGGTTCCCCACTTCTTGCCATACCTTTCGGCCAGGAAATACCAGCCGCCGTACTTCTGGCCGAGGTATTCGGCGACGTCGCTCAGGTCCAGGAGCTTGTCGGCATACAGATGCGGATCATCCGGCCAGCCGATGATGACGTCGGCGCCGGCGCCGGTGTTGGCCGCGACCGCCGTTTGCGGGCGCAGGTCCTCCCAACCGACGAAGTCGACGCGGACGGGAACCTTCATCTCGTCGCTGAACGTCTTGATGTTCTCGCGGAAGATCGTCTCGTCGGGGTCCACGAACTTCGCCGGCCGCAGCACCCGCAAGGCGGCGCCCTTCTCAATCGGCAGTTTCGGCGGCTCGACGCTGGCGACCGGAATTGCGGACGCTTCAAAATCCCATAAGCCGGCAACAGCCAGGCCCGCACCGCCCGCAATCGCATTGCGACGCGTGATGATGGCCACCATGAACGTGCCCCCCTGCCGTTGATTGGCTGCGTTCTATCCGGCACGGCAACCCCAATCAGCGGCTGCCGCGCTGCTGCGCACGGGATTCATGCTAAGTGCGGCGTCGAAGGCTGGCAATCGGCCTATTTGCGATCACGCACGGATGCGGGTGGCAAATCCCGGCGAGGCGCTGCGTGAGGCCATCATGGCCTGCCGCAGGGGCGGGGTGCTGTCGATGCTCGGCATGTACGGGCTGATGGACAAGGTCCCGATGGGCGTCATCATGAACAGGGGCATGGCGATGCGCAGTGCCCAGCAGCACGGGCAGGCCTACATGGATCGGCTGCTCGCGCACGCCCAGAAGGGCGAGCTGAACCCGGCTTACCTCGCGACGCACCGCTTCCCGCTGGAAGACGCGCCGCGCGGCTACGACATGTCCAAGCGCAAGACGGACGGCTGCGCGCGCGGTGTTCGCGCCGTAACGCCGAAAGGAGAAAGAGCCATGGCTGACGGAACCCTCAACGGACTGAAGGTGGCGATCCTGGTCACGGACGGCTTTGAGCAGATGGGCGCGCGCGGCCAGTCGCAGGCCGCGGCGTGAACGCGGCCAAGACGGCGGGCACAGCCGCGGTGCCGGGCGAGGGCATGGAGCAGCGCCCGTTCGGTCCCACGGGGCGCCAGGTCCCGGTGATCGGCCAAGGGACCTGGTACATCGACGACGCGCACAGGCCCACAGCCATCACCGCCCTGCGCCGCGGCCTCGACCTCGGCATGACCCACATCGACACCGCGGAGATGTATGGCGAAGCCGAGGACGTGGTCGGCGCGGCGATTGCAGGACGGCGCGACGAGGTTTTCCTCGTCTCCAAGGTGATGCCCGGCAACGCCTCGCGGTCCGGAACGGCCGCGGCGTGCGAGGCGTCGCTCGCGCGCCTGCACACCGACCGGCTGGACTGCTGCCTCCTGCACTGGCCCGGCTCGCACCCGCTGGAGGACACCTTCGCCGGCTTCGAGCGGCTGCGCGAGCAGGGCAAGATCCTGTCCTGGGGCCTGAGCAACTTCGACGTGCCCAACCTCGAAGCGGCCTGGAAGGCTGGGGGCGAGGGCCGGATCGCCTGCAACCAGGTCCTCTACCACCTGGAAGAGCGCGCGATCGAGCACGCCGTGACGCCCTGGTGCGAGGCGCACGGCGTCGCCGTGGTCGCCTACAGCCCGTTCGGCCACGGCAGCTTTCCGAACGCGCGCGCGCCCGGCGGCCGCGTGCTGGAAGAGGTCGCCGCCCATCACGGCGCGACCGCGCGCCAGGTGGCGCTCCGCTTCCTGGTGCGGCGGCCCTCCGGTTTTGCCATTCCGAAGGCGTCCAGCCCCGAGCACGCCGCCGACAACGCGGGCGCCGGGGCGCTGCGGCTCACCGAGGCCGAGATCGCCCAGATCGACGCGGCCTTCCCGCTCGGTCCCCGGCCGCGCCGCCTGCCCATGCTGTAGCCGCGTGATGCCGCATTGGCTGGAGCAGGCGCTCGGGACGCCGCTTGTCCTGGGCGTCCTGCTGGACGTGTTCCTCACCAAACCGTATAGCCCGCATCCGCATAAACAATGCTGCCCGTCATCAGGCTGGCCGCGTCGGAGGCCAGGAAGTGAACGACCGAGGCAATCTCATGCGGCTGGCCGACGCGGCGCATCGGCGTGCTGGCAAGCCATTGGTCGTACAGCTCCGGCTTGTCCATGCCGAACCGCGTCAACGGCGTCTCGATGTAGGTGGGCGCAACGCAGTTGACCCGTACGTTGCGGCCGGCCCATTCGGCGGCGAGCGACCGCGTCAGGTGGTGCACGCCCGCCTTGGACGCGTTGTAGGCCGCCTGCTCCTGCGGCCTCACGACGATGGAACCCGCCATCGACCCGATGTTGACGATCGATCCCCGGCCTTGGTCGAGCATGATGCGCCCGAACGCGCGGCAGCACCGGAACACGCCGTTCAGGTTGACGTCGATGTGCTGCAGCCACAGCGCGTCCTCCATGTCCTCGGCTTTCACCTCGGACACCACGATCCCGGCGTTGCAGACGAGGATGTCGATCCTCCCATGCCGTCCCAGGATGTCGGCGGCAGCCCGGGCAACCGTGCCGGCGTCGATGACGTCGATCTCGACCCCCTCGCCCGTGCCGCCGGCCTCGGTCACCGCCTGCGCCCCGCTTTCGGCCCGGGCCGGGTCAAGGTCGGCGACGACCACGGTGGCCCCGGCCTCCGCCAGCGCCGTGGCGCAGGCCAAGCCGATGCCGCCCCCGCCGCCGGTGACGACGGCGACACGGCCGTCAAGGCGCAGCTTCTCCAGGTACATCGGCACGATCCTCAGCAGCGGCCAGCAGCAGGCATCAGCTCAGCACGATGCCGCCGCACACGTTCAGGGACTGCCCGGTCACGAACGCCGAAGCGTCGGAGGCAAGGAAGCAGGCCGGCCCCACCACGTCCTCCGGTTGTCCCAGCCGGCGCAGCGCGGTGATGCCCACCCACCTGTCAGTGTTGGCCTGCTCCGACAGGTTGGTGCGGCCCATCTCGGTGACGATGATGCCGGGGCAGACGCAGTTGGCGGTGATGCCGAACGGCCCGGCCTCCTGGGCCAGGACGCGGGTGAACCCCATGACGGCGGCCTTGCTGGCCGAGTAGTGCGCCTGCTCCGGCGCGCCGTGCTTGCCGCCGATGGAGGCGATGTTGACGATGCGCCCATAGCCGCGCCCGCGCATGTGCGGCAGCAGCGCCTGTGTCACCAGGAACGTGCCCTTGGCGTTCACGTCCATCACCGCGTCCCACTGGTCCTCCAGCAGGTCCTCGACCGAGGCCGCGATCAGGATGCCGGCGTTGTTGACCACGGCGTCGATCTGGCCCGTCTGCGCCAGGGCCATATCCACCATGGAGCGGACCGCCGCGCGGTCGCTCACGTCCGCCAGAAGGGCGGTGCCGCGCCGCCCCAAGCCCCCGATCTCCCCGACCACCGCCGTCAGCTCGGCCTCCTGGCGCGCGATGTCGTTCACCACCACGTCGAAGCCGTCGCGCGCCAGGCCGAGCGCAATCGCCCGGCCGATGCCGCGGCTCGCGCCAGTGACGAGGGCCGTGCGGCCGTTTCCTGCTGCCCCATTTCTTGATACCATGGTCCTCTTCCTCCCTTAAAAGAACCGGATTTCCCCGCGCAGCACCGCGAGGCTCACGGCGGCGATCATCACCACCCCGCGCACCTCGTTCTGCAAGTAGAAAGGCGCGCCGAGCAGGTTGAGGCCGTTGTCGAGCATCCCGATGATGATGACGCCCACCAGCGTGCCCTGCACCGTCGCGCGCCCCGGCTTGAACGCCGTCATGCCGAGGAACACCGCGGTCAGGCTGTCGAGCAAGTAAGGCTCGCCGGCGCCGGGCTGCCCGGTGCCCAGTCGGGCCGTCAGCATGACGCCGCCCATGGCCGCGCCGAGGGCGGACAGGGTGAGCGCCACCAGGCGGCAGCGGTCCACGTTGATGCCCGAAAGCCGGGCCGCCTGCAGGTTCGCCCCGGTCGCGACCACGGCACGGCCCAGGCGCGTCCGGTTCAGCAGCACGTAGAAGGCGGCGACGACGAAGGCGGCGATGAGGATCGGCACCGGCACCACGCCCAGGACGCGCCCGGTAGCGATGAAGTAGAAGGCCTGCGGGAAGCTCGCGTAGATCGAGTCGCCCCCGTCATAGGCATAGTTCGCGCCCAGCGCGATGGGTCCCATGGCGAGCGTCGCGATCAAGGACGGGATGCGCAGCCGGGTCACCAGCAGCCCGTTCACGACGCCAATCACGACGCCCGCCAGCACCGACAGCACGATGGCCAGCGCGATGGGCAGCCCCGACCAGACCATCAGCCCGGCCACCAGCACGGCGGACAGGCCCGCGACCTGGCCGACCGAAAGGTCGAACTCGCCGCTCGCCACCGCGACGGTCAGGCCGGACGAGATCACGGTCAGCACGGAGATCTGCACCAGGATGTTGCTGATGTTGTTGGCCGAGGTGAACTGGCTGCTTGCGCCTGCGAACACCGCGAAGATGAGCAGCGCCGCGCCCACCGTCCCGTAGCGGGCGGCAAGCTGGCTCCACTCGATGCGGCGGCGCGCGGGCGTGGCGGTCGTGGCGGACATGGCTAGTTCACCTCAAGGAGCAGCCGGCTTTCCGAAAGCTCGGCCCGGTTCAGGCACGCCGAAAGGCGGCCGTCGGCGATGCAGTACACGCGGTCGCACAGCGCGATCAGCTCCGGGAACTCGGCCGAGGCGATCAGCACCGCCGCCCCCTGCTGCGCGAGGCCGCGGACCAGCGCGTAGATCTCGGCCTTGGCGCCGACATCGACGCCCTCCGTCGGGTTGTCGAGCAGCAGCACCGGCGGCGTCTCCATGCGGCCGATGCGCGCGAGCCAGCGGCCGAACACCACCTTCTGCTGGTTGCCGCCGGAAAGCTGCAGCACGTCCTGGTGCGGCCCGCTGCATTTCACCCGCAGCCGCGCCACGATGTCGCGCACCAGCGCGGCGGCCGGCCCGGTTCGCACGAAGCCGCCCCGGCTGATCTGCGCGAGCGAGCCGGCCAGCACGTTCTCCCCCACCGACAGGCCCCGGAAGATCGCCTTGCGCAGCCGGTCGTCGGACACGAGGAAGATGCCGTGGTCGATGGCCTCCCCCACGCCGCGCGGCAGGCGCGCGAGCCCCGCGACCCGCATCTCGTCCGCGGCCGCTGCGTGCCGCACGCCCGCCAGGCATTCCAGCAGTGCGGTCTGCCCGGCGCCGAGCACGCCGGCCACGCCCACCACCTCGCCCCGCCGGACCACAAGCTCCGGCACCTCCAGCCGGCCGACGCGCAGGCCGCGCGCCGCCAGCATGTCGCCCTCCGCGCCGGCACCGGGGGCGGCATGGCTGTGCCAATCGGTGTCCTCGATGGCGCGTCCGACCATGAGGCGCACGACCTCCGGCAGCGTGACGTCCGCCACCGCCCCGTCATGCACCTTGCGCCCGTCCTTCAGCACCGCGACGCGGTCGCACTGCGCGAACACCTCGTTCATGTGATGCGAGATGAACAGGATGCCGAGGCCCCGCCGCTTCAGGTCCGCAAGGAACGCGAAAAGCTGCTGCGTCTCGGCCAGCGTCAGGGAGGCGGTCGGCTCGTCCAGGATCAGGACGCGCGGACCGGTCGCCAGCGCCTTGAGGATGTCGAGGATCTTGAGCTCGCCCAGGCTCAGCGTGTCGCACTCGCGCGACAGGTCGATCCGCACGCCGAACCGGTCGGCCAGCTCCTGCGCC
>JAABUQ010007595.1_pt1 | contig 15656 bp, 12 predicted proteins | sample 5560001 | NCBI WGS metagenome assembly JAABUQ01 (sample SAMN10711888, study PRJNA513371) | rock metagenome | isolation source: Antarctica rocks | place: Antarctica: Victoria Land, Finger Mt nord | collected 2015-12-18 | reverse complement strand
AAAGCGAGCGACATCGCCCAGGACCTCGGGGTCGTGCTGCAGACGGTCTCCTCCCATCTCTACCGGGGCCGCAAGACACGTTTTGAGAACGGCCGCGACGGCTGGCGTCTGCGCGACCAGCCGGGGCGCTAGCGATGCTCGTCGCGACGCCCCAGGCGCTGTCAAGCACCGGTCGCGAGGAACCTCCCGGTTGGGTAGCTCCGGGTTCAGAACCTGTCAAGGCCGCCCCTGCGGGGCCGCCTGCGGCGGGGCCTACGGCCCGGCCCTGACAGAACCCGAACCCTCCGCTGATCGGCATCCAGGGGTCGGCGAGGCCGACCCGTGCTCGGGATCGAGCCGGCGCTCATGCTGAGGAATCTCATCCCGTCGGCGTCTCGCATCGGCCCGCAGGTCGGTTAGGAGAGCGTATGCCTCGACCCGCGAGCGGACAGGTGATCGAACGAGCCGGGAGCGGCGGCCGGGTCCTCGCCCTGCGCTTTCACGCTTACGGCCAGCGCCAGTACGTGACCCTCGGCGGCGCCGCCGAGGGCTGGACGCGAGCCCGAGCGGAGGCCGAGCTGCAGAACGTGCTCGCCGACGTGCGCCGCGGCCTCTGGCGCCCGCCCACCCATCAGACGGTGCAGCCGCCGCAGGATCCGACGTTCCACGAGTTCGCCTCCGCGTGGCTTGCCGAGATCTCCCCCGGTCTGCGGCCCAACACGCGCCTTGACTACTGCTGGCAGCTGACCCACCACCTGCTGCCGTTCTTCGCCGCCCACCGCCTGCGCGACATCACGGTCGCCGAGGTCGATCGCTACCGCGCCTTCAAGGTCGCCGAGGGCAGCCTCGGCGCCACCTCGATCAACAAGACGCTCACGCGCCTGGGACAGATCCTCGACGTCGCCGAGGAGCGCGAGCTCGTCGCTCGCAACCCCATGCGCGTCAATCGCCGCCGGCGAAAGCTGCGCGAGCGCCGGCCCACGCGGACGTTCCTCGATCGCCCCGAGCACATTCGCGCGCTCCTGGAGGCGGCGGGCGCGCTCGACGCCGAGGCGCGGATCGACCGGCGCATCCCGCGCCGCGCGATGCTCGCGACCCTCACCTTCGCGGGCCTGCGCCTCGGCGAGATGCTCGACCTGCGCTGGGGCGACGTCGATCTCGAGGCCGGCCGCCTCCGCGTGAACGTCTCCAAGACCGACGCGGGCCGCAGGGAGGTCGATCTGCTCGCGGCCCTGTCGGCCGAGCTGTCCACCCTGCGGGCCCACCGAGAGCCAGCCCCGCAGGAGCTCCTCTTCGCCACCGCCACGGGCGAGCGCCAGAACCCGTCGAACTTTCGCAACCGCGTCCTGGCCGCCAGCGTCAGGCGCGCGGACGAGCAGCTGGCGGCGAGGGGTCTGGCGGCGCTTCCCGCCGGCCTCACGCCCCACTCGCTACGGCGCACCTTCGCGTCGCTGCTGTTCGTGATCGGACGTCCCGCTCCCGAGGTGATGGAGCAGATCGGACACACCGACGCGCGCCTGACCCTCGGCATCTACGCGCGCTCGATGCGCCTCAGCACCGCCGATCGCGCGAGCCTGATCGAGCTCGTCAACGGCCCGGGTTCAGGCACGAAAAGGCACAAAACGGCCTCCGGGGCCCCCTCGAAGCCCATACCGCGGCGTCCCGGCAGCCGCAGAAACATCCCGCATGCAGCCACTTCTACTGATGGGCGCGGCTGGTTTCGAACCAGCGACCTCTCGCGTGTGAAGCGAGCGCTCTCCCGCTGAGCTACGCGCCCGGGAGGAAGGGCATTCTAGGCCGAGTCGCGTCGCCCCGAGCGTCAGCCGCTCCGAGACCGCATCCATCTCCGAGACCCGGGTGCACTACGATCCCCTGCGGACCGTGCTAGGCGGGGAGGTAGCGGTGCCCTGCACCCGCAATCCGCTCTAGCGGGGCTGAACTCCCTCTCGAGGGGCGCGACCCCTGGTCGCCCCGCCGACCGGGGCGTCGATGGCTCGGGTCCCGTGCGGTGTCGGCCCGTGAACCAGGTCAGGTCCGGAAGGAAGCAGCCTTAAGCGGTCACCGGCAGGCGCAACGGGAGCCCCCGCGCCGGAGCCCTTTTCGGCGTTCAGGCACCCGGGAATTGGGCCTCGACAGAGGGTGCACGGTCCATCTGTGCTCACGCGCAGCGCTGATAGACGTCCCAGGAGCCGTTCCTCCTGGCCAGGCGAAAGCCGGGCGGCACCGTCGCCGTCAGCCGGCGCGGATCATGGGGGTCCAGCGTGTAGCGGGCGGCCACCGCGTCACTGGCCGGCGCCACGTAGGTGCCGCGGGTGAGCTGGGTCACCTGGGCGCTGACCAGGAGGGCGGGACTGATGTGCAGGCGCAGGGCCAGCAGCGGAATGGGGCGGTGGTTGGGCACCCCCACCGGCCCGCAGCGGGGCGACAGCGCGTGGTTGCTCACCAGGGCGACCAGGTCGTCCTGGATGACCTGCTGGGCGGCGAGGTTGTCCATCTCGCGGTCGGCGCTGCGGTACTGCCCGGGGACCTGGACGAGCAGGGCAAGGCCGACCACGGTCGCAGCGAGCGCCCACCAGCGCCGGCGCCGGTCGCCCGTCGCCAAGCGCAGCCACCCGAAGATCCCCGCACCGCAGAACACGCACAGCAGCGCGCTGGCCAGGAAGGCATACCGGGTGTTGATGGGAAGCCCGAGCGTCGCAAAGAGGGCAAAGACGGTCAGGGCCACGGCGCCCGCGAGCGCGCCCGGAAGGGCCCGCGCGCGCAGCCAGCACAGCGACAGAACCCCGCCCAGCGCCGATCCCACCAGGACCCCCGGGCGCAGGATCTCGCCGATGCGCCGCGGGATGTACACGGGAACGTGGCCGATGCCGGTGATCCGGGCCAGAGTCTGGGCGGTGTGGCGCGTGTTGAGCAGCGACCACAGGGGGTCGCCGGTGATCAGCGCGTCGCTGACCACCCACAGCGCGGACGCGATGGCCCCCAGGGCGGCCAGGCGCACCAGCTCGCGCTGGCGTCCATCTCCGCGCCAGCGGTGGGCCAGGTACAGCCAGTAGAGCCCCGAGAAGGCCCACGCCTCGGGCCGCAGCAGCCCGGCGAGCCCCAGGAGCGCCAGCACAGGCGCGCCCGCTCGCGGCCTGCGCACCTCCACGAGCAAGGCACTGAGCACGAACATCAGGTAAGGCAAGTCGACGTAGGCGCGCACGCCGTAGGAGAGGATCGGTACGCGCGTGAGCAGCAGCACCGCCGCCAGCGCCCCCGCCGCCCGGCCGAACCAGTGCTCGCCGAGGCGGAAGACCACCCAGGCGCAGCCGGCCAGCGACAGATAGCCCAGGGCGACCGTGACCTGCTCGCTGGCGTGCGCGCCCAGCGGGGCGAGGATCAACCCGAGCGCCTCGACCAGGGGATGCGGCGTGGGAGCCACCGCGATGGCGTACTGCGGGGTCTGGCCGCGAGCGAGCTGCTGGCCCCATACGAGCGCGTACAGGCTGTCGTAGTTGGCAAAGCCCACACCGCTGGACAGACGCAGCGCCGCGGCCAGCGCGGTCACGACGGCCACGGCGCCCAGGGCTCGCAAGCCAGAGATTGCTCGGGTGTTCACCAGGCCGGACGCTATCCGGCGACCTGTCAGCGCAGCCGGCAGGCGGCGCGGCGGCCACGCCGGGAGGAGGGGAGGATCTTCGCCGCCCGTTGGTCGTCGCTGGCCCACCCGCCCCGACCGGCCAGCACTAGACTGACCCCTCGGTGTCAAGCGCGCCCTCTCTGTACCGCCGCCACCGGCCACGCTCCTTTGCCGACCTGGTCGGACAGGAGCCGGTGGTACGCACTCTGCGCCACGCGGTCGAGCGAGGCAAGGTGCACCATGCCTACCTGTTCGTGGGGTCGCGCGGCACCGGCAAGACCTCGATGGCCAAGATCCTGGCGGCCTGCCTGGACTGCGAGCGCGGTCCCACGACCGAGCCCTGTGGCGCATGCGAGTCGTGTCGCTCGATCGCCAACGCCACCTCCCTCGACGTCATCGAGATGGACGCGGCCTCCAACAACTCGGTCGACGACATCCGCGACCTACGCGACAGCGTTGCCTACGCGCCGGTGTCCGGCCGTCACAAGGTCTACATCCTCGACGAGGCTCACATGCTCTCCTCGGCGGCCTGGAACGCCTTTCTCAAGACGCTCGAGGAGCCGCCGCCCAACACCATCTTCGTGCTGGCCACCACCGAGGCCCAGAAGGTGCCGGCCACCGTGGTCGACCGCTGCCACCGCTTCGATTTTCAGCGGCCCACCGTGGAGCAGATCGCCGGGGTCATCCGTCGGGCGGCGGCTGCGGAAGCGATCGACATTCCCCCGCCCGCGGTGAGCGCCCTGGCCCGGGCCGCCACCGGCAGCTTCCGTGACGCCCTGGGAACGCTCGAGCAGCTGGTCACCTACAGCGGCCCGCAGATCGCCCTCGAGGACGTGCTCGCCGTCCTGGGCGTGGCCGACGCCGAGCTCGTGCGGGAGGCGTTCGAAGCGGTCGGTGCCGGCGACGCGCGCCGCGCGCTGCTGGCCGTGCACCGGTGCAGCGAGAGCGGTCACGATGCCAGCGCCTTCGCATCTGACCTGGAGGTGCGCGCTCGCGAGCTGCTCGTGGTGCACACCCTGGGCGAGGTTCCCGACGAGCTGTCGCTCACGCCCGAAGCCGACGACGCCCTGCTCGCCCAGGCGCAGCGGTTGCCCCGCGCAGCGGTGGTCAGGGTGCTCGAGCTGCTGGCGGGCGCGCTGGAGGCGGTGCGCGCCGGCGCCGACCCTCGTACCCAGCTCGAGCTGGCTCTGGTCAAGGCGGCCACGCCTCAGGTGGACGGGTCCACGCACGCGCTGCTGGCGCGCATCGAGCGCCTCGAGCATGCCCTCGGCGCGCGCCCCGACGCCGGCCCTGAGCCCGGCGGGCGCCGGTTGGATGGCAACGGAGGCCCGGTCGCCCGTGCCGACCCGGCGACGGCAGTGGCCGTCGGGCCGTCCATCTCCCGGGCCGCGCCCTGGCCGCCTGCCGAGTCAGACCGGGGTGCCGTGAGCTCGAAAGCGGCGACCGTGCTCGCCGTCGCGAGCCCCGTCCCCGAGGTCGGGGCGGCCGTCGCCGTGGGCGAGGCCGAGTCGCTTGCCCAGGCTTCGTCCGAGCCGGACCTCCGCCCGCAGCCAGAGGCGGTCGTCCACGCGGACGCCGTCCCTGAGCCGGTCGACGAGCTGAGCGAGCTGTCCGCGGTGTGGCCGGCGGTGATCGACGCGACGCGTGCGCAGAACTCACTGCTGGGGGCGCTGATCGCCGGGGCGCGGCCCGTGGCCCTGTCCGGCGAGGAGCTCACCGTGGCCTTTGCCCTGACCGACGCGTTCGTCAAGAAGAAGGCCGAGGCCAGCGCCAACCGCGCGGCCGTGGCCGAGGCGCTGCGCCAGGTGACCGGCCGACGCCTGCGTCCGGTGTACGAGCTGCGCGAGCTTCCCGACGGCCACAGCCCCACTCCGCCCGCGCCCACGGGCGAGGAATGGGTGCGACGCTTCAAGGCCGAGTTTGACGCTGAGGAGTTGCCCCCCGAACAGGAAGGCCCCTAGTCGCTCATGCCCCAGCCAAAGATGCCGAACATGCAACAGATGATGCAACAGGTTCAGAAGATGCAGAAGGACATGGTGGCCGCCCAGGAGGCGCTCAAGGACGAAGAGGTTCAAGCGTCAGCCGGGGGAGGGATGGTCACGGTCACGATCTCCGGGGACCTGCAGGTCAAGGCGGTGAAGATCGACCCCGGCGCCGTCGACCCAGACGACGTGGAGATGCTCTCCGACCTGGTGCTGGCCGCCGTCAACGAGGCTCTGCGCTCCGCCCAGGAGCTGGCGGCGAGCAAGATGGGCGGCGCCACCGGAGGCATGGACCTGGGCGGCCCCGGTGGCCTGGGCCTGCCGGGCTTCTAGGCCGGCGGCGGCCGGTGAGCACCTTCGCCCCACCCGTGGCCAGGCTGGTCAGCGAGCTCTCCAAGCTGCCGGGCATCGGCACCCGCACGGCCCAGCGGCTGGCCTTTCACATAATGCGGGCCTCCGATGAGGACGCCGCCGCGCTGGCGCGGGCCATCGGCGAGGTCAAGGAGCGCATCGTCCTGTGCGAGGTCTGCTTCAACCTGGCCGACGAGCCCCGCTGTCGGGTCTGCCAGGACGGCCGGCGCGACCACGCGCTGATCTGCGTGGTGGAGGAGCCCAGCGACGTGGTGCCGCTGGAGCGCACCCATGAGTACCACGGCGTCTATCACGTGCTCGGGGGCGCCCTGTCGCCCATCGATGGGGTCGACGCCGAGGACCTGCGCATCTCAGAGCTGTACCGACGCGTGGGCGACGGTGCGTCCGACGTCGTGCGCGAGGTCGTGCTGGCCACCAACCCCACGACCACCGGGGAGGCCACCGCGCTGCACATCGCCCAGGGCTTGCGTGAGCGCAGCCCGCAGACCATCGTCAGCCGCCTGGCCAGCGGGCTGCCGGTGGGCGCCGACCTCGAGTATGCCGACGAGGTCACCCTCGGTAAGGCGCTGGCCGGGCGCCACCCCCTCTGAGGCGCCCGCGGGCCTTCGTGGGCCGCTGTCCTGGAGGGCTCGACGTGGCGGGCCACGCCTTCGCCCCTGCGTCCTAGGCCCGCTCGACCCTCGAACGTCTCAGGCGCGCGCGCCCATCCCTGAAGCCGCAGTCAGCGCACCAGGCGGTAGACGCGCTTGAGCGCCAGCTCGCGGGCGACCGACTGCGCGATCTGGCGCTGGCTGAGCTGGCCGCTGTGCACCGCCGCCAGCACGGCGCGAAAGGCCGCGTCCTGGGCGGCGGCGTCGCCGGAGATGTAGAGCATGTCCGCGCCCGCGCGTAGGGCGTCGACGGCGTCTTGGCCGACCTGCCCCCCGACGGCGGCGCTCGCGGCCTGCAGGTCGCCCGAGATGATCACGCCGCGATAGCCCAGCCCGTGACGTAGCAGGGCGATCGCCGGCGCCGACAGGGTCGCCGGCGTGACCGGATCCAGCGCCGTGAACAGTGCGTCTGAGAGCTGCATGGCGGGAGCCTGGCCCACCACGGCGGCGAAGGGCTGCAGGTCTCGGGCTCGCAGCTGGGCCAGCGACAGGCCGACGCTGGCCGCGCCATAGGCCGGGTCCTGCGCCGCCGCTCCCTCGCCGGGGAACGGTCCGGGCACGGAGATCACCCGCGTCATGCGATAGCCGCGCAGAGCCGCGGATGTCATCGCGACGACCACGGCCGGATCGGTGCTGAACGCCCGATCGGCGCCCACGCCACCCTCGTAGGCCAGGTCGGCATCTGGAGCCAGGTTCATGTTCACGCCGAGCCGCGACAGCGCCCTGGCCGTGGCGATGGCCTGTGCCTGGGCCACGGCGCCCCGGCCACCATTGCCCTGCTGGAATTGGGGCTCGGGGGGCAGGTCTGCGAAGGTGGACTGGCTGCCCCCCGCCTGTCGCGCGACGATGAACGGTGGCGTGTGGCGGGCCTGGGCCACGCTTCGCTCCATCAGCCCGGTGAGGGCGCTCACCTGATGAGCGTCGACGAAGTTGCTGGCGTCGAGCACCACGCCGCCCCAGTCGTGGGCGTGCAGGCTGGCCAGCAGGGGCGAGCGCGCGTCGGTGCCCGCGAAGCCGATCAGAAAGAGCTGAGCCACCGCCCTGTCCAGGGATAGGCTGACGCTTCTCTGCGGCTTCGACGTCCCGCCACCGGTGCCGCTGGCGTTCGGTGGAGGCCGACCCGGCCGGGGGGTGGCCGGGCGACCCGCCGCCCGGGCGGGGTGGCTGGCGTGGTGGCCGGAGTCGTGCAGCAGCGCGAACAGCGCTCCGGCGAGCAGCGCGATCGCCACCTCGGCCAGGATCAGGCGGCGGGTGAAGCCGAAGGGCAAGACCACGCGGCGCCCGCCCGCCGGGCCGCTGGACGGCGGCGACGGCACCTTCGGGGCCTCCGAAGCCGAACGCCAGGGCAGACGGGGGAGCCTCACCTTCTAACCTCTGCGCCCGTGGCGGGGCTGGTGGTCATGAAGTTCGGAGGCACCTCGGTCGGCGATGCCGACCGGGTCAAGCGCGCCGCCGGGCGCATCGTGGACAAGCGCGAGGCCGGCGATCGCGTCGTGGCGGTGCTCTCCGCCCGGGGCAAGACCACCGACGAGCTGATTGCCATGGCCGCCGAGGTGTCCGACCGCCCCGATCCCCGCGAGATGGACATGCTGCTGTCCACCGGCGAGCGCATCTCCTGCGCGCTGTGTGCCATGGCCATCAACGACCTCGGCCACCGCGCGATTTCGCTGACCGGCTCACAGGCGGGCATCGTGACAGACACTTCACATACCAAGGCGCGGATCCTGGACGTACGGGCCGAGCGCATCCGCCAGGCACTCGCCGAGGACGCCATCGTGCTCGTGGCCGGCTTCCAGGGCGTCTCCACCGCCCACGACGTCACCACGCTGGGGCGCGGGGGGTCTGACACCACCGCGGTGGCGGTGGCGGCGGCCCTGGGCGCCCAGGAGTGTGAGATCTACACCGACGTGGCCGGCGTGTTCAGCGCGGACCCGCGCATCGTGCCCGACGCGCGCAAGTTGCCGGCGGTCTCCTTCGAGGAGATGCTCGAGATGTCCGCTTCGGGAGCGGGCGTGCTGCAGCTGCGCGCGGTCGAGTACGCTCGCAACCACGGCGTGCGCATCCACTGCCGCTCCTCCTTTGCGGACGGCCCCGGTACCGTGGTCCGGGCCGAGAGCGAGACCATGGAGCAGCCGTCAATCACCGCCGTCACGCACTCGACCGTCGAGGCTCGGGTGACCCTCGTCGGGGTTCCCGACCAGCCGGGTACGGCGGCGCGCATCTTCGGCGCGCTGGCCGACGCCAACGTGAACGTGGACATGATCGTCCAGAACGAGCCCAACGCTGCCGGTGGACACGCCGAGATCGCCTTCACCGTGCCGCGCGACGACGTCAGGATGGCGCGCCTGGCCCTCGAGCCGATGGTGGGCGAGATCATCGGGCAGCTCACCGCCAATGAGAACATGGGCAAGGTCTCGATCGTCGGCGCCGGCATGCGCTCTCACCCGGGGGTTGCCGCCAAGGTCTTCGCGGTGCTCGGACAGGAGCGCATCAACATCGAGATGATCTCCACCTCGCCGATCAAGATCTCCTGCGTGATCGCCGGTGAGCAGGTGCCCCGGGCGGTGCGGGCCCTGCACAGTGCGTTTGAGCTCTCGGGCGCGGACACCACGCGGCTCGAGGAGCCCTTCGCCCCGCGGGGGACGACGTGAGCATGGGCTACCGCGTCGCCGTGGTGGGTGCCACCGGCGCAGTCGGCGGCGTAATCCTGACCCTGCTCGCAGAGCGCGGCTTTCCCGTGGCCGACGTCGTGCCCTTCGCCTCCGAGCGCTCGGCGGGCCACGTCCTCGACGGGCCCCCCGACTCGCCGGCGCTGACCGTGCGCGCGCTCTCCCGCGACAGCGTGCCCGGCTTCGACGTCGCCCTGTTCTCGGCCGGCTCGAGTGTCTCGCGCGAGTGGGCGCCGCGCTTCGCCGCCGCCGGCGCCGTGGTGATCGACAACTCCTCGTGCTGGCGCATGGACCCCGAGGTTCCGCTGGTCGTGCCAGAGGTCAACCCGGCCGACATCGCCACCCATCGCGGGATCGTGGCCAACCCCAACTGCTCGACGATGCAGATGGTGCTCGCTCTGAAGCCGCTGCACGACGCCGCCGGCCTCCAGCGCATCGTGGTCTCCACCTACCAGTCGACCTCGGGCACCGGCGTGCGCGCCGTGGAGGAGCTGCGGACCCAGGCGCACGCCGTGCTGCACGAGGTCCAGCCGCCGGCGGCGCAAATATATCCGCACCCCATCGCCTTCAATGTGCTGCCCCAGGTCGAGAGCTTTGTCGACGGAGACGACTACACCACCGAGGAGCGCAAGATGATGGCCGAGACGCGCAAGATCATGGGACTGGGCGAGCTGCGCATCACCGCCACCTGCGCGCGCGTGCCGGTGGTCGTGGGCCACTCGGAGTCGGTGAACGTGCAGACGCGCGACGATCTGTCGCCCGCGCGCGCGCGCGGGCTGCTGAGTGCCGCCCCCGGCGTGACGGTGATCGACGATCCCGCCGCCGGGCTCTACCCGCTGGCGCTGGACGTCGCCGGTCAGGACGAGGTGTTGGTGGGGCGCATCCGCCGTGACCCCAGCCAGGAACGCACCCTGAACATGTGGGTCGTGGGCGACAACCTGCGCAAGGGCGCGGCGCTCAACGCCGTCCAGCTGGCCGAGCTGCTGCATGAGCGGGGTCTCATTGGGGGGTCGCCGCGCCGCGACGAAGACGCTGGCCACACCCCGAGCGCCGTCTGACCTGATGACCGCCGAGCACTTCGACTTCCTGGTGGTGGGGGCCGGCTACGCCGGCGCGATCATGGCCGAGCGCCTGGCCAGCCAGTGCGACCAGCGGATCCTGGTCATCGATCGGCGCCCGCACCTGGCGGGCAACGCCTATGACTACGTCGACGAGCACGGCGTGCTGGTTCACAAGTACGGGCCGCACATCTTTCACACCAACTCGGGCAAGGTGGTCGACTACCTGTCGGCGTTCACCGACTGGCGCCCCTATGAGCATCGGGTGCTGGCGCGCGTGGGCGAGCAGCTGCTTCCCATCCCCATCAACCGCACGACGGTCAACGAGCTCTACGGGCTGACGCTGTCCAGCGACGAGGAGGTGCAGGCCTTCTACGACCAGCGCGCCGAGCCGCGCGAGCTGCTGAAGACCTCCGAGGACGCGGTGGTGGCCAAGGTGGGGCGCGATCTGTACGAGAAGTTCTTCCGCGGCTACACGCGCAAGCAATGGCAGCGCGACCCGTCCGAGCTGCACGCCTCGGTGACCTCGCGCATCCCCACGCGCACGAACGCCGACGATCGCTACTTCACCGACGATCACCAGGCCATGCCGGCCGACGGCTACACCGCGATGTTCGAGCGCATCCTTGACCACCCCAACATCGAGCTGCGCCTGGGCACCGACTTCTTCGCCGTGCGGGAGGTCATCTCGCGCCGTCACACCGTCTACACGGGGCCGGTCGACCTCTACTTCGACAGGTGCTACGGCGAGTTGCCCTATCGCAGCCTGGAGTTCGAGCTGCGCAGCGAGGCCACGCCGGGCGGGGGGCTGCTACAGCCCTCGGCCTCCATCAACGAGCCCAGCGAGGACGTGCCCCACACGCGCACCACCGAGTTTCGCTGGCTCACCGGGCAGCGCGCCGACGCTTCCACCGTCGCCCTGGAGTACCCGCGCAGCGAGGGTGACCCCTATTACCCCATCCCCACCGACGAGACGCGCGAGCTGTACAAGCGCTACGAGGCTCTGGCCAGCGCGCAGGACGCCGTCACCTTCGTCGGGCGTCTGGCGCGCTATCAGTACCTGAACATGGACCAGGTCACCGCGCAGGCGTTGTCCACCTTTGAGCGGCTGGCCGGCGAGCTGGCCCTGCCGCTCGCCGCCGACGCGGCCTGAAGGCGCGCGCGATCGGCCGACGCGGCCGGCATCGCCTCACGCGGCAGGATGCCGCGTGAGGGGCCCAAGGCCTAACCCACCGCCGTCGCTCCCACCACCGCGGTGGACCAGTCGATCACCGACGTCGGGCGCACGACATGGCGGTTCATGCCCAGCTCCTTGGGCTCCAGGCCGAGCGCGAGCCCGACCAGCTGGGGCAGGTGCAGCACCGGCATGTTCAGGGTGCGCCCCAGCTGGCGCTCGGCCAGGGGCTGCTGCAGGTCGAGGTTCAGATGGCACAGGGGACACGGCGTGACCAGGCAGTCGGCCGCCGCGTCGGCGGCGTCACCCAGGTGGCGTCCGGCCTGCTTGAGCGAGGCCTGCTTGTTCATGGTGATGATGGGAAAGCCACAGCACTTGCGCATGCCCGCATAGTCGATCACCGTCCCCCCGAGCGCCTCGATCACCCAGTTGAGATAGAGGTCGCGGGGCCGCTCGGGATTGATCGACAGGCGGTCGCGCGGTCGCACGATGTAGCAGCCGTAGAAGGGCCCGACCCGCAGGTCGGTCAGCGGGCGCCGCACGCGCGCCCTGAGCTCCTCGAGGCCGAGCTCCTCGACCAGCAGCCACAGGAAGTTCTTGTTGGACAGCCCGCGCTCGTAGCGCAGCCCCTCCGCTGACAGGGTGCCGTTGACGTGCTCGCGGTAATCGGCGTTGGCATCCAGGCGCTCCTGGCACTCGGTCTGGGCGCCCTGGCAGGTGGAGCAGATGTTCATCATCAGCTCGCCGTCGGTCTGCTGGGCCAGCGCGAACGTGCGCGCGTTCAGCGTGTCGGCCAGCTCCTGGTTGTGCTCGGCGATCACTCCGGCGCCGGTGCAACAGGCGCGGTCGAGCTCGATCAGCTCGAGGTCGAGCAGCGGCGCGACCTTGGCCATGCTTCCGTGCAGCTCGGGAGTGAAGCCGCGGCTGACACAGCCGGGCCAGTAGGCGACCTTCATGTGGGGGCGCTCCTGTCTTTCGTAAAGGGGTGAAGTCGTTAGGGATCGGTCCGGTCGGTGCGACGTGGGACCGGCGCCGGCCCTAGCCCTCGACGGTGTCTGAGCCGGTACCCTCCGAGGCCACGCCCTGTGAGGAGGAGCCGGGGGCCGAGGGAGTCCCGTCGTCGCCGGCGCTGATCGGAGTCGCCGCGTCGGCGTCGTTGCTCTGCGAGTCTTCGTCGTAGCCGCTGATGTAGAGGTTGAGCTCGAAGCGCTCCTCGCGCGCGTCGATCGTGTCGAAGTAGGCGCGCACGTGCTTGTCGGCCTTGTGCTCGTGCAGCAGGGCCTTGCGCGGGGTCACCTTTCCGCGCGCGACGGCCTTGGTGATCGCCGGTAGCGAGCTGAGCAGCTCGGGCACCGCGCGCGGGTGGAACTTGCCGCCGTAGGAGTCGGGCAGCAGGTCGGCCTCGTGCAGCAGGCCGTTGCGCTTGATGTTGTCCACGAAGGCGTGCTCGTGGCGATAGCCGTTGTTGTCGTCGTTGATGTGGTAATCAGAGCCGGCGCGACGACGCAGGCGCATGATCTGGCCCATCGGGTTGACCCCCTTGGGGCACGCCTCCACGCACTTGAAGCAGTGGGTGCAGTCATAGATGCCGGCCGGATCCTGGGCGAGGTCTACCAAACGCTCCTGGGCCTGGTCGTCACGCGGATCGCCCACGAAGCGATAGGCCTTGGCCAGCGCGGCCGGGCCGATGAAGTCGGGGTCGACCTCCATCGACAGGCAGTCCGATACGCATGCGCCGCACTGGATGCACGCCATCGACTGGGTGATGTCCACCATGCTCTCGCGCGCCACGATGTACTCGCGCTCGGGCACCGGCTCCTTGTTGATCAACCAGGGGGTGACGCGCTGGATCTTGCTCCAGTGGACGTCCATGTCGACGATCAGGTCCTTGATCACCGGCATGTTGCCCATCGGCTCGATCTCGATGACCCCGTCGGCGGTGGCCTGGCTGGCGTGGTCGAGGTGGGTGTGGCAGGCCAGCCCCGGCTCGCCGTTGATGCGAACGCCACAGGAGCCGCAGATGGCCGCGCGACACGAGCAGCGGATCGCGATCGAGCCGTCGAAGCGCGCCTTGGCCTGCAGGATGCCCTCCAGCACCGAGCGGTGGGGCTCGAGCTTCACCGTGTGCTCATCCCAGTACGGGGCATCGCCGGACTCCGGGTCATAGCGGCGCATGCGCAGGGTGAAGTCCTCCGGCGGCTTGTGCGTCTCGGCCATCAGTACTTCCTTTCCTCAGGCTGCCACTGGGTGATGGTCACGGGGGAGTAGGTGACCTGCGGCCCGACCCCGTTGGCCGAGATGTCGATGTGCTTGAGCCACTCGTCGTCGTTGCGCTCGGGGAAGTCGGTGCGAAACTGAGCCCCGCGCGACTCCTGGCGCTCCAGCGCGGCCACCACGGTGGCCTCGGCGCAGTCGATCATGTACCCCAGCTCGATCGCCCCCAGCACGTCCTGATTGAAGACGGTGCCCCGATCGTCGATCCACGCCGTGTCGGCCTCCTCGCGCAGGCGGTGGACGATCTCGTGGGCCTTGGTCAGGCCCTCGTGGTCGCGGTACACGGCCACGTACTGGTTCATGGTGTCACCGAGCTCCTCCTTGATCTCCGACACGCGCCGGCCCCCCTTCTCGCGCGAGATGATCGTGTCGATCATGTCGCTGTCGCGGCGCAGCTGCTCGTCGTCGGATGGCGGCATGCTCAGCCCCTTGGCCCGCTCGGCCGCGTGCTCGCCGGCGCGGCGGCCGAAGATCAGCGTGTCCAGCAGCGAGTTGGCTCCGAGGCGATTGCCGCCGTGGACCGACACGCACGCCACCTCGCCCGCGGCGTAGAGGCCCTCGATGGGCGTGGCGCCGTTGGCGTCGGTCTTCACGCCGCCCATGATGTAGTGCTGGCCGGGGCGGATCATGATCGGCTCGCGCGTGATGTCCACGCCGGCGAAGTCCTTGCCGATGTTGACGATCTCGCGCAGCGCCTCCAGGGTACGCTTGCGCGGCACCTGCGTGACGTCCAGGTAGATGCCCGTACCGTCCGCGCCTACGCCGCGGCCCTCCAGGATCTCGGTCTGCTCGGCCCGCGAGACGACGTCGCGCGAGGCGAGCTCCATCTTGTTGGGCGCATACTTCTCCATGAAGCGCTCGCCCTCGGAGTTGAGCAGGGTCGCCCCCTCGCCGCGTGCGCCCTCGGTGATGAGCAGTCCGTTCTCCACCAGCGTCGTGGGGTGGTACTGGACCATCTCCATGTCCATCAGCGGGGCGCCGATGCGGTAGGCCATGGCGATGCCGTCGCCGGTGACGATCAGGGCGTTGGTCGTCGGGCGGTAGGCCTGTCCGGCGCCGCCGCAGGCCAGGATCACGTTCTTGGCTGCGAAGGTCTCCATCCGGCCGCTGCGTACGTCGCGCGCGGCGACGCCGACGCAGCGCCCGTCGACGTCCTGGATCAGCGAGGTGGTGAACCACTCCTCGAAGCGCTCGACGGTGCCGTGGTGCTTGAGCAGCTGCTCGTAGAGCACATGCAGGATCGCCTGCCCGGTGATGTCGGCCACGTAGGCGGTGCGCTTCATCGACGCGCCGCCGAAAGCGCGCAGGTCAAGCTCGCCCTTGGCGTTGCGGTGAAAGGTGACCCCGATGTGCTCGAGGTGCATCACCTCCTGAGGAGCCTCGCTGCACATGATCTCGATCGCGTCCTGGTCGCCCAGGAAGTCCGAGCCCTTGACGGTGTCATAGGCGTGCGAGTGCCAGTCGTCGGAGATGTTGATCGCGGCGTTGATGCCGCCCGCGGCCGCCACCGAGTGCGAGCGCACGGGGTGGACCTTGCTCATGATGGCCACCGTCGCGCCCGCCTCCGCGGCGGCAAGCGCGGCCCGCTGGCCCGCAAGGCCAGCCCCGATGATCAAGACGTCATGTGCTGGCATGGCTCTCTCGCAGGCTCACAGTCGGTTGCAGGCGGACTCTATCTGGCGCCCGGGGTGGCGCTCGGCCGCGCCGGCTCACCAACGGCCCCGAGCCTATGTGACAAAGTGCTCTGGTCGGCCCAGCGCCTCCACGGCGCCATCAGCCCCGGGCCGGGGTGAGCACGCGGCGCAGCTGGCCCACCGTGACCAGGCCGAGCAGGACGCCGTCGGCGTCGACGGCGACCAGGGCTCCACGCCGGCGCAGG
>JAABUQ010007594.1_pt1 | contig 15656 bp, 23 predicted proteins | sample 5560001 | NCBI WGS metagenome assembly JAABUQ01 (sample SAMN10711888, study PRJNA513371) | rock metagenome | isolation source: Antarctica rocks | place: Antarctica: Victoria Land, Finger Mt nord | collected 2015-12-18 | reverse complement strand
GCCATACGAGCGCCGCAGAGGCGGCTCAGATCGCCGCGCTGGCGGGGGTGAAATGCTTGCTTCTCACCCACCTGGTCCCGATGACCGATGTCGAGGCGACGGTCGCCTCCTGCCGAAGCCACTTTAGTGGCGAGGTCCTCACCGCCGAAGACCTGATGCGGATCGAACTTCCGACGCTGCGCCTCAGCGGGGCGACTCCGTCCGGAGCCGGGGCCGCCAAGGCATGAGGCAGGGCTCAGGACCCATGGGTGGAATCCCTTAGCCTGGGAGCCGATAAGCCCATGGACCTCTCATCGCCGACGGTCGTCTGACGGTGGTCGGCGGTGATGTGGACGCTGACCGCCTCGACCAGCCGGTATTGGTCCTCGGCGGTGACTAGCCGGCCGCACTGGCAAGTCAGCTCACATCCCGTGGCAAATTGCACAAAGTCACTTCTGATGATCGCCCGTGGCCGGGACACGTCCGTGCTGTCTGATCGTAGAGAGGGGCCGGCCAGGATTGAGTAACCGCGTGGCGCTGCAGCCTGTAGATGCGGCCGAAATCACGGTCCTAGTGGACAATTCGATCGACGTCTTCCTCTCCGACGGCGAGGTCGCCAAGCGACCGACCCGGGCGTGGGATCCGGAGCCCGGTATCCTGCGGGCGGAGCACGGCCTTTCCCTGCTCCTGACCGTGGAGAACGCCGGCCAGCGACAATCAGTGCTCTACGATGCCGGCCTCGGACGCGACACCCTCATCCACAACCTCGACGTGCTCCAGATCCCGGTAAAGGATCTCCGGGCGCTGGTCATGTCGCACGGTCACATCGACCACTACAGCGGCGTTGAGGGCCTGATCCGGCGGGTGGGTCGGCGACGGCTGCCGGTGGTACTCCACCCCGACGTCTGGAAGGACCGCAAGATCGTGTTTCCTACCGGAGGCGAACTGTACACGCCGCCGCCCAGCTTCCGCGACCTGGATGGAGAGGGGATCGAGGTTGTGGAGGAGATCGCTCCAACCTTGTTGATTGACAGAACGGTGCTGGTGACCGGTCAGGTGGAGCGACACACGGACTTCGAGCAGGGTTTCCCCCTTCAATACGCGCGAGCTGGCGCCGGTTGGGAGCCGGACTTCTGGGTATGGGACGACCAGGCGATGGTTGTGAACGTCAGGGAGAAGGGGCTGGTCGTGCTGTCGGGTTGCAGCCACGCCGGCATCATCAACATCCTCCGGCACGCTCAAGTGCTCACCGGCGTGGATCAGATCTACGGTGTCGTGGGCGGCTTCCATCTCACGGGACCGGTGTTTGAGCCCCTGATCCCCAGGACCCTCGCCGAGCTGACGGCGATTAACCCTACCGTCATCGTGCCCGGGCACTGCACAGGCTGGAAAGCCATCCATGAAATAGCGAGGCGCCTTCCGGCAGCCTACGTCCAGACCAGCGTAGGCACCCGGCTACAGTTCACATCCACCTAACTACTTCCCCCCGGAAGCGTCCACAGCGGCAAGCCGTCTCCGGTTGGGGATAAAAGCTGGCCCCTTGGAGGCCGAGATGCGACGATAAGCGGAGGAATGCGCTCTCGCGCCCGAGCGAGGAGCAGATCGTGATCCAGGTTGTCAAAGAACCCTTTGATGTCGCGCCGACCACCCACCGCTGCGTCGAGAGCCCCCGCCGGATGCGTTCGCATGCCTGCTGAACACTCCGTTTAGGCCGGAACCCAAATGAGCAGTCGGCAGGGGAAACGCCCGACCCGGTGCGCGCCCTTCAGCGGAAGCTCTACCTTGCGGCCAAGCAGAATCGTGTTGCATGTCGCCAAGTCGTTGATCAGGCCCGTGGTTAAGTCGGTGGGGTCCTTCACGTAGTCCGCGTTTGTCGTCGGCTGTGCGCTCGGTGATCGTGCTGCGGAAGCTGGCGCTCGTGAAGTAGGCGGTCTGGACCTACCGGACCCAACGTCGAGGCGAGACAGAGAGAGGACGGTAGCCGTCAGCGAACAAACAGGAGTCATTGTGGCTCGGGAATACGCTGACAGAGACATGAACTTACAACTCACAGTCGCCCTTATCGCCGCAGGCTCCGCGCTCGCTGGGAGCCTCCTTGGCGGCGTCATCAGCAGCTGGTCGACCGCTGTCGCTTCTCGCGACGGTCCTGGAGCGGGTTCATGCCAGCTTCCAGCGGGTTCTGACAGCGACGAACATCCTTGCGGCCCTGACGGCACCGTTGCAGCGTGGATCTGGAGGAGCCTGGACGCCCGAACAGGACATGACCGAGGAAGACCGCCGTCGCTTCTACATGACGCTGGAGAGTTTGACGAAGGAGCTCCAGAACGCCGCCGTCGAGCTAACGTTGGAGGGAATGCCGGAGCCGGTCGCCGAAGTGAACGAATTGGCCATTAGATTCTCCGACTTCCGCTTGCATCGGGAGCGAAGCAGGCGACCGGGAGCTACCGAGGACGACTGGCGAGTGCCGGCCGAGGCTTCCCAGGCTATCGCTGGAATCCGGGAGCGGCTAGAGACCCGGTTGCCGGCCCTCCTCGACGGTATCCTGCCTGTCTCGCGAGAGTGGCGTAGGCCCTGGCGGTAGGGCAGCTCGTGATGACCGGCCAAGAACCGCCAGCGCATGCTCGAGCACGATGTTTCGCTGCGCTTCGGAGAGCCAGCTCACCTTGGCCCAGCATCCGGAGAAGGGCCGCCAGCGCTGGCGGCGGCTAGGAGAACGAGTAGCGTCATGGCCTATTGCTCGATAGCGAACCTACCCGACGATGAGCTGTCGGTATGGGCAGGCGGAGTTCTTCCCGTCCTCACGGGCTCCATCCGGCCGCGAAAGATTCTGTTGTCGTACTCGTGCTGGTCTTGGTTATGTTCGACGAGGTCGTCCCGATCTTTGCTCAGCCGGCCGACACTCGGGAGCTTGGGCATAACGATGCCTCCGCGGTCGCCGTCGACGAGTCACATGACGAGGACGCGGATGGCGCGGGCATCAGGCTGTAGCGGAGAGGCCCGAGGAATCTGCTTGTCTGCGGAGGCGGCGTGTGTTAGCCGGAGCTACTGAGCGGAGTCTCGTCGCTCCTCCGAGCGAGCTGCGCCCTAGTCGACATGCCGAGAGCGGCGTTCACCTGGACGCTGAGGCCACCGGACTCGTGCAACGCTTGGAGAACCAGCTAGAGAAGCCAGAGGAGATCCGCGACCGCTTGCAGGACGCGGTCAACGGTCGGTTGAGGGGTTGGCCGGGTGTGAGCTGAACCGGAACTCCCGTTCGGGCATGGAGCCGGGCTCGCGGCGGCGCGTTTCACAGGTAGCCAGGCTCGCGGCCGAGTTGGGCGAGCTGGCGCAGCCGAAAGAGCCCGTTCAGCAGCACGCGCCAGATGGCCCGGACCGGCCACCGCGCACCCAGCTCCTGCAGAGGGGCGTGCGCTAGCAGCGCTCAACGAACACCGTCGCGCCGGGAATCGTCGAACCGAGAGCAGCCCTGGGCCGGCGCCGGCGCCGGCAGGCGTGGGTGGTCCGGAACTCGACCCTAGCCTCAGGTCAGTAGGTAACTTGAAACCAGGGGCCCCACGGGCGGCCACGGTGGGCCGAGGGCGACAGGTCACGCCTCTCGAGATGCACATGCATGTATCTCTCCTATATAAGAGGGTGATCGCTGGCTGAAACCGCACGTCGATACACAATTGATCCAACGTGGATGGTGCCCAAGAGCTGCCCCTCCGTGAGCTCGCCGTCGAGATCGCGCTCGAAATGGCCGACCACTTGTACGCCTTCCTCCGTCCTGAAGCATGGGCACGTGCTGCCGAAGATCAGTGGAATGATCAACCTTCCGTCCAACCCCACCTACTCAATCCTGCGTTACAGCAGCTTCTCCACCAGGGGAGGCTTGTAGCCGACCACCATGTCACCCGCGGCGGTCGCCAAATCACGACCTTTCGCCGCGCGGCCGTCTCGAATCGGGAGCGGCGAACCACGGATACGGCGGCGAGAAAGCGTCTCCTGTATGCCCGGTACTTGAGCTAGGCCAGTGGCAGAGCCAGCGAGCCGAGTTTGATTGGACCGGCAGGGGAACGCATGCTCCACCTCACGCTCCGCGATGTCAGTCCAGAATCGGCTGCCAGCTGGAGAACCCCGTCCGCGGGAACGCCGGCCGCGTGCTTGGAACCGAGGTGCCAGGTGGACCTCTCGACAACGCCGTTCACCTTTACCTCGATAAGCCCGGACGCCGCTACTCGGGGGTCATCGAGTTGAAGAGCCAGGTGACGTCGGTGAGGCCCTCGACCGTCAGAATGAGTGCCGTCTGAGTGCCTACCATAGCATCGGGACAGAGTTTGATGCTGTCAGGTTTCTGCGGCAACTGGCGTTTCGATATCGGACTGCTGGCGGACGGTGAACTCCGGTCGATCGAACATGCTCTTAAGGAGGGCCTGGCGTCCTACCAGACCTTGCGCTGCGGGCCCATCGGCACGCTGCCGGCCGGATCAGTTCACCGGCGGGCTTGAGCCCGCCGCAGCGCGCAGACAGCCAAGCGGGCGTGAGCCGTACAGCAATTAGGCCGCAAAACCGCGTCCCACGGCGTCAGGCAGCGACACTCCGCGAATACGAAATCGGTCTTCCAAACGGGGCTGGGCCGATCTCCGGACCGCAAGGCGGGGACCTCCCTGCTGCGGCGTGGGCTGTGACATCCCAAGCCTTAGGCAGGGGTCCTCCCTGCGGTCATGAATCCGGCGACTCCCGGGCCTCAGCCGCACCCGCGGCCCAGCCTCGATGCAGATCGACTGCTGATCCGCCGGTCCACCACCCTCATTTTGCGGCCAGAGTATCCTTAGAATCCTGAGAGTACAAGCCTACGCGGGGACACAACGAGATCGATCCTAATATCGATGGGGCCATTCGTAAGCCACGCTCGACGGTAAGGTCGCGATAGTGACCGGAGCCGGTTCAAGTGGCAGTGGCATAGGTATCGGCCGAGCGACTGCCTTACGTTTTGCCGCCGAAGGGGCGAAGGTTGCGTTAGTGGATGTGGACTTGCAGTCGGCTACAAGGACGCGACAAATGATCGAAGGATTCGGCGGCCGCGCAATCGTCGTTGAGGGTGACGTCACAATCGCATCATCGTGTGAGTCGGCAGTGAGCGCAGTCGTACGCGAATGGAATCGCCTCGACCTACTGGTTATAACGTGAGCATCAACGGCCCCAACTTGAATGCGGTCGACGTGGAGATAGACGACTGGAATCGCACCATACTAATTAATGCGACATCTGTAATCCTGATGTCAAAGTATGCAATTCCGGTGATGCGGCGGCAGAGCGCAGGGTCGATCGTCAATGTTGCGTCTATCGGCGGCCTGGCGGGAGGTCATCCCGGAGTGGCTTATTCAGCATCTAACGGCGGGGTTGTGAACCTGACACGAGCGATGGCCGGACACCATGGAGCGGAGGGAATTCGCGTTAATTGCGTAGCCCCTGGACTAGTCTACACGCCAATGGCAGCAGGTAACCGTATGAAAGCCCACCGGAGGGAGGCGCGCCGACTAAGAGGCCCCCTAAGGACCGAGGGACTCGGGTGGGATGTGGCGCATGCGGTCGTCTACTTATCCAGCGACGAGGCGAGGTGGATAACCGGTGTCGTCCTCCCAGTCGATGCTGGGTTATCGGCAATTATGGCGGATCTGCCGACGGCGTAGGGTCATCGAACGCATCAGCTTGGGGGTCCTCGTTCACCTTCGCTTCGGGCATTGAGGGACTTCAGCATACCCACTTCCACGCCGGCCACCCGCACCCTGTGGTGCTTGACGACAGTTGGGGCGTTCTTCCCTCGGCCGCAATCATTTAAGATTACCAAGAGGGCCGCCCTAGATCGGGATGGAAAACTGCTTCAGTTTGACCTCATGCGTCCTACTTAGCTCAACCAGCTTGCAGATGTTCGTGACTTCCGCCTCGTGAATCAGTCGCCCAGTTGCAGCACTTCCCTTAGTGGCGTCGCCCATGGCGCCAGAATACGGGGATGCGCGCTCAGTGAATTCCTCGACGGTTGGCGGCGCGTATGCGAAGTTGATATTGTCTTGCATCGGATCCGGGGTGTTAAAACCACCCGTGAAAAACTCGCTGGCAGAACCCACCACGTTACGCCGCGCCTGGTTCATGTCGACAAGATCTGGATGGCTGTACAACATTTGTGACGATTCGTTTTCCCCCGCGTGTCCCACAGCGCCGACCTCACCCGATACGATCGACCGCAGCTGAACGCGGGCGCTTAGACCGAGGTCATATATCGCGACGTAGCCCCCGGTGCGATTACGAACTTTGACGGCTGCAATCTCGAGTGGCGGAAGGTTTGCGACCTGGTGCCCGTTGATGATGAGCAGTCGCTTGAAGCCATGAAAGAAGAGGCTCTGACACACGTCTTCAACGATCGCGGTGAGGGTCTCGGGCCGGAGCGTAATGGTTCCGGGAAAGCCCATGTGGTGCGGCGTCCACCCATACCAGAGGGGGGGTGCCACCAAAACGTTACACCGCTCTCCCGCTCCTACCGCTACCGCCGTGGCCTCCGCCGCATCAGTCATCAGTGGCAAGGCGCCTCCATGCTGCTCAGTTGAGCCAACCGGCAATAGGACGACATCGTCGTGATTGAGATACTCTCGGATCTCCGACCACTTTCGCTCATGAAGCCATGGTGCTCTCGCCATTGGACAATCCATCTCCTTTCGATCGGCGGGGATATATGTTGCCGTGCGGTGGGTCGGGTACATTCTATGTCCTGGAGCGCTGCATCCGATTCAAACCATAGTGCTATCACACCCCCAGAAAGGCGCTGGTTACAGCCGGATTCTCCATAAGCGAGGATGCGAGACCGCTCAGGACAATGTGACCGGTCTCGAGCACATAGGCGCGATCCGCAATCTCCAGTGCGCGAAGCGCGTTCTGTTCCACCAGTAAGACGCTAGTGCCGCTTGCATGGATACTCTCTATGACCTCAAAGACTTGGTCAACCATCTTCGGCGCGAGACCGAGGGATGGTTCGTCGAGCAAAAGCAGGCGCGGCCTCGCGAGCAGGGCGCGAGCGATTGCTAACAATTGTTGCTCTCCTCCGGATAGCTGACCAGCAGGCAATTCTGCGCGTTGGCCGAGGATGGGAAAGCGGCGCATCACTTCTTGAATGTCGCTCGACATATCGCTACTTCCCTGGCGTGACCACCCTCCGAGTGCGAGATTCTCGTACACGGTAAGTCTTTGCAGAATTTCTCGCCCTTCAGGTACTTGGACTAAGCCAGTACGGACGATGCGGTGCGGGGCAGTTCTGCAAAGGTCCATGCCATGGAATAGGGCGCATCCTGAGCGAGCCCGCACCGTACCCGAAAGTGTCTTGAGAATGGTCGACTTACCAGCTCCGTTAGAACCGAGCAGCGCGACCGCCTCACCATGCCCGACTCGGAACGATACGTCCCTAACGGCCATGACCGATCCGTATGCGACGCTTAGTCCGCTGACGTCCAGCATCGGAGTGTCGGTACCGGTCGAAAGATGTGGCCGACCGGTGTCCTTCGCTACTGCCTTCACAACAGGGGCGTACGAGCGCCCATCGGTTTCCGCGTGGGTTCCAAGGTACGCCGTGACCACCTGAGGATCGGCCGCCACAGCCTTTGGGCTGCCTTCGGCGATCTTGCAACCGAAGTTGAGGACAATGAGTTGGCGGCAGACGCCCATCACCAGCCGCATGTCATGGTCGATTAGCAGAATGGTTATGCCGTCGGCGTTGAGCTGCTCGATCAGCTCCCGAATCCGACCCTTCTCGACGGCATTCATGCCAGCAGCCGGCTCGTCCAGGATCAGCAGCCGAGGTTTCAGAGCGAGCGCCCGCGCGATTTCAACGCGACGCTGGTCCCCGTAAGACAGTCGCGCCGCTAAGTGCGGGGCTACCGCCTTGGGGTCCAGGCCAACCGTGCGTAACAGCGAATATGCTTCGTCTCTGGCCATGGACCGCCGCCGCCGCAAGGCCGGAAGCGGCAGCATCTGCCGCAGGGTGTCGTGCCTGAAGCGGGAATGCATGCCGATCAGAATGTTATCGACCGCCGAATGCTCCCGATACAAGCGAAGGGTTTGGAAGGTTCGCGCAATGCCCATCGACGCAATCCTGTGAGGGGGTAAACCAACCAATTCCAGGTCGTCCAAGCGGACCGCACCGGAGTCGGCACGCACATAACCTGTAATTAGATTTACGAGCGTGGTCTTGCCGGCACCGTTGGGCCCGATTAATCCGACGATCGTTCCTTGGGGCACCGCAAGCGAAACGTCATCGATTGCGCGGACCCCTCCGAAATGCCGCTTTAGGGCGCTCAGCTGCAGCAGCGGCCTGGTTCCGCAGATTACCATCGCCACCAGGAGGGCCGGACGATTCTCAGCCCGCCCCTCCCCACAATCCCTTGCGGCCGGAAGATAATGATGACAATGAGGATTGCTCCGTAGACAACGTCGCGATAGTCGCGGGTGAAGCGAGACACTTCCGGCAACGCTGTCAGCAGAATTGCACCAACAATCGGGCCGAGGATATTTGTAGGGCCTCCGACAATGGCAAAGATGAGAACTTGGACGACGCGGTGAACATTGTATTCGGTTGGATCGATGAAGAAGCTGAGGTGCGCGTCCAGGGCTCCAGCATACGCGGCGCACAGTGCCCCGATGACAAATGCGATCAGTTTGTAGCGCGGCACGTCGATTCCCTGACTCGCCGCGGCAAGTTCATCCTGTCTAATCGCTGACCACGCGCGACCCAACTTGGTGCCCAGGAGCCTCCAAAAGAGGTAGGCAGCCGCAGCGACCGAAGCCCATATGAGAGCAATTCCACCCACGGGGTCAGCCGCGATGTTTGTCAGGCCCTGTCCCTCGCCAGTAATTGGTAGGTTGAGTATCACGCCAAATCGCAAGGCTTCGCCAAATCCTACCGTCGCGATAGCTAAGAACACTCCCCGCAGTCGAAGAACGGGTAGGCCAACGGCCACAGCGACCATAACAGCAAGTGCCGATCCAGCCACGAAGCTGACCACCAAGGGTGCGTGCCAATGCAGGCGCACGATCACGGACGTGTATGCGCCAATAGCCATGAAGCCCACATTGGCGACACTCAGTTGCCCAGAGTACAGTGTTATGAAGATCGACAGGGCCAACAGGGAGTTGACGCCCATTTGGCCAATCAGCAGCTGATGTGATACATAGAAGCCAAGAGGATCAGTGACCAGCTGTACGAAGAAGTCCATAGGTGCTGCTCAGACCCGCTCGTGCACCCTGGAGCCAAACAGCCCTTGGGGGCGCAAGACCAGCATCAAGAATAGCGCCGCAAACGCGATCCCGGCCCGCAGGTTCGTGTATCCGAGGACAATAATTGCAACTTCAAGCAGGCCAAGGAGATAGCCGCCGACAACCGCGCCTGCGATGCTGCCCATCCCGCCCAGAACAATGACGGCGAGTCCCCTCAATTCCAGTTGATCGCGGCCGATGTAGGGGCTAATGTCAGAAAGGGCGACGCCGAAGAGAATACCGGCCAACCCTCCCAGTGCGGACGATAGTATCAGCGTGAAAGCGAAAACGGCATCAACGTCGATCCCTAGTAGGAGAGCGGCGTTGGGGTTCTCGGCAACGGCCCTCAACGCACGACCCATCTGAGTAAATCGGATGACGTATCCCAAGAGAAGCATGAGGCCGATCGAGACTGCCAGGATTGCCACCTTCGTGCCCTCGAGTGTGAGACCCGCCACGTGGTACACAGGATTGGGGACACTGCCGGTGGGATATTTGACCGAATTGGCACCATCGCGCCAAAGCCAAGTAAGGGCGCTGCCGGGCGTCGCCTGCTCAATGATCGCTACTAGAATGAGAGCGAGGCCAATGGTTGAGATGAGTGCAGAAATGCCCGGAGCGCTCCTCCTCCGCAGTGGACGCAGGGCAACGAATTCGATCACCAAACCCAACAGTCCGCAGCTGGCAGTCGAGATTCCTGCTGCGATCCAAAACGACTGGCCATGAAGAACGACGAGCGAGTAGGTGAAGACGGCGCCCAGAGTAAAGACAGCGCTGTGCGCAAAGTTTAGAACGTCAAGTACGCCGAATACCAACGTGTATCCTACGGCGAACAGTGCGTAGATCGAGCCAAGAAAGATTCCGTTTAAAAGCTGCTGCTCTAGTACCATGTCCTAACCTCGTTTCGGGCCCCCAAGTGAGCTAAGGCGAGATCGTGTCGCGCGACTGCCGCCTCCCAGCTACGGAAGGGTGGCGGAGAGTTGGCGGGCTGAGTGCTCCCCACTACGCTAAGCGCTCATGCTCTGGGTCGAAGGGAAACCTACATCCGAGGCGCGGCCGAAACCCGGTCCTCGCTGCCGCCGCCTCAGCGGCAGCTGGTGCGTTGCAACCATGGCTAGGTATGGCACGGCACCACCAATCCCCGTGGCCACAGGCGGCGTCGATTGCCTGGCCTCCCTTCACCTGCCGGGCCCGAGGATCACGGCCTTATCCGCCTTGATTTGACCGGCCAGTTGAAGGCCGCGGAGATCAGTACTGGGATGAGGGGGAGATATAAGCCGACAGCGAAGTACTCCATGCTCTGTGTAGGAGCGATGATTGAGAGGGCTTTTCCAATTGCCCGCGGCTTGACCGGCGCCGTCCAGTGCTAGCGAGAGCCTCCGAGATGGCCAAAGGCAGGCTCTCGCCGCCGCGCCGATCACGAGAAGAGCCAACGATGATAACTTGGTAGCCGGCGATGGCGAGTCGGCGGATTCGGGAAGCGCCCGGTGATGAGAGCGTGGCTCACCCCGGCGACGATGCCGAAGACTATCCCCCCCAACTCGGTCCATCAGGCCGGGGTCGGGACCCCGTGCTCGGTCGCCGGGCCGCCAGCCCGGCACTTCCAAGAGCGTGACCGCGCTCAGGCGGGTATTCACCGTCCCTAGAACACCACCAATGACCGCTGCCTGCCCTCCACTCGGTTCAAGCCTGGCGATCAGCTCCAAGCCGTCGCCACTACTATTACATGGCCTTGGCACAAGAAACACACTAAGCGGGCTTGACGGACGTCACGAACGTAAAACCACCATTCCCGTCCATGGCAATGATCCAAACTGTTGACTTCACATCATGGTCTTTTGTGAATTGGAACGCGCCCAGCGGCGTGTCTATACTCGTCTTCTCCATTGCCGCCTTCAATCGGTTACGGTCGCCCGCTAAGTCGCTAAAGGTGAAGGCCGCCCGTTTGGCGGAGTCCGCCAGGATCAGTACGCCCGTGTACGATTGGGCCGCGAATTGATCTGGATCGACATTGAACCTCGCCCTATACGCTCGAACGAAGTCGGCATTGGCTTTGAAGTCGTTGCCGATGTACCAAGCACTGGCACTCTGAGCGCCCTTGCCTGCGATTCCCGCCTGTTTAGACACCGCCGGCGAATTGAACCCGTTGCCACCTAGGAACTGGCCCTTGAAGCCTTGAGCACGGGCTCCGATCATTATCTTGGCAGGGATTGGTCCAACCGAGGTAATGAAGATCACCTCGGGATTCTTCTGAACGGCCCTCGTAATATACGGGCTGAGGTCAGACTCATCCTTCGTAAACTGGATGGAGTCAAGGAGATTGATACCATACTTGGGGGCATTCGCCTTCACAACGTCTGCACCGTCGACGGAAAACTTGTCATCGTTCGGATAAAGTAGGACTCCGGTCTTGGGATGCAGTTTCTCTGCGTACGCCTTAATGTTCGCCGCATAGGCAGCGGCCTCCCCCTGGCTGTCGCGGAAGATGTACGTACACGGGTACGGGCAATCGCCAACAATATGGGCTCCCGTATTGCTCACCGCTAGCATCGGTGTCTTGCCGCTGTCGGCAATTGGGTGAGCAGCAACGGCAGAGTTTGAGAGCGTGGGACCCAGAAGAGCATACACCTGCTTTTCCTGCATTAGCCGTTGCGTGACCTGGGCCGCCTGCTGTTTGTCGGAGGCGTCATCTTGGATGTCGAAAGCGAACTTGGCACCCTTTACGCCGCCGGACTTGTTGATGGTCTCAACCGCCAGGTCCACACCGTTCTTGGAAGGCGGGCCATAGATGCCGCCAACGCCGGACAGGGAAAAGACTGCTCCAAACTGAATAGTCTTTCCCTGGTACGAACCGCCCTGACCCGTTGCTGTCGAATCCGAACCACTACTTCCGCACGCAATCGCTACGACAGCAACCGCGACTCCCAGCGCAGCCGACCGGAATCCAGAATGTTGCATCAGTGTCCTCCTTCTGCCTAATCGGCCCCAAGTCCATTCGCCGGCTATAGCTACATGCGTATCCCTTGACTCGGCGTACTGCCCCTTAGCCACAGTCCACATCGTCTGGTCACCGCCGGGCACGCATTTAGTGGACCCTCCCTGCATCGCGTTCATCGCGGCAGCAATCCACGTCGCCGACCGGCCTTCACGAAGGCCTCCACCGCCTTCTCGAGATGCGCGGCTGATCTGGTGCGGGTGGGGGCGGACCCATCAGGTCTCCAGCCTGTCTTGGGTGACCTGCAGGAGAACCTTCGTCGCAGCTCCACTCTGCATCAGCGAGAATCCCTCTTTGAACTCACTTATCGGCAGTTCGTGCGAGACGATCCCTGATAGATTCAACCTGCCGGAGAGCAGGTAGCCTTCCACCTGATACCAGGTCTCATATATTCGGCGTCCATTGACCCCGATTACAGTAATGCCCTTGAAGATGATGTCATTGGGGATATCAAACTCAACCAAACGTGACGGCAGTCCCAGCAGGGCGGCCGTTCCTCCGTTGCGAAGCGCACGAAGACCTCCCCGGATCGCGGCTGGACTCCCACTCATTTCCAGCAGTACCTCGGGTCCCTGACCGTTGGTTAAGCTGCGAACGTGCGCTGGCCAGTCGGGATCATCGGCCAGAAACCCGCGAGCGGCACCCAATTCAATCGCATGCTCAAGACGCCGCTCGTCAAGGTCGACAGCGATGACCTGACTGGCGCCGGCTGCCTTCGCGATTGTCGTGGCCATCAAACCGATGACCCCGACACCTGTGATCAGGACGATGCGGCCGCTGACGTGCGCAGCGGAGACCGTGTGCATCGCGTTCCCAAGGGGATCGAGGATCGCGGCGATCTGATCAGGTATGGCGTCATGGACCGGCCACAGGTTCGCCTCGGGCAGGCGGACGAACTGTGCGAAACACCCATTGCAGTCGATGCCTAGGATGTCGACCGTGTCACAGATGTGGCCATTCCCAGTCTTACAGGGCTGGCAGCACCCACACCCAATGTGTGCCTCGCCGCTGACGCGATCGCCCGGCTGGGCACGGACAACGGCATCGCCCGTTTCGACGACCCGACCCACAAACTCGTGACCTACAGTGATGCCCAACCGAACGCGGTCAGCACTCCAGCGATCCCACTCGTATATGTGCCGATCGGTGCCGCACACGCCGGCGTGCGTTACTCCAATGAGAACATCCCTGGGTCCAGGCCTTGGGGTCGCTTCGTCCGGGCTCCAGTCGAGACCCGGCGCGGCCGTAAGCTTCTTAATCGCGAACATGAAGGCGGCGCAGGTTCCTCCAGCATAGTGGACGGGTCGTCCGTGATAGTGAACCCCATCCAACCCAGTTTGTCAAGAGGATGTTTTAGGTATGGCGGATCGGCTCATCCTGACCCCCCCAAAGTTGGCCGACGGCCGTGACGCTGTTTCTGAATTGGCGGATCAGATCAGAAAGCTTCGACGAGCCAAGGGCTGGACCCTTGACGAACTAGCCACAGCCTCTGGAGTCAGTCGGTCGATGCTTAGCCAGGTCGAGCGAGGCAAGGCGAACCCCACTCTCGCGGTTGCCTTTCGGATTGCGCGAGCATTTGCGGTGTCCTTGGACGATCTGGTCGTCGCTGCTCCCCCGGCCGGAGTAATTGAGATAATCCGCTCATCGGACCCTGCTTACTACTTCCGGACTGATCCAGAGTGCAGAGTGCGAACGCTCTCACCGCTGTATCTCGAAAAGGACGTGGAATTCTATGAGGTCACCTTGGCGCCCGGCCGCTCGCTCACCAGCGCACCACATGTTCCAGGAACTCGTGAATTTCTCACGCTCGAGCGCGGAGCGGTCCGTGTACGATCAAGCGCCGACTCCAAAGCCGTGGCGACCGGAGATGCCGCCTCATATCCTGCCGATGTGGACCATGCAATCGAGAATGTTGGCGACACTGTGGCGGTCGTTTTCCTAGTGGTTCTGTATCGTCGCTAGCTCAACTATCCGGCCCACCGCCCATTTGTAGACTGGGGTTTAGGGAGTTGCAGCCGACGTCAGGTACGATCGACCCTCCTGGATTACTCAAGCGCGACGGGTGGTAGAAGCGGCTTAGTGACAGACGGTCGACAAAGATGCTCAGCCACCGCGTCGCTCGTGACAGGGATCCGGTCAGCAACTCGGAGGTGCTACTTGACGAGTTTCGGGCCCAGGGTTGCAGCCGCCCGGCACCATCCTGGAGGAGTCCTTCCAGTCCTCGATGAGATGGGGTTACATGCCGCTGGACCGGGTCGCCGCCAGCTTCCTCTTCCAGCTTGTCTCCAAGCGCTACACCAAGGTCAGCACCAGCATCACCTCGAACAAGTCCTACACCGAGTGGGGACAGGTCTTCGGTGACGAGTTCGCCGCTGCCGCTGTCATCAACCGCCTGCTCCACTTCTCGGTCCAACATCCGCGGTGAGAGCTACCGCCTAAAGGAGCCAGAAGAAGGCCGGCGTCGTCGCTGCACCCGCGGCCAAGGCCACCGGCTGAGCGGCTCAGGTGGGGAATTGAAACCGGCGTTCGGTCCGATCACGTCCTCAAGCTGGGCAATTTGAGACCGGCCGGAACTGTACAATACCGTAGGAACCGATCGTTCTGCCGGTCTCGGACATAAGGGCGCGGACTTCGCCAGCATGGCGAGCGTATTCCTTGTCGAAGTCGACAAACTCGAAGCGAGGGGCAAGGATTTAGGCCAGGTTCTGCTCTCGACGTCGGCTCTTGAACGCCTCGGCTGTCCGGCCGACCACCATCTGGTCTTGACGCTGGACAACTTGCCAGCGCCAAATCCAACCCACCGAGTCTCCAGAAAACGCAGGGCGATTCACCATGCCTATGATTCCGGCAGCGGCGGCCAGCGACCCACTCCAGGTATGGAGTCCAGCCAGGCGATCGGTCCTGGCGCACGCAGGCACCCACCACGTCGTGGGTCGAGTCGGCCCAGGGGAGCCGGTCACCGACTTCTGGCACTGGAATCCGTTGAACCTCATGTTGGACTCGCACGTTCGGACCTACACCAGTTCTCGCGACCCTACCCCCTCCGGCAGCAGGAGCTTGACGGTGGGCTGGTAGGGCGCGGGGACCCGAACCAAGCAGCTCCGACCTGTAGCCATTACTGTAGCCAAGCCGACCGGAGTTGGCTGCACCAGGCCGTACCAGACAGCATGGCGGGGTCCAGTTCCCAATACGAAAGTGGCCCAAACAGGGCGCAGCAGACCGTTCGTGGCCGGACTCTTAATCCCAAGGTTCACGGTTCAAGTCCGTGCGCGGGCACCACAGAATCCCTCAAAACGCAGGCGTGTGGGGCCTCTCTTCACCGCCACTGTAGCAACCCAGTAGCGACCGGGTGAGAACGTCGACCGGGACTACACCAATCTCAAGAACATCCATTGGACGGTCA
>JAABUQ010007593.1_pt1 | contig 15658 bp, 18 predicted proteins | sample 5560001 | NCBI WGS metagenome assembly JAABUQ01 (sample SAMN10711888, study PRJNA513371) | rock metagenome | isolation source: Antarctica rocks | place: Antarctica: Victoria Land, Finger Mt nord | collected 2015-12-18 | reverse complement strand
ACTTCGTCAATACTCCTCACCTTCCCGTTTCGGGAGGGTCGGTGAGGAACGAGCCGGGGTAGGTCTCCTACACATCCAGCGCCACCATGCGCTTGATGATCAAGCCGCCGACAATCTGCCCCAAGAACGACCCCACAATCAAAATATGGCCGAGCGGACTGTCCAGCAGCGGCTGGAAATAGCTTGGATTTTTCAGATACAGCGCCAAAGCCAGCACGGGGGCGAGCACAATAAGAAGGCCGGCAGAAAGTCGGCCTTCGGCAGTCAGCGTCTGCACTTCACCTGCGATCCGCACCCGCTCGCGGATTGTCTCGGCAATCGCGTCCAGCACCTCCGCTAGGTTGCCGCCCAGCGGCAACTGAATGAGAATGGCGGTGATGACCAGCTCCAAATCGGGGGATTGCACCCGCGCGGCCACACGCCCCAGCGCAACGTCCAGCGGAACTCCCAAGCTGACTTCTCCAGAGACCCAGCGAAACTCCAGCGCCAGCGGCGGGGGCAGCTCTTCGGCAACGGTCTGCACGGCCTGCGAAAACGAGTACCCGGCCCGGAGCGCCGAAGTCAGCAGCATCAGCGCATCGGGCAATTGCGTGTTGAAGCGCCGCCGCCGCGCGTCCCGCCGCGTTTGCAGGACTACCTGCGGCACGGCGAGACCCACCGCGCTCAATAGCAGGCCGCCGAGCAGACTATGCGCGGTCAGCAGGCCCAGCAGAAAACCTGCCAGCCCGATACCGGCGCAAACGGCGATCCACTCGGCAGGACGCAGGCGCAAATCGGCTTGCAGCATCAAAAGCCGCAGGCGCGGACCCCATTCACTCTCGCTCAGCCACCGCGTCACGGTTGGAAGCGCATCTGGCCGCAGCGCAGCCTCCGCCTGCATTCCCGGTGCGGGATTTGCGCCGGCCGGCGGGGCAGTAAAACGGCCTGTAATCCGGTCCAGGCGGCCTTGTGTCTGCCGGGCCGAGCGTATCCGCGCCTCTGTCAGCGCAGACACCAGACCCGCCGCCAGTATGAAGCTGAGAATAACGCATAAAAGCATGGTCATAGCGGCACAAGCACGCCCTGTGACGGCTCCCAGCAGTAGATGTCGTTGACCACGATGCCATCCCCGGAAATCCCGGCGACTTCGGCGATATGCGTGACCCGGCGGCTGCCGCTCGGGAGCCGCTGCTGCTGAACGATAAGCTGCACCGCCGACGCCGCTTGTTCCCGGACCGCCCGCAGCGGCAGCTCCGCGCCGGCCATCAGGACAAGCGTTTCCAGACGCGCCAGCGCGTCACGCGGGCCGTTCGCATGGATGGTAGAGAGGGAACCATCATGCCCGGTGTTCAGCGCCTGCAGCAAATCCAGCGCCTCGCCGCCCCGAACTTCGCCCAAAATCAGCCGGTCCGGGCGCATTCGGAGGGCGTTGCGGACAAGCTGACGGATCGTGATTTCGCCGCGCCCCTCTAAGTTGGGCGGGCGGCTTTCGAGCGTCACGACATGGCTCTGCTGCAACTGAAGCTCGGCAGCGTCTTCAATCGTGATGATGCGCTCATCCTCGGGAATGAACGACGAGAGAGCGTTGAGAGTCGTCGTTTTGCCGCTGCCGGTCCCGCCGGAGACTAAGATGTTCAGCCGCTTCTCGACGCACTGTTTGAGATATTCAGCGGCCTCGCCGGTCAGCGTTCCCAGGCGGATCAAGTCGGCGACTTGAAGCGGCTGCTTGGCGAATTTGCGAATGGTCAAAATCGGCCCCTGCAATGACAATGGCGGGAGTATAATGTTAACGCGGCTGCCGTCCGCTAATCTTCCATCAGCGATGGGCGATGAGTCATCGGCGCGGCGGCCCAGCGGCGCAAGAATGCGCTCAATGATCCGGCGCAGGTGCGCTTCGTCGTCAAAGCAGATGTCCGTTAAAGAGACCCGGCCCAGCCGCTCGGCGTAGATCTGGAACGGGCCATTGACCATGATTTCCGACACGGTTTCGTCTTCCAGCAGCGGCTCCAGCGGCCCCAAACCCACCAGCTCAAATAGCACCGCCTGCACTAAACTGTCCCGCTGCCGCCCGGTCAGCGCCGAGTTTTCTTCCGCCAGCAGGCGGCTTGCGGCCTGCGTGACCTGCTCCGACAATGCCGCTCGCGGCAGGCGGCTCAGACGAGCCGCGTCCATGTCCCCCAGCAGGCGGGCATGGACGCGGCGCTTCCAGCTTAACACGCTCGTTTCAGCGGGGGGAGGCATGGAAGCTCCTTGCCAGGCCGAACACGCTGCACGCGACTTTGGAGTTCGGATGCGACAGCACAAAGGGAACCCCGGCGTTGACCGACGCCGGGACCAGCTTGCCGTCGTTTGGGATCAGGCACTGGACGGAGCGGCCCAGCGTCCGCGTGATGTCCGGGAGCTGCAAGCGGTTCGCCGGCGACGCCCGGTTCAGGACAATTTGAATGGCGTCCGGGGCGACGCAGGGGCCGCAAAGCGCGTCAAGCCACAGGCGCGTGTCGGCAAGCGTCGTGAGATCAAACAGATTTGCGACCAGCAGCACGGCGTCGGCCTGCGAGACCGCCAGGCGCGTGGTATCGTGCAGCACCGGCGGCACATCCAGCACAACCTGGCAGTTCTCCCGCCGCAGCAGCGACAGCATCTGATCTAAACATTCCGGCGAAAGCGCATGGAGCGGCAGCGGGGCAGACGCCCCGGCCAGCACCCGCAGGCCGCACTCATGCCGCTCCAAATGCTCTTCCAGCAGCGGATAGTCTATGTCATCACTCTCGTTTTTGACCAGGTCAGCCAGGGTGCGGCGCGGAAACAAGTTGAGCATCAGCGCGGCGTCCCCAAACTGCGTGTACAAATCCAGCAGCACCGTCGGTGTTTGAGATTCCACCGCAAGGGCCGCCGCCAGGTTCACGGCCAGCGTTGTTTTGCCGATGCCGCCTTTCGCGCCGCTGACGGCAATCACTTTTCCCCTCGCGCCTGGCGCGGCGTCGGCGGCAAATGCCGGGGAGCGCCGCCGCAAGGCCTCGGCATGAACGGACCGGACGCATTCGCAAAGTTCGGCAGGGGTCGCCGCGCTGCCGATGCTGTCTTTTGCCCCGGCCCGCATCGCCGCCCGCAGGTCCGCGCTTGAATGAGTGGCCGAAGCGTCCGGCGTGACCAGGATCGTTTCCAGCGGCAGGCCGGACACGGCCAGCTTTTCGGCGGCGGCGAACCCGCCAAGCGGCGGCAGGCCGACGGACAGCAGGACAATATCGGGCCGAAGCGCGTGCGCCAGCCGAACGGTTTCCCGTTCGTCCCGCGCTTGCCCGGCGACTTCAATCTCGGGACTGGCAGCAAGCCCGGCGCGGATATGCTCCCGCCACTCTAAATTCGCTTCAGCGATGAGAACTTGGATCATGGTTTTTGGGTGGGGAACGGCACAGGCGGACCCGGCTTTTCTTTGTCGCCGCCGCCTTTTTGCAAGGCTGGAAAGTCTTTATCAAAGTCAGTTTTGCTGACGTCAGGCCGGGCAATCGGCAGGTTTTCCAGGCTGCCGGACGGCGGCGGATATGCGCCGGCAGTCTGGGGCGTGACGATCTCCGGCTGAATGAGGATGAGAAGCTCGCTTTCTTCTTTGCGGGTCGTGGTGCTTTTAAAGAACTCACCCAACACCGGGATCTGGCTGAGCACCGGAATACGGTTTACCTGGCGCGAGACGGTATTGGAGTACAGGCCGCCGATGACCAAAGTTTCGCCGTCCCCCATTTGCAGGGTGGAAGTCGCCCGGCGCACGGTGAGGGCCGGCACGGAAAAACCGGACAACTGAAGCCCTGCGCCATAATCCAGCTCGCTGACTTCCGGCGTTACCGTGAGCTGAATCAGCTTATCGCCGACCAGCGCCGCGCCTACTAAGAGGCGAACGCCGTAGGGCTTGTACTCAATCGCAACCGAAGCGCTCGAGCCGCTGGTGCCATTGCTGGACTGTGCTACGGGAATCGGAATCTCGCCGCCGACCAGGATGCTGCCTTCGGAGCCGTCTAAGACCATGAGACTCGGCTCGCTTAAAACCCGCGCCTTGTCTTCCGTGATCAGCGCGGAAAGCTGGGCGGCAATCGGCGAAACGCGGTTCAAGCTCCCGCCGCTCAGGAGGTTGGAGTAGCTGCCGTTTGCCGTGCCGATCTGTCCGAACAAAATCGGCTGCGGATTAAAGGTGTAGGTGCTGCCGCCGCGTGTCGCGCTGAGGCCGCCGCTCCCCCAGTCTACGCCGAGGCTTTTGGACGCGATGCGGTCAATGTCAATAATCTTTGCACGAACTAAAATCTGCCGGGTTGGGCCGGAGCCTAAGTTCAGCATGTTGATAATCTTCAAATCCGGCGGCAGGCTCTGGATCAGATGGTCCAGCGGGTCCGATGGAGTGCTGCTCGCTTCCTGCTTTTTAGCAGCCGCTTTGGTTTCTTTTTCCGTTTCTTTCGGGCCGATCTCCGGGTCGGGCGCATCGTCACCGGCATCCGTGGCCACGGAATGTTTTGAAGCAGACTTCCGGCGCGGGGCCGGGGCGGGCCAGGCGGCGGTGTCCGGCGACGACCCCGGTGCGGTCATCCGCCCGCTATATTGGCCGGAAAGCGCAAGCGTCTTGTCGCCGACGACGGTGCAGGTGATTCCCAGCGGGGTCAAAGACGACGAAAGCAGCGCGGCGTAAGTCTGGGCCAGCGAGACCGACGGCGCGGCGTCTGGGGTCACAGTCAGCAAGTTTTTGACTTTCGCGCCGTAGACGCCGGCGATGGCGGCGGCCCGCTGCCAGGCGACGGCGCTTGAGACGGTGCCTTCGAGGAACAGCGTGTCCTGGACCATGTGCGCGGTGACGCCCGGCAAGCCGATGGACAACTGCACCTGCGCGGCCATCGGCTTCAGGTCAAACAGCGGCATCGCAACCACCGAAAGGCGCAGCCGGTGCGTTCCGGCATGGTCGCAGACAAACAGCGTCGTTTCGCCCAGGCCTTTGGCGTTGACCAAAAGCTGATGCGACGACAGCGGCACGATGTCCGCGACAAGCGGGCTGCCGACGGCCGCCGTAGTCATGCGGTCATAGGCATAAATATCCGACTGGCCGACATGCAGCGTTCGCGTTTCCTGCGCGTGCAGCGGCGGGTAGACCAGCAGCGCAAGAAAGAGAACCGTGTAACAAAGCAGCTTTTTCATAGTGGCATCAAGCGTTCCAAAATATCATGTTCAGGGCGCAACGGAAACAGTCTGGCTCAGCGTCCCTTTGACAACCGTGATTGTCACACGGCTCGGCGGCGGAGCAGATGTCGGCACGGCAGGCAAAACCGGCAGCGGCGGCAGCGGCTCGATTTTTACTGGCGTCAGCACATGGGCGACATGGCGTGATGGCGGCGGTTTACGCACCGGCGACTGCGGCGGCGGAGCCGGCAGGGCAGGAATCGCCGCTGCGTTGCCGTCGCCGGCGGCCCGCAGGGCCAGGTGCAGGTGACCACGCGCGGCGGCCAGTACCAGCGCCTGGGCCTGCCTCGGCGTCACGGCAAGCGTGACATGCGCCGCGCCGCTCGCCGGGGCAGTTGGCGCGTCAGCCGGTGGATCAGGCGAAGTCTGACTGCCGACGGCCAGCAGCAGGACATTTTGCAGCACGGTCCACGCCTCGGCAGGGCCGCTGCCCGGCTCATCGGTCGCCAGAACGTCTACATGATCTTCCGGGCGCACAAACAACTCCACGCCGTCGGCGGGATCGGTTGCCACGGTAACGGCCCGCAGCGACGGCGGCAGGGCAAACGCCATGCCGAGCGCCGCGCTGGGGATAGAAACCGCGCTCTCAGTCAGCACCGCCCCGGCAGAAATCGGCTGGACCGACACTTTGCCGATAAACGCAGACGACGATTTTGCCGCTCCTTCCGGCACGTCGCGCAGCGGGACCGACCGCAGCCGGAGCGCTCCTGCTGAAAGCAGGGTCCGGGCCGGAATGCCCCGTGCGGCGACAACGACCATGACTGTCGGCGGCGCGGCAGACGCTTCCGCAGGAAGCCGCCCCCGCACGAGCAGGAACGCCAGCCCGGCCGCCGCGAGGCCAGCCGCAAGCGCTGGCAGGAGCGTTGCCCACTGCGCCTTTCGGCGCGAAGTTATTCGGAACGGCAGTGTCTGCATAGTGGCACTCGAAACATTACACCCGAAACATGACAGACTGCTGTTACGCAATCCGGTAAGAACGCTTGCGACGAGTGACTGAAGTCACTCGCTGGAAGGTAATGAGAATTACCACCTGTCCAGGGGACAGAAGAGGCAAACAAAGAGAGCTATCGGCTCGTTCTGTATTCTGTCCCCTGGACAGGCGGCGTTTCTGAACGCCTTGCAGCGAGGGAGTTCACTCCTCGTTCCTGCGTGACTCGCTCCGGCATAACAGCAGTCACAAAGTCAGGTGCGGCGGCGTCAGCGTTCCGATGCTGGTGCAGGCTCCGCCGGAGGCACCGGGAACGACGACGCTGAGAAAGCGCCCATAAACAATGTTACTCGACCCGTCCTGCACGGGCTGGCTAATGAAGAACGTCGCAAACGCGATCACGGAAACCGCGCCTGGCCTATTTCTCACAGCCTGGCTGATAATGGGAATCAGCATCAAATGAGCGTCCGTCTGCGGCTGGCCGGCGCTGTACCAGGCGTCATAAGTCGCCGCCGTATGCGTGAACTGCGTGTTCGACGGCGCGAGCCGGGCCGCGATGCCCTGCTGGGTGAGTGTGGCGTTATCATAAGCAAGCGGCGGCGTTGAAAGTGCCTGCCCGGCGGAAAGCGGCTGGTCAGACAACTGCCGAATTGTGTTCTGGTAGCCCGCCCCGGTGCCGCTGGTGAGAAGTGGGTCAAAGCTGCCCGGCACTCTCAGGTTGCCCCCGTTGTCCCACAAGTTGAGCCGGAGCATGACCTGCGTGCTGGCCGCCTGGTACGCACCCGGCGTCAGCGTCTTTGCCCCGCTGAGCAGGGCAGACACGAATGCCACCGCCGGGTCGGTGTTTGCCGGGTCATCGCCAATCATCCCGAACGGTGCAACCGGCATCCCCACCGGCAGGCTGCACACCGCCGACATCGCTGCCGATGCCGACGCCGACACGGTCAGCGTATTCGCCGAGCCGTCCGCCCCCGTAGGCGCGTAGCCGACTGCCGGGGCGAACGAAAGGGGCGCGTTCACCGAGCCATGCACGGTCACCGCGCCGTTTGCGGCAGCCGACACAATGGCTCCGCTAAATGTGGTTCCGACGGCGTTGTTCGCCACGATCACGGACCCTGCCGCCGCGCTTGCCGACGTGGGACTTGCCGCCCCGGCCAGCGCCGCGGCATCCGCCACCACCTGCGCCCGCTGCCGGGCCGCATCCATCACACTGAGGTCAATCGCCAGCGCCGCCGCTCCCAGCAGGCCGGTCAGCAGGAACAGCACCAGAGGCAGGGTTGCGCCGCGCTGCCTTTTCCCGAGAAAAATCTGCTTTCCAAGAAAAATCTGTTTATTCACGCTGCATCACCATCTTAGACGTCAGCAGCCGTGTGCTGCCTGTGAAAATCAGCGACGTGACCAGCGGGTGAGCGTAAGACACCGTGGCCCGGATCAAGCTGCCGGAAGCCGCGTTGTTTGCCCCTCCAGTGTCGCCAAGCGCACTCCAGGTGGCACCGCCGTCGGCGCTTTTTTCCAAATACACGCTGGCCGAAGTCAGCCTGAGTCCGGTTCCGGCGGAGACGGCGGTGGCTTGCGCCGCTTCCACCGTGCTGCCGACCGCCGCCGAACGCGCGGCTTCCCGCGCGGCCTGGCCGACCTGGGTTTGATCGCCTAAAATTAGCCCAATTTCAATGATGCCGAACAGCAGCAGGAACAGCAGGCTGCTGATGAGCGCGAACTCGACCAGCGCCGCCCCCCGCTGAAGCTGTTTGCGTTTTTTCATAGTCCTAAATGCAGATGCAGAAGTCCTAAATGCACGCAGGCAAAGACCGCGCCGAGGGCGATGGCCGGGGCAAACGGCATCCGGCTCTTGAGAGGCAGCAGAGGCCATGACCGAATGCTCCTGGCTATTATCCCGGCAAGGGCCAGGATGGCTCCGGCGAAGATCGCCCCGCCGAGCGCCCAGAGCAGAAAGACCGGCCCCATCAGTGCGCCGACTGCCATGAGGAGCTTGATGTCTCCAGCCCCGAATGCTCGGACGGCATAGAGAAGCAGCAGGGGCAGCGCGGCGGCAATCCCGGCCAGTGACCACAGGCCCGGACCGCCGCCGTGCCAGAAGTGGCCGGCCAGCCCCGCCGCAATTCCGGCAGCGCACAGGCCGTTCGGAATGCGGCGAGCCTGGATGTCGCAGGCGGACGCGGCCAGCAGAAGCAGCGCCAGCACAGCAAGCAAGGCAGTGTCAAGCAAGACCGTGTCCCCGTTTAGTGCAGCGTAGTGGCGGCTGCGTTCAGCTTGGTATTGGTGCTGGTGCCGAGAAGAGTCACAGCCGTCACGCAGACCGCGCCAATCAGCGCGACCAGCAGGACATACTCAACCAGTGTCGCGCCTTCTTCGTCGGACCAGAAGCGGCGGACGGCGGCAGACGCGGCAGAAAGCGCGGAAGAAGCGAGATGCAGTGTGGTGTTCATGGATGTTCCCCTCCCTGGGGACGAAATGAAGAGTAGAGCCGAGAGCGGTGTTGAGTGGAGTTACTGAAGCGACGCGGACGCCGAGTTCAGCTTGGCGGAAGTGCTGGTGCCGAGCAAAGCGACGGCTCCCACGCAGACGGCGGCAAGGAACGCCACGAGCAGGACATATTCGACGAGGGTTGCGCCGTCATCGTCCCGCAAAAAGCGGGCGAAGGCAGACGAGGGGCGGGCTGAGGGCAGCATGGCGAAGATCCTTCCGTGGTTCGTGGCGGCTCGGTTCCGTGAGACTTCGTTGTCATTATACAGCAGAAATTTAGTAAATGCGCGTATTTGTGCAGGGACCGGGCGTTATTTTTTATTTATTTTTTCGCGAGCGCGACTCCGGCAAGCGTGAGAAGGCGCGAGGCCCTCACAAAAACAATCATCAAGACCCCCTAGCCCCCAATGATGGGGGAACCGGAAAATAGCAGGAAGGTTGCTACGAGTTCTTGTTTCGGTTCTTTTCATGTTCCCCCATTATTGGGGGCTAGGGGGTTCTTCTTGGGCTTCAAAAGACTGGTAATAGTACCTGTCCACCGGCCCTAATGAGGCCGAAAGGCCGTGCCGATAACTAGAGTGTCACCAGGAACGGCACCCGCACCAACAAATAACCGCGGGGCCGCAACGGGAAACAATCACTTTCCGCTTAACTTTTGTAAGCACCTTGTCTCGTAGAAGGAGTCCCGAATGAATTTCCGCCCGAACACCAAAAAGGCCGGCTTTACGCTGGTCGAGATTATGATTGTCGTTTTGATCATCGGCATCCTGCTGGCGATTGCAATCCCGAACTTTGTCCAAGCCCGTGAGTCGTCCCGCGCCAAAGCGTGCATCGGCAACCTCAAGCAGCTTGACAGTGCCACGCAGCAGTTCGCTATGGACAACAAGAAGAGCAGCACCTACACCATGTTGCCAGCCGACTTTACGGGATTGGCCCCGACCTACCTGCACACCATGCCCCTCTGCCCTGAAGGCGGCAACTACAAACCGGGCGCAAACGTCGCCAGCTACCCGTATTGCGACTACAGCGGCATTGCCGGAGCGCCTTCCACTACCGGCGTCGGCGACTACGCGCCTCCCACCGCAGCCGGTTCCGCGGCGGGTGTCGGCAAGTGGTTCCACGGCCTTCAGTAATCACGGAAAACAATCTTTGGAGGATGCCGGGCAGTGCCCGGCATCCTTTTTTCATGAAAGAAAGTCAGGTAATTATGTCATCTCGCAAAAAGGCCGGCTTTACGCTGGTCGAGATCATGATCGTCGTTTTGATTATCGGCATCCTGCTGGCAATCGCCATTCCAAACTTTATTTCCGCCCGCGAAAACAGCCGGGCGAAAAGCTGCGTCGCAAACCTGTACCAGATCAACAGCGCCAAAGTCCAATGCATCATGGACAACAAACTCGCTGCCAGCGATACGACTTCCAAGTTCTATGTGAACGGCACGACGGCGAACTCCACCGGCAACTACCAGCTTGTCGGCGGCGGAAATAACACAGCAACCTATATCCGCCAAGCGCCGGCTTGTCCTTCCGGCGGCAACTATACGCCCGGCGGTGTCAGTGCCACTCCTACCTGCGACATCACTGGCCCGGTCGGCAGCGGCTATGAGGCGGGCGCGAAATGGTATCACGGCCTGAACTGAGGACTGTACCACAAGAGTTGCCCCAGCCCCAATGATGGGGGTCGGGGGCGGTCTGAAAACTTTCTCTACAGTCTCTGAGAACTTCTCAGCCCTAACCGCCGCCGGGATTTCTGCCGATACAAGGAATACGATACAAGGAATACGATGCAAGCAGAAAAGAACATAATGCCAGCAGGCACGCAATTTTCCGGGACGCAAAGTCCCAGCAAGCAAAGTTCTAGCAAGCGCAGCCGGATACGTCCACGCAGGATGACACGTGGGTTTACACTCGCGGAAGTCGGGCTGGCGACCGCCATTTTGCTGCTGATGGGCATACTGTTCAGCGCGGCGGTCCCTTCCGTCCTGCGTGCGCCGCAGTTCAGCAACAACTACGCCCAGGCCGGCGAGCTGGCGCAGCACAAGATAGATCAGCTCCGGGCCTCCGGATACAATGCCCTGTCCCAGCCGTTGCAGCTTCAGGGCCTCGGCATCATCAACGGGGTCAACCCCGACAAATCCTATGATTTCACCGTGTCGGACAGCCTCGGCAGCTACTTTCCCAACGGCAGCACCGGGACCGTTGCGCTTGTCGCCGATCCGAACGCCCCGGCGCACACGGTCGTGGATGTCACAATTACTATCAACTGGACCGGCAATGCCACGCACGCCGGAACCTATGTCACCCGCACCATGATCAGCAGCTAGAAGACCAGCGGCGAAGAAACCAGCGGCGAGGGCTTACTGACGCCGGAGAACAACCATGCAAACACCCGTGAAGCACCCATCCTGCCGTCCCGGCTTTAGACCCCATTCCGGCTTCACAGTCCATTCGGGATTTACGCTTGTCGAGACCATGCTGGCGGCGTCTTTGATGAGCATCCTCTTTCTCTGCGCGATGAACCTGTACATTGAAGCCCTGCGCTCGGCAGCGAAATCCGGCGCACAGATTTCCGCCAATGCGACCGCCGCGAACGGCTTGCAGCACATCAAGCAGGATGTCCGCGAAGCGTATGCCTCCATCCTGCCGTCCACGATCCCGGCCCCAAATCCGGCGTTCGGCAAGGACCTCGGCAGCGGCTACCCGCCAGCCCAATTCCAGACGACCTATTTGGACCCGGCGACAGGGACAAACCGCACCATCAACACCGGCCTAAAGATCGTCTTTCCGGCAACGAAAGCGTCCCATGTCTTCAGCACCGGCGGCACCGTGCTCGCGCCGCCGCAGTACGACATCAGCACGGCGGGCGCGGCGGTCTACATCTACCGGGCCGATTTCCCGGCAAACCCAGGCGCGGCCAGCTCGGCGGTCCCAGATCCGGCGGCGGGCGACTGCCTGTGGGCGTCCGGCACGGAAAACGGCGTCGCGATCAACCGCTGCCTGGCCCGCCTGAGCGACAGCCGCAGCGGCGCGGCCGCCGCCAACACCATACCGAATGCCGTCGAGTTCCTCAAGCCGCCGGAGCCGAACTCGCTGGAAATCCGGCTGATTTCCAGCTACTTCAGCCCGATCAGCAGCGCGGGCAGCACACTCGCCAACCAGCAAAGCAGCGAAAGCAACAAGGTGCTCCTCACCGGCAAGTGCGTGTTTATGCACAACCACCAGTAGAGATGTCAGGATAGAGATTTCAGACAGGAAGCCCAGCATGGAACAAAAAACGCGGAGAATGAAAACGCGGAGAACGAAAACGCAGCGGGGAATGGGGTCGGTCGTGACCATGCTGGTCCTGCTGGCCCTGCTGTCCATCGCCCTGCTCGGGGCGCTTTCCAGCAGTGGGCGGATGAGGTCCGGGGCCGCCGCCGCCGGCGACAACGCCCTCACCGGCGTCTCGGCGCAGCTCGGCAGCAATGACGCCTACAACCTGGCGGAAGCCGGCATCGAATACAGCCGCGCCTGGCTGATCGCTCAGCCCCTGCCGCCGATCAACACCGCCGCGTTCGCCCCCACCCTCTGGGGCGCGGCGATGACCGGCGGCACGCCGCCCCATGCCACGGTCACCTACCCGGACAGCAGCCACACGTTCAGCGTCACCATCTACCCCGACTCCAACAACCACCAGCCGACCCAGGCGAGCGTCCAGGTCGGGTATTTAGTTGAGTCTACGGGGGTCAGCAACGGCCGGACCGTGATATTGCAGGCGTATTTCCAGCAAAACAGCTTTTCCCGCTACGCCCTGTTCATTGACAACGGCAACGGCGGCTACTGGAGCAGCGACACGCGCAACTTCGACGGCCCGGTGCATATCAACAGCGGCCCCTTGCAGGGCATCAACTGGCGCGACGGCACCCTGCCGGTCTTTACCGGCAATTATACCGATGCGTTCACCGTGTCCATGCCGACCATTCCGTTCCAGCACAACGGCGACGGCAACGCCGCGCCGCAGACCACCGCCGACTGGGCGACAGTCAGCGCCGGCGGCGCCGGCTCGGTCCAAGCCGGTGTCCCGTCCATCCCCCTGCCGACCGTCAACTACAAGCAGCAGTACGCCGCGCTCGGCCAGACGCCCGCCGATACGAGCATCGCGCCGGACCCCAGTACGCTGCCGAAGACCCTCGGGGCCACCGTGACCCCCGGCGGCGGGATTTACATTCACGGCGATGTGTCGCAGATGACCCTGAGCGCCGCCGGGCCGAACAACACCAACCAGGTCATCACGATCAACCAGCCCAACGGCAGCGGCAGCAACCTTCAAACCGTGCTGACGCTGGACGTTCAACACAACCAGACGATCCAAACCGTCACGACAACGGACCTGCTCGGCAACCCTCTCGGCAAGGCGCAGAAAAACACGTTTGCCGGCACGACGAACGGCGTCGTCTACAGCGACGGCAATATCGGCGGCCAGGGCAGCCCGCTGACCGGCGGCCTGTCCGGCACTCTGGCCGACAATGTCGTGGACAGCTACGGCAACATCACCCACTCCAACGGACTGACCATCGTCACCGACCAGTCGAAAAACGTCAACATTGACGGCAGCGTGGTCACCAACACGAAGCGGCAGATCTCTACTCAGCTTAACGGCCAGCCGACCTACCGGGCATCCGACGGCACCCTGACCAACACCGCAGCCAACAACACGCCGGTCTATGTCAACGAAAGCGCCGACACCGGCGGCTTCGTGCAGCACGCCGGACGCCTCGGCATCGTCACCCACACCACGGAGGTGCTGGACAACACCTATAACGCGCTGGGCCTTGCTTCCTCCGGCCAGCTCAACACGATTGAGGTAGACGCCGCCGTGCTGACCACCGGGACCTACGAGCTGTACAACCTCGGTGCCCGCCCGACCCACAACTTCCTGAACTCCGGCTGCTATATCATCGGGCGCGGCGCAAACGTCAGCAGCATCAGCCGCCTCTACGACGACCGCTTGGCCTACACCCCGCCGCCGTTCTTCCCGACTACCAGCAATACCTACACGCTCCAGTCCTGGCAGCGCGTGTCGAAGACGCTGGAGCCGTAACGCAAAAAAGCCCCGGCACTGAAGGTGCCGGGGCGTTTCTGCATTCTTAACCGAGCGTCGCGATCTGAGTCGGCGTTACGACAACGCCGATGGTGTTCAGGTCGGCAATCGCCCGCTGGATTTCGTCGCCGTCGCCGTTGAACGCAATCTGCATCCAGCCGGCTTCTTCCGAGACGTTGGCTTTCTCGATCACCGTAATCAGCCGGTACTTTTTGCCCAGATTGTAGACAATCGGCTGGTTTTGCATTAGATTACTAAACGTGAGATTGAAGCGCTCGACGGCCATAATCTAAGATCCTCCCGCAATGGCCGGCACAATCGAGACCTGATCGCCGTCCTTCAGCGGCGTTTCCGCGCCGTTCAGGAAGCGAACATCTTCATCGTTGACGTAGATGTTGATAAACCGGCGCAGCGTACCGTCTTCGCCCCGCAGGCGTCCGCCCATGCCGGGATACTGCGCTTCCAGCGCATCCACGAGTGCGGTCACATGCGCCGCTTCCACTTCCACCGTGTCTTTCCCCTGCGTTAGATTTCGCAGTGGGGTTGGCACTAAAACGCTGACTGCCATAGATAATAATCTCCTTGAGTTACTTCTTTTCGATCAAAGCACGGGGTGTCAGCAGAAACGCATGGGGCTGACTGTCCCGCCGCCCCACCCCAGCGATCTGCCCTCGTGCGTTGATGACCAAAAATCCTTCGCCGCCGTAATTGACCTGTGCTTCTCCCAGCGTCCAGCCAGTGCTGGGCGGGATCAGCGATGCTAGGCTTCGCATCTTGCCGCTTTCCCACAGAAACGCCTGACCCGGCCCATTAGGCCCTGCTTCCGCATACCCCACGATCTGCCCGGCGTCATTTATGGCAGTGGCAGTGCTGCTGGCGCCGCCCAGTGTTCCTAGGTCTTTGACTTGGCTATTCTTCCAAAGAACGGCATGAACGCCTTTCCAATGCACGACTATGACGTCCAGTGTTTCCGACCAGCCGGCCACATCGCCTCCAGCATTCACGGCTCGCGCCCCGCAGTTGGCTCCGGCGAGAGCGGGGCTGAGAGGCTGCAAACTGCCACTCACCCATTGAAACGCAATGCTGGTCGTGAGGGGATGCGCGTCATCGTATGGCGGGGCGGCGGCACCGACCACTTCACCAGAGCTGCTGACGCCCCAGGACTGAAACATACCCTGTCCCAGTGGGTCCGTATGATGCAGTGTGCCGCTTTCCCAATAAGCCAGGGTGGGACCTACCCCATTGAAAAAGATGCTTCCAGCAGTGTAGAGGCCATTGGGGCTGAGCGCGTTCACTGTCACTGAGTCGCCGGTCTGCGGCCGGTTATTATCGTCTTTTTCGTCAAAGATGTCCGGCGGTCCTGTCTTCTTCCAAAAAATGGGATGAAGCGGCCCGGTGATGCTGCCGGCGCTGTCGGTCGCCCCCAGCACCTCGCCGCTGTCGGCTAGTCCTATAGCTCGGAACTGCGATTGCGGAGCCGCCACCGGCAGTGACAGCACCACACATTTCCCAGTCCCGGCGGAGTAGATACCGATCCGTTTTCCGCCGGCCGTTCGCACGAAGTTCAGCGCGACATCGCCGCGAGCGTTGATGCCGCCCACAGACTCAGGCTGCCAGTGTATCCAGGCCGGGGGAGTGGCGGCAGTCGCGACTGATGCCGCTGCGCTGTCCGGCAATGTGCCGAGGTCGGTGATGGTGTAGGCGGAGATCCCGTCATCCTCGATTGTCTTCCGCACCGGAGCCGGCGGGGCGGCCCCTACCTGACCGGCTCCTGCCTGACCGCCCCCGGCAAACTGCGCTGAAGCCGGGTCGTTCAGGAGAAGCAGAAAAATCAGGCCACACCCAGTAGCGAGTTGTCTTGCCACGTTTGTTCCTCCTCATTTGCGCTGTTTGCTTATGCTGTTTTACTTCACGCCGCCGGTGTGCTTGAGAATTGTCTCGATGTCCTGCCGCAAACAGGTAAAAACCGGCACG
>JAABUQ010007592.1_pt1 | contig 15658 bp, 11 predicted proteins | sample 5560001 | NCBI WGS metagenome assembly JAABUQ01 (sample SAMN10711888, study PRJNA513371) | rock metagenome | isolation source: Antarctica rocks | place: Antarctica: Victoria Land, Finger Mt nord | collected 2015-12-18 | reverse complement strand
ATAAAATAGAGGCAACATTATCATTAGCTAGGTCTTGTTGACAAAGCTAGACCTATCTTTTTTTATCTTTACTAGCTTAAACCCTTATCCTGCAACTGCTTCAGGTTAGATTGTCGCCCTGCCAGGGGTTTGACAGGCAATTTAAAGCACGAAAGTTTGCTAAGAATTCCCTGAGAAAGCTATGAGGAGTTTTAAATCAACTTCTTAATCCCGATTCATTCTGCGTCTGCTACAAAACCATACATTGTCAGGAGATATTGTTCTCAAGCGTTGAAACCGAGGAGGGACTTTGAAAGCTGAAACACTTCTGGCTGAACTTTTAAGGGCAGATGTGCATTTATGGATTGAGGGTGACCGATTACGGTATCGTGCCCCAAAAGGCGTGCTCACATCCACTTTACGCAATCAGCTATCTCAGCAGAAAGAGGAGATCATCGCCCTACTCCAGCTTCAAAGTAGTGTTCAGGAGCATAACTCTCCGCTGCCTAAAATCGTCCCGGCCCCAGAGCAACGCTACCAACCCTTTCCACTCAACGACATCCAGCAAGCATACTGGCTCGGTCGCAACGGGACATTTGAGGTGAGTAATGTGTCAAACCATCTTTACCTGGAAATTGATTGTACCAATTTGGACCTGGAACAACTCAATCAAGCCTTGCAGGTGCTGATTGAGCGCCATGACATGTTGCGGGCTATTGTTCTAGCCGATGGTCAGCAGCAAATTTTGGCGTCGGTACCACTCTACCAAATTCAGGTTTTAGACCTGCGATCGCCAGATCAAGAGAAGCAGGAGACTGCACCGCAACTGGATGCCATTCGTCAACGCATGTCTCTGTTTCAAGAGTGGGCTAAACTCTACCACAGTCCTGAAACTTCCCTGACTCCTCTTGCTCTTTCCTTCCGGGACTACGTCTTGGCCGAGATTACTCTACAGGAAAAAGAAGTAGCCCAAAGTGACATGAATTATTGGCAAAACCGTTTGCCAACCCTACCTCCAGCACCGGAACTCCCCTTGGCTAAAAAAACTAGCGCTTTGACACACCCCCAGTTTGTGCGCCAAAGCGCTAAGTTGGAACCAGAAACCTGGCTTCGTCTCAAAACTCGATCCAGCTTTGTGGGCCTGACTCCCTCTGGCATATTGTTAGCAGCTTATGCTCAGGTTCTTGCTACCTGGAGTAAAAGCCTGCACTTCACATTGAATGTAACTCTCTCTAATCGTCAGCCCTCCTTTCATTCTCAGGTTAATGAACTTGTGGGAGTCTTCTCTTCAGTCAACCTACTGGAAGTAGACTACTCAACAGCATGTAACTTTCAAGCCCGTGCCCAGAGCCTTCAACAGCAGCTTTGGCGTGACTTAGAACACCTGCAGATCAATGGAATTCAAGTCCTACGAGAACTGGCTCGGCTGCGAGAGACAGGATTAAGAGCGCAAATGCCGGTCGTTTTCACTAGCACCCTTGTGGATATTTCTCAAATGGAATGGCTGGGAGAAGTAGCTTACTTCATTACCCAAACGCCACAGGTTTGGCTAGATTGTCAGATTTATGAGCAAGCTGGGGCTTTGGTCTTTAACTGGGATGCCGTGGAGGAACTCTTTCCTTCAGGAATGTTGCAGGAGATGTTCCAAGCCTACCATCATCTTCTGCTCCGATTGGCAGATGACGACGATAGTTGGCAGGGGACGACTCAGCAATTACTCCCACCGGCGCAACTTAAGCAACGATCAGCCATTAACTCTACCGAGGCACCAATCCCCGATGAATTGCTGCAGACCTTATTTTCCTCCCAGGTCCGAAAGTGCCCTCATCAAGTAGCCGTAGTCTCTGCCAATCGCAATCTAACCTATGCAGAGCTGGAGCGCTGTTCCAATCAAGTGGGTAATAAGCTGCGGCAGTTGGGAGTTCGTCCCAATACATTGGTGGCAGTGGTTATGGAAAAGGGTTGGGAGCAGGTAGTAGCTGTTCTGGGAATTCTCCAATCTGGAGCTGCCTATCTACCCATCGATCCAGGGTTACCTCAAGAGCGCCTGTGGTATCTGCTAGAGAATGGTCAGGTTAGTTTGGTTCTGACTCAGTCTTGGCTGAACGCAAAGCTGGAGTGGCCTGACGTCCAGCGATTGTGCTTAGACAATGATGAACTCGCGGGTGCGGACGATCGCCCTTTAGAGCCAGTGCAGAAGCCAGAGGACTCAGCCTACGTTATCTACACCTCTGGCTCCACAGGTCTCCCCAAAGGTGTAATGATCGCTCATCGCGGTGTGGTTAACGCGATTGACTATACCAACCAGCGCTTTAGCATCGGCTGTAAGGATCGGGTGCTAGCCCTGACGGCTTTGCACCACGATCTGTCTGTCTACGACATCTTTGGTATCTTGGCCGCTGGAGGAACAATCATCATCCCTAACGCCTCAGACACTAGGAATCCAGCCCACTGGACGGAGTTAATGTGTCGTGAACAGGTGACGTTTTGGAACTCAGTGCCAACCATGATGGAAATGCTGGTGGAGTACGCATTTGATCGACCAGAAGTGCTAACCCAATCTTTGCGTCTGGCCTTTTTGGGTGGAGACTCGATTCCCCTAACTCTGCCAGACCGACTCAACGCTCTGGTAAAAGGTACCCAGGTTGTCAGCGTCGGTGGACCTACCGAGACTACACTCTGGAACATTTGCTATTCGATTCAAGTTGTAGACTCTGCCTGGAAAAGTATTCCTTATGGTCAGCCCATAGCGAACACCCGATACTATGTGTTGAACGAGGCGCTAGAACACTGCCCTATATGGGTGAGTGGGCATCTTTATTGTGCTGGTGTCGGCCTCGCTTTGGGCTACTGGCAGAACGAGGAAAAAACCAGTGCTAGCTTCATCCATCATCCTAAGACTGGGGAGCGTTTATACCGTACGGGAGATCTGGGTCGTTATCTCCCCGATGGTAATATTGAGTTTCTAGGCAGGGAAGACTTTCAGATTAAAATCGGGGGCTACCGGATCGAGTTGGGGGAAATAGAGGCTGCTCTGGTGCAACACTCAGTTGTGCACGCCGCAGTAGTCACGGCAGTAGATGAGCTGCCAGAAAAGCATCATCTAGTAGCTTATGTTGTCTTGGAGAAGACCCCTAGCTCTTTCTCTTCTAATGAGTTAAGAAACTTCCTAAAGCAGAAATTACCCCTCCATATGGTGCCCGCCGCCTTCGTGTTCCTAGATGCCCTGCCACTCACACCCAATGGCAAAATAGACCGTCGGGCGCTTCCTAAACCTGACCAAGGTTCCACCAGACCGGAAGTAAACTTTATAGCTCCCTGTAATCCAGTAGAGGAAGTGCTAGCGGGAATCTGGGTCAAATTACTTGGGCTAGAACGAGTCAGCGTCCATGACAATTTCTTTAAGCTAGGTGGAAATTCTTTACTTGCCGTGCAGTTCCTATCCCAAGTGCGCAATACCTTCGAGGTAGAGCTACCCCTGCACTGCCTGTTTAATTCTCCTACTGTGCGCGAACTTGCTCAAGCTCTTGAAGTTGTCAGTCTGGCAGGATCTACCGCCGCAATTAGCAAGGATATGGTGCCGGATCTGAATGCTGAAGCTGTTCTGGACTCCACAATCTACCCTGAAGATATAACTTTCGAGTACGTGATTGAGCCCGCTCATATCTTCTTGACTGGCGCAACAGGCTTTCTAGGAGCCTTTTTACTCCATGAGCTGCTTGAGCAGACTCAGGCAGATATTTATTGCCTAGTACGTTCCTCCACTGCTGAATCAGGCAAAAAGCGACTGCAAGAAAACCTGGCATCTTATTCCCTCTGGAATGAAGCTTTAAGCTCCAGGATTATCCCTGTTTTAGGAGATCTATCTCAGCCATTTTTAAGTTTTTCGTTATCACAACTCCGAACGCTGGCAAGTAAAATTGATAGCATTTATCACAATGGAGCGTTGGTTAATTTCACCTATCCATACCAGGCGCTGAAGGGTACCAATGTTCTGGGAACCCAAGAAGTTCTGAGATTGGCGAGTCAAATTAAAATTAAGCCTGTACACTTCATTTCTACTACTACCGTTTTCTCAACAGTTGATCACTCTGAATTTGAAGTCATTCAGGAATCTACTACCCCCGAACATAGCGCTGGTCTTCATACTGGCTACACTCAAAGCAAATGGGTGGCTGAGCAGTTAATAGCGATCGCACGTTTTAGAAACCTGCCTATCTCTATCTACAGACCATCTTTCGTAGCAGGACACGGCCAGACAGGTGCAGGAAACACACAAGACTTTCTGTTCAGAATGATCAAAGGCTGTATCCAACTCGGAAATGCACCAGACATAAATATGGCTTTCAGCATAACTCCTGTGGATTATGTCAGCAAAGCGATCATCCATCTATCGAAGCAAAAAGAATCGCGCTCGAAAACCTTTCACCTAGTCAATCCTCACCATATTGCTATCCACTGGAGTGAAATCGTTAATTGGACCTGCTCTTTTGGCTACCCACTTCAGCGGGTAACCTATGAGCAATGGCAAGCAGCTTTAAGCGAATTAGGTGAGCGTTCCCTATCAAATGCTTTATACCCTCTTTTACCTCTTTTTTCCAAAACTGAGACGGAAGCAGAGAAAAAATCTCACCAGTTAGTTGTAAGACAGTTCGACTGCCAAAATACGCTCATTGGACTTGTAGGTACTTCCCTAGTCTGTCCACCAGTAAATGCCGAATTGCTAAGTAATTACCTATCATACTTCATTCGTAGCAGCTTCCTAGAATTTCCAGATTTTCATACCAAAGATTTTTCTACTCTAAAATTCTGAGGTTTTCCTGAAAAGCATCTGAAGATTTACTCATCAACTTCTCAGTTTATACTCATGCAGTAGCTGTTAGAAAAATCTATATTTACGAATGTCGTTACCAAATTGAAGCTCACGAAAGAATGCGGTTACAGGCAATTGCCAACTGAGAATGATGCAATTAGGTACACTCTTTGACCAGTTGATTTCTGAGTCTTTGCCGAGCGCTTCTTAAGCCATGGCAAGGAGAAACACATGCGTATGTTTCGCTCGCGACTGCACTATGCCATTAGTGTGGTGACAGCAATGGTGACGACAGAGGCACTATGAGAACTGGCGAGCCCCTTTGGTACATTCTGACCGACACCGCGTACTTTGGACGGCATTAATAACTCGTTGTGAGTCTTTAAGGCTACTAGACACGAGTATAGGGCTGGCTTGGATATTTCGTATTATCCAGCATCTAGGCGACACTACTATTTTATGAGAATATGCTGAGACCAAACTGAATTTTTTCAAAGAATAAGCTGAGAAAAATTTTGATTTGATTTCAGGTAAGTTTCATCTTTATCTGTGATGATTTTGTCAGTGGTGATGACTCAGTATAGTGATAAGTGCAAATTATTCACAAATTGTGGATAAGGCAAACCATATTCAGAGAAAGCCATCATACATTTTTTTCACACAAGGAATAAACTAAATGAAACTCACTTCCGTGCTATCAAGTTTTGCTCTACTCGGTCTGATGACTGCTTGGGATGCTCCCCTCAAGGCTGTAAACCCTTTGCTGACTCAGGCATCAGCTCAGGAAATGAAAGACGCCACTAACTTGACTGCTCAACAGAAAATCGCCATGGTCACTAAGAACAAAGGTCAGTTTGGTGGTGGCGATCAGCTACGGCGTTTCTTTTTTGGTGACCTGGAGCCAATCGCCGTCCAGCCAGGTGGGGCAAATATGGTTGTCAACCTTTACAACAAAGCCAATAACATGACCTTTGCCTACTGTGCAACTTATGACGTGGTAGTAGCTGTTAAGAAAGGCAAAGTCACCTCATTCTTAGCCAGTGAAGTGAAGTAATTCTAGGTTTTCGGCACTCAGCGGCACTGTTTTTAGGACATTGAGACAAGTCGATGAGCGCCAATATATGTAAAAGCCTACAGCTAATCGGCTCTCTCTTTTGAAAAAGGTTTCTATATGGTCGGACTCAGTGATGCTTTCACCCTACTACATCCAGCATTTGCCGTTGTTTTTGTCTTGCCATTAATCGGTCTAGTCGTTAACCTAGCATGGCAGACGCGCCAGCGCCGATTGCAAATTGCTGCTATTGGTAAGAGTAAGATTCCCCCAGTTGGTTCAGAGCATCAGCGGTTGGGCCGATGGCTGACTGGTGCTGTTGTCGGGCTAGCCCTAATCGGACTGTCCCACGATCCTGTCAACAGTATATTAACTGACCGCCTTTGGAGCAAACAACCATTCTACGTCCTATTCTACATCCTGCTGTTTCCGGCTACTATTGCCTCCCTGATTCTTCTTTATCAAGCCAAGGAGAAGCTTTGGCGAGGCGTCTTTGCTACCTTGTGTGGGATGGGGTTGGTCATATTGGGTTGCCAGCCTGCGGTCTTTCGACGGACAGATGAATGGTACGTGTCTCACTACTACATTGGCCTCGTGGCGGCGATGCTGATGATTTTCTCGTTGGCAATTCTTCCAGATATCTACAAGGATCGGTCAAATCGCTGGCGTATCGTCCATGCTGTTTTGAATAGTATTGCTGTGTTACTCTTTGTCGGACAAGGGCTCACTGGTGTGCGGGACTTGCTGGAAACTCCTCTTAGCTGGCAGACGCACTACGTCGAGCAGCTCTACCAGCAGAATTGTAAGGACAAAAATTGTAATATTCAAGTATCACCAGCCCCACGGCAACCAGCACCTGCAAAGAAGATGTGACGACTCGAAAATGTTGATGGACTCAATATCTTTTCCAGGCACCGCCTGCACCTCAGAAGCCTGAATGAATCTTTTACCATAGACTTCTTATAGTTGTATCGCCAACCATACACATTGAAAGGGCTCGACTTGACGTGGTCATCGCTGTGAAGCCAGCCCGAGTCACGACGTTTTTAGCCAGTGAAGTGGAGTAGGAAGTGATCGTGAAAGTTGAAGTCGGGCAACTTGCCAGATTCAAACTAGAGGACATTGAGCGGTAGAGCTTCTCAGCATTGAAGTCAACATTACAGACGGAGCAAAGATGGCAAATGCTTGAAATTAGAAGAATTCAGAACCCAGCAATCAGAAGTACTGTAGCGGCAGCTACAGCATTTGCAGCGATAACTATCATTGGCGCTGGGGTAATAGGTGTAATTAATCCTAAGGGCAAATCTGGTTACAGATTCGGTGTATACGCCTCGCTAGCTGCTGTGGGTTGCGGTGCCCTCTTTGGCTTGCTCGTTAAGAGTAAGGTCGGTGACGAAGGGTCCTCTAAAGTCCTTCGTAAACAGCAAGAAATGGATACTGGGAGTACCGATTGGAAGGCCTGGCGAAATTTCGTAGTTGTTCGCAAGGTGAAAGAGAGTGAGGAAATTACTTCCTTCTACCTGGAACCTGAGGAGCAGGGTGAAATACCAGACTTTAAACCGGGGCAATTCTTAACGATTAAGCTAGATATTCCCGGACAGAACAAGCCTGTCATCCGCACCTATTCTCTCTCTGACTATACTGCTTCCGGTGAATACTACCGCCTATCCATCAAGCGCGAATCTGCTCCTAAGGGGTTAGATGTTATGGCTGGTGTGGCTTCTAACTTTATGCACGATCAAATTCAGTCAGGTTCTGTCATTTCCGTGAAGCCACCAAGCGGTAAGTTCGTCCTGGATGTTCGCAAATCCTTACCAGCCGTGCTAGTCAGCAATGGTGTAGGGATTACTCCAATGATTAGTATGGCGAAAGCCTGTAGTAACCTAAACTCCAACCGCCCTATTTGGTTCATCCATGGTGCAAGGAATGGCAAGTTCCATGCGTTTCGGGAGGAGGTGACGGCGATCGCCCAACAGAACCCAAATCTGCACTTGCATTTCAGGTACAGCCGCCCCAACCCTGAAGATGCAGGCTCGCACCACAGCACTGGCTATGTTGATACCGCTCTGATTAGAGAGGTAGTTGCACCGCAGCTAGAAGAAATGCACGGCTCGGATGTAGAGTACTTCCTGTGTGGTTCTCCATCCTTCCTAAAGTCTTTGAGAGCAGGACTCAAGGAATGGGGAGTGCCAGAGAATAGGGTCTTCTACGAATCCTTCGGCACAGGCAGTCAGGTGCTGGCTGGAAGCGAACCTTCTGCTGAGAAAAATGGTGCAGTTGAAACGGCAGAGATTATTTTTGCCAAATCTGGTCAAACCCTGACTTGGCGTAAAGGTGATGGAACCATCCTGGAATTTGCAGAAGCTAACGAGCTCGAGCCTGCCTATAGCTGCCGTCAGGGAATCTGTCTCACCTGTATGTGCCGGATTGAGGAAGGTGAAGTTGCTTACCAAGTACCGCCAACTGGAACACCGGACGAAGGTTCCGTGCTGATTTGCATCTCCAAACCCAAGACTCCAAGGGTTGTCCTCGATCTATAAGACACGCACAAAACAGAACTTGAAAAGAGTTAATGATTCTCTACAGCACCCTCCTGTTGAGTATCGGCACCACGCTGGCGCGAATCTGATCCGTGTAGGTTCGCACGTTGCGAAGGCGATATTATCAATGAAAAAATGCAAGACGGTAGCAGTGTAGATCAAACTGTAAGGCAATGTTAAAACTGAGTTTATGCGTTTCGACTCTCGCCAGAGTGATGCGAGTGCTTTCTCGGATTGCTGCTGAGTGATGTTCATCATTCTTCAGGGCAAGCTTGCATAAAGAATTCTTCTGGCTTTAGCCCGATGAGTGTCAAATACTCCCTCTCAGTTTTATCATTAAATTCTTATTTTAGTCTCACTTATTACTCAGCGTTAATTCACGCTCAGCAATCATCCTGGTAGGTAAGTGAAATTTATCCAGGAGGAAGGTTCTGTTGTGCCGATTACACTACAAACTCAGCTTTCGAGATATTGCAGAATTTTTCCTACTGAGTACCCAGATCTGATAATTTCCTCGTGTTAAGTGTACTTCGCTCAAGCAAACGATTATTTTTAAGGAGATCTTAATGAAGAAGTTCTTTTTGACAGGACTAGCCATTCTAGGCTTGGGCTTTGTAACTGTACCAATATCAGCAAAAGCACAAACAATCACTGACCCCACAACGCCGTCTGACTCCACAACGGACAACGGCTTTTCAATGAAGAAGCCCAACTCTAAAATGACTCCTCGCTCTACAGTACAGTCTCGGAACGTACTGAAGAACAGACTTACCCGTGCTGGCGGTGACGGTGGCACTAGCAAGTAACCCCAGCCTTTTAACATTGCCACCCAGTGTGAAAGAGTACTTATTGCTCTCAACCGCGACGATTTCGTCGCACTGCACCGTAGAGGGATTCCTCACAAAGTATTATTTGCAAAACCGATAGGGACTACGCAGAGCAGGCGCAGATATTACATATACTGGTCAGATTGCACCTGACCGTATTCCAGTTTTATTGTCCGCTCCGCTAAATAAAAATAGTGGTCGTCATGACTAATTACTAACACTGTTTTGCCCTTAGACTTAAGCTCTGGTAGCAACTGGGTGTAAAAGATTTCCTTAAATAAGGGGTCTTGATCGGCTGCCCACTCATCAAACAGATAAATTGGTCGGTCTTCCAGGTAGGCTGTGAGCAGAGCCAATCGTTTACGCTGTCCTTGGGAAAGAGCGGTGGTCGAAAGTCTCCCATTTTCGATTTTCACCTTGTGCTCTAGCTGAAGTCGTCTCAGGTAGTCTTGGGCTTGAGATAAATTAGTGTTGTCTAACCCCAGCAGTCTTTCAAACAGGTAAAAGTCAGAGAAAACAACCGAAAAAAACTGGCGATACCATTCTCGATTTTGTTGGTTAATTAGCTGCCCATCCAACCAAATTTCTCCGGCTTCAGGGACGTAGAGTCCAGTGATAAGCTTGACTAAAGTAGATTTACCACTGCCATTGCCGCCAACGACGAACACCAGTTCTCCTGACTGAAGCGTCAAGTCAATAGGACCAAGAGTGAAGCTGCGGTCTTCTTGCTCCTGGAAGTAGGTATAGGTCACGCGACTAAACTCTAAGCGCTGCCAGTTGGACTTATATTTAGGTGGAACTGTTGCTGCTTCAGCACGACTAGCTAGAGATAAACCAAGTGACTCGATCTTCTGCAAGGCAATGCCAGCTTTACTCAAGACCGGCAGGTCATTCACAATGCCTTCCATTGGTCGCATGAAGTAGGCAAAAATTAAGATGTAGCTGGAGCGGGTTTGAGGATTGATAGCAAGCAGATGGGGAAGCGCAAATAGCACAAATCCAACGGCAAGAAAAAATAGGAGCTTACCCCAGCTAGAAGTAGTGGCAAACAGGGTTAGACCGCGAACGCTGTCACGACGAAAAGCTGCCGCCGTCGATTGAAGTTCCAATAAGAAAGCTTGACGTCGTTGATAGTGTAACTTAAGTTCTTTGCTCCCTGCAGTCAGGCTGCGGAAGTGGCTAAACAGTAAATCTTGCTGCTCACGAGCTAGGGCAAGCGATCGCCCACCACCTCTCAACAACCATTGGCAACTACCTGTCACCACAACTAGAAAGCCAAAAATCATCAGAATGACGGCCCAGGAAAGCCAGGCTAGATAGATCAGGCAACCTATGACAATCGCTGTGTCGATACAGAAGAAAGGCATCACGTAAACGGCATTAGAAACAGCTTGGATATCCTCTGTGAGGGTTGCTAATAGTCGAGAAGTCCCTAGCTTTTCCAGATGACTTAACTCAGAAGCAAGAATTTGCCGACTCAGGTGCATCCGTAATTGGAAGACTGCATCTTGGGATAAGCGAATCAACACCACCTGGGAAATGATACCGGTAATGAGTGCAACAGTTGCCAGTCCGATAAATCCCCAAACTATGGATATGGATGACGATGAAGTAGCGCTACGACCCACGCTCCCGCTGATGAGAGCAATCAGGCTAGCGCTACTACCACCGCTCACAAATCCGGTAAAGACAGCAACCCACTACCATAGTCCAAGAAGAATGCAGGAGAAAGGAAATTAGAGGCATAATTTCAAAGCAATTTCACTGCTTGGTAGCAGATTGAGTTAGAGCTTTAAAAGGTGAAGCTAGCAGGGCGAACGCATCTTAATTTCTCTAGCAGCAAAACAATAGGATAAAAATCAACCATAAATCGTAAAATTTTTTATTGAACAAACAAGAAAAATAAAAATTTCTCCTGAGATGAACACGGCTAACATTTTAACTAAAAAAATGCATAGTAAGCCTAAGAGGAGTGCCAGATTTACGAAAAGTCTTGACTCTGTTTGATAATTTAGGAATAGTTGTAGGACTCTAAGCAGCAGCCAGAACTTTAACCAGGTATTCGTTATCCATCGCTGCGAGAAACTGTTTATTTCTCACTCCGCGCTTGTTGCTTTTTTCGCGACCTAACAGATTAACTGCCAGTCGGCGCATAACAGCAAAATTTTCAGGAGCATTATCTTTCCTAATCCTACAGTCATCTTCATTGAGGGCAACATCGAGCAAAGGAGGTTCTGCGGGGGAAGCTTCCCCCGCAGACACTCCGCCCCAATGTAATGAGTTTTCAACTCCCCAGTGACTCCGAACTGATTGCCCAAATAGTTTGGCATTATTCGAGAGGCTGCTGATGTAATAACGAGTTTCAACAGTCGTCTTTTCATCCACAGTTCGGACTGACTCTACTAAACCTATACTCTTAAGTTTTGATCATTTATGGGTTGGGTCTACTTGCTCATGAATATTAGTCAGCATTAAGTAATGACGAATTTCTTCTCGTCCGTGAGCCTGCTCTTTTGTGTGATACTCGCTATGCTCAATCCCTTGAAACCGGGTGCGAATTGCTGATTTAAATAGCTGCTCTACATTTTCATATAATGAGCCTTGATTCTTTTTTAAGGTAATAATATAATCAGCATTTTGCTCAGTAATTAACTTGACAATCTCTTGCTGACAACCCATCGCATCAATCGTAACTATACAACCTGATAACTCCAGGATTTCTAGTAGCTCTGAAATTGCCGTAATAACAGCTTGATTTTTTATTTACTTTAACGTAGCCCTTGCACTAGCCGATTTTCTGTCGCCCAGGCACTTACCATGTGGATTGCTTTCTGATCTGCTCCTTGAGCATAAGAATGACGCAAAGCTTTTCCATCAATTGCAATGACTTCTCCTTCAGTTGTTTTGTTGATCACTTTAATCCAATCTAGGAAACACTGCTGAAACTGTTGAGGATTTAACCGACCAAACACTCGAGAAAATGTATCGTGACTCGGAATGCCATTAGGTAATTCTAAAAACTGCTTCAACCACTCGTACTTGGTTACACCATAAGTTTCTATCTCTGTCCATCCCTCTGCACCACAAATCACGGCGCAAATAGCGATAGTAATGATATCGATTAATTTATGCTGTTTGCTCCGCTCAATTCTAGGATCATCTATGGCACTAAAGTGGTCTGCAATTGTTATTTTGGGTTTGAGCTTCATCGAACGTGATCTAGTTAATTATTTTCTTGCTTGCCAGAATATTTGCCTCAGTATATCACACCATTACTTAGTATAAGATTAAGATGCGTTCGCCCTGGTAATTGGGTACTAGCTATCCTCATCTCCTTAATCTAACTCAGATTGGTGAGTGAGAACGTTACGGAGTGCTCCCAAAAATTTGAGGATGAGCAGATTCAACGGTAGATCTGGGTGAGGAGGACAGAATTTATCAACTATATTCCGGATAATAATCATTATCTGTAATATGATGAGGCTTAGACAAGTTTAGGATTTGACTCTGGAGTTAGAGGCTGTAATGCTCCCTGTTTGGGAGTCTTGCTGTGCCATTCCATTAATTATCGTCAATAGCCTCAGCCTCCGGTGCTCTCTCAAGCGGATCTGCAATGAATGGGTAGACAACTTTTTAGCAACGGTTTGAGGACGGGAGTAGGCAGGGTATAGAGGTTAAAATTCAGCATGGCACCTCCCATTTCTGAAACAACCATTCAGCATCATGCAACCCCCAACTCCTTTAGTCGGGGGGAAGATTACTACCAGCGGGGAACTGTCACCGATCTGGTGCAACGAGGCAATACCATTTATGCCGAAGTGGAAGGTAGTGAAGTCGCACCCTATCGCGTCAGTCTTCAGTTTGATTCAGGCGGCATCACGTCCGTCCGCTGTACCTGCCCTTACGACTATGAAGGCTGGTGTAAACATATTGTGGCAGCGGCTTTAAGCTGGATGCGGCAACCTGACCGCCTTGAACTCCGACCGACGCTACCGCAATTGTTAGACCGACTGGATCACGTGCAAACGCAGCGATTGGTGCAAGCCTTGGTGGAGGAGCAACCGGAACTGATTGATGCCGTTGATCGCCAGGTGATGCTGATGTCCAATCCTGTGTCAGTACAGGTCGCTGCGCCCCGTCGTCGAACTTTGCTGGATGTGGCTCCCTTCCGGCGACAGGTCAAACATATTCTGCGAGAAGGCGTGCGATCGCTGGAAGAGGGCTATGAAGATGATCCATTTACCGACGAATTATTGAGTGTGATTGAAAAAGCACAAGCCTTTGCTAGGAGTGAAGACGGAAATAGTGCAATTGCGATTCTCGAAGCAATTACTTCAACCTGTGTGGATGAATGGCATGACTTACGGGATTACGGGGGCGACTCCTTTCCCATTGCTGAATCGCTGAACGAAGCTTGGACTGAAGCCATTCTGAGCGCCGATCTCTCGCCACCTGAAGCCGTCGATCTGCAGGTGATGTTAGAAGAGTGGCAAGATGCGCTGGATGCGGATTTTTCCATGAGTTTGGCGGCATTGCAACAGGGATGGGATGATTCAGAACTGCAACGGGCATTGCAAGGCAATGGCTACGCTGATCCAGAGCGGTTGAATCTATCCTTTGCTCAAGATCTGGCATTGGTCCGGCTGCAAATTTTGGATCGGCAGGGACGGCAGCAGGAATATTTGAACCTTGCTCGTACAGAAGGATTGATGCTGCAATATCTGACGCGATTAGCGGATCTAGGCAACATTGACGAAGCGATGACCGCCGCACGAGAGCGGATGACCACTGCCGAAGAAGCGTTTGCCCTGGCAAAGACATTGCGAGAGTCCAATTATTTGTCTGAAGCATTAGCGATCGCCCAAGCTGGATTGCCCTTACCTGGAAATTGTCGTTACGCCCTGACAAGTTGGATGAGTGAACTGGCAGAAGGCTTAAGCGATCGCGAAACGGCGTTGCATTCCAGTATTCTCGCCTTCAAGCTTCGCCCTAGTTTTTCAGATTATCAACGGGTCACACATCTCGCTGCCAATCGTTGGGACAGTATCAAACCAGACTTGCTGAAAACTCTGCGTCAGTCCCAAGAATGGGAAGCAAGGGAAGCGAAGGTCGATATTTTCCTGCATGAGGAGTTGATGGATGATGCCATTCAAGCGGTGCAATCCGACAATTACTACCGCTCTGAGTTAGTGTATCGTGTCATGCAAGCAGCAGTGAACACCTATCCCGATTGGGTAATTGCAGCCGCCCGCAAACGGGCAGAACTGATTATGGAGCAAGGCAAAGCTGATCGCTACCAGGAAGCGGTGCAATGGTTACGACAGGCAAAAGCAGCGTACATCGCATCAGGGCAGCAGGCAGATTGGACAACCTATTTCAACCAACTGCGATCTAGCCATGCCCGCAAGCGCAAACTCATGGACTTATTCAACCAATTACGGTAGTTGCCTACTGCTTGTGGAGGTACAGTTATAGACTTAGACATCTGATCGACTTGCTGCAATTGCTGCTCCTATGTGATCGGCTTTCCCCACAGACCAAGATTCGCCGAGCAGCTTGTAATTCATTCGAGGCAAGTAGCCGTACCGTTGCCCCAGTTCACCGCTTAATCAAAGCTCATCCGCTCAACGGTGCTAGCTTCACGGGCTTCTAGGTGCCTCTGAAGAGGTTGCCCCATTTTAATGAATCTCCTCCCTTCCTGCAAAGCCTCTTCCCTCCATTACAAAACAAGTGGTGCTAGTTCCATAATCAAGTCCCTCTCCTCTTCATCTAAATTTTCACTCGTTGAAAACATGAATTCATTTTCTGGACAATCGTACATTTACTGAAGTATTTAGCGAGAAGCGGAATTCGTGACAAATTTTTCGGTGAAATTACGCTTGGTTACACAACGAGGTGACACTAAGTTTGTTTTGCAATCTTACTACGGAAAGCTACTTAGAAAGAGTTACTTTCCTATTGCACAACGTTCACAAAAAACGGCATGTTTTTTCTTTAGTAGTAGGTTCAGGCAGCGATTCTTCTGTGTCTATTGCTAGAATTTCACGCTCCGGTCTCGCGCTTATCTTATTATCCTTCCACCTAATGATAAAACAGAAATTTGTGAGCCTGTTTCCAGGGTTGGCTTGCGCCCTTCTCTGTCTCGCTGCGCTACCTGCCGCAGCGGATGACTACATAGCTGATGACCCAATTGGCGTCGATAATCAACTTTATACCCTTGCGTTTAACCAGCAGTCTGTATCGCGTCCATACTCATTGGACATCATAGGTACTGATTTGAGCACAGGGAATACCCAAAGAATACCGGGGTTCACACTGGCTGAGCGATACCAATCTCTTGCCGGACTTACGGCGCTGCCTGACGGGACATTCGCCAGTTCTAGTGATTACGGTTCAACAGCCTATTTGTATCTGTTCGGGGCGACAAAGCGGACACTCAGAATTTCCG
>JAABUQ010007591.1_pt1 | contig 15658 bp, 21 predicted proteins | sample 5560001 | NCBI WGS metagenome assembly JAABUQ01 (sample SAMN10711888, study PRJNA513371) | rock metagenome | isolation source: Antarctica rocks | place: Antarctica: Victoria Land, Finger Mt nord | collected 2015-12-18 | reverse complement strand
ACTGCTCCAAGGTCAAATTCGTGGGAATCCCTTGCCAGGGTTTAGATTCAGCCATGATTACTCCAATTCTCGTCCAGCTAAAAAGACTGGAGTCACTTTAGCTTGAGTCGATGGAAATTCAAGCACCTAGAGGCTTCCAGACAAATTCATCCAGAGAGCAAAACCCGCAACCAGTTGTGAGTCAATTGCTGGAGGTAATCACCGCATTCTTATCCACATTTATAACTCTCGGTTTCTGGTTGTGCTCAGCATTTATTACCTTATGGAAAAAGCGTTCTACCGCCCGTGCATCCCTTGAGCGCGCTCAACATGAAATCCAGAGCAAAGGCGAAGCAACGTCTGCCCCCCTTCTGAAGAAGGGGGGTAAGGGGGGTTGGCGTTGCCTTCAGAATCGACAGCCCGGTAGAGATATTTCCACTCACCTTTAACCTTGATGTACGTCTCGTCCACACGCCACGAGTCATTAGTTGGTTTCAGCTGCTTTAGGCATCGGAGGTCTAGTTCAGGTGCATATGCCTGAACCCAGCGATACACCGTCGAATGGTCCACCGTTAGTCCCCTCAAAGCGCATCATTTCTTCGGTGGTTGCGGTAGCTGAGGGGATACCGCTTTCTCCCACCGGACGCACATCAGGATGATCTCGGATTGAAAATGACGCCACTCTTATTGGGATGCTTTGGGTTCATGGACTCGGTGGGTTGGGCGCTTCGGCGCTAGGTATTTTTGCTAGCTCTACTAGACTACCACTAGTTTTTGCAACACAACCCTTAGTTGGACTGTGCTGTGGCAGAGGATAGCCTTTTCCCTCCAAGAATAATCCTAACATGACGGTGAAATTTTAGCGTTGACAGGCAGAAGGCATCAACGATGCTAAGATGTAAATTGAATTTTGGGCGTGAGCAAGAAGATTAGACATTTTCCTGGCTAAAAAATTAGTGAATACGCCCTTTTCTCTCATATTTTGGTTACTTTGAGCAATAAAAAATTATGGCAACTGAACAAGAGCTTCAATCTCTTTTTAATACCTTGGATACCGATCAAGATGGCAAAGTTTCTATAAACGAGCTTTTTTTAAGCCCAGGCTTAAGTGCAATCATCTCAGCAGAAACAGGCATCAGTAGCCCCCAGCAGTTGTTAGGTATGTACGGTGATAAAGACGGTAGTATCACCTTTGAAGAGTTAAAGAAAGTTGTTGAGTCAGCTGGAAATTTAAACTAACAGTCAAAAACAAGGGTATCCTTCCCCACTCCATCCGGTTGTGTTGCAAAAACTGGCTCAGGTCTGGTAAAATAGTATTTGTACTTACTGCCCTCAGCCACGAACACCTGATTCATGAACCCCTCTGCCCCCATTCAAGTGGCGTCATTTTCAATCGGATATCAGGAAAGTTGTGTGTCCGGTGGTATTTGCGTTACCCACTCAGTTACCGCAACCTGGAAGAAATGATGCGCTTTGAGGTAGTGATATGGAAGTAGTGGTGAGGCTCAAATCCTGTCTAGCTCTGCATTGTAGCCATGAACGAAGTACCAAATCGCTCCAATGTGATTGTTCAGCTTTTTGGAGAATGATAGGCTTGATCTCACCAGTCGAGAAACTCGTTGTCTGAAAGTATTATTTAATCGTTCGATATGGTTAGTTAGCTGAAGGGGTTACAAGGAGGTCTGGAATGCAGACAGGATAAGCTCCTTGGCCCTCAGACCTCGTTGATAATACTTCCATTTATTGCGAGTCAATCTCATTAATTCCGCCACGGCATCTGCGGATTGTTCGATAAAATTAACCCAAGTCTGTCCATACAAGCCAATATAGAAACTACTATGGCGTCGTACTGTTCGACCAAATTCTTTAACCCGACCCACATATTTCTGTAAACCCATCTGTTTAATCTTTCTGCCCTGAAATGTGGCAGTTGTATAGGCAATCATTACTAACAAAATTATTGCCCTCAACCGAAAGTCTGTAACTTTAGTTTCTTCTAAGTTATAGCCTCCGCTCTTGAAATCTCTAAACATCTCTTCAATATCAAATCTTTTTTGGTAGGCTCGAATTGCCACATCTAAGGACTTCAGGTTAGTCAAAATAAACCAACCTTCATCTGGTGCCCATCCTTGATATTTCTTCTTCCATTTGGCTGCTAGATTAAACCGTTCGAATCCTTTCTGCTTAGTAACTTTTACTCCTTCTAGATAGAGAGAAATACCAGGAGTCAATCCTAAAGCTTCTAACTGCACCCAAATTTCATCTGATAATTGAATGTATTCATTTTTTTTTAAACGTAAACACTCATTACACTCCCTGTTGAGCTAACCAGGATGCCAACAATACACAGAGCAAAATTCTCTGTCCCCCAACACCACTGTTTTATAATTCTTAAACAGATGCAAAACCTTATTACAGAATGCTATTTGTTGTTATAATTAGTACTCCCTTTTTTGGACAGTAACTCAAAGTAAATTGGAATGGCGCGCTGATCCCAAATCAAACTAATCATCAGTAAATTGATCCATCCCCAATTCGTGCGATCAATCGCAATATAAAGTACTTGATTACAGTTAATATCAGTTTCTAACCACTTTTGAATAAAGGGAAACCAAAGTTTTTCGACCTTCAATATTGGTAGCGATAAAAATCTTTGCAGTCTATGCCGCCGACTTTCAAACTGGATCGGCAAGGGAAGCGCAGCAGCTAATGCTTCCAATTTCACCATAGGGAATAGATTGCAACAGATCAATCAAGATACTTAGCAGCAAATATTGGCACGGTTCAAGTTGACTTTTGAGGTAGATTTGGTAAAATTCAGGCATGTTATCATTAACTAGGTCTTGTTGACAAAGCTAGACCTTTCCTTCTTTTACCACAAAACCTGAAAGCATTACCCGGCAAACACTTCAGACCTCCTTGTAACCCCTTCAGGGCAACACCAGTACTTGCACAGAATCAATCCCCCCCCCGATGAAGATTATGAGTCTTGTATAGTGGCTGCTGAGTCCTCAGTAACCAAAGAACAAGCGTTAGCCAACTTTCAGGCAGCCGAAGAAATTCTTTCTCGACAAGGAAATGAGGAGAGAGTTCGGTGGGTACAGGATGCCATCTCAAATGTAGACGAAATTCCATTTGAGGCCAACAAAGAGAAATTGATTTGGGCATTGCAAGGCTCGGCAGAAGAAGCACGTGAAGCCGGGAACCAGGAAGCGTATGAAGAGATGATGGAAGGAGTTCGCTATTTGCAAGAACCCTAGTTCTCAAACACCACCCCGAAAGTAGAGAGCAAGATGTAACACCGCTTTGGGAGCCGGTTTGAGGGGTATTTTTCGCACCAGTTGATTAACAGGACTAACACTAACCCAACAATCAAAAATAGTCTAGCGCTTGATTTTTGACTTTTGAGGGGCAGAGTAACTTAGTACTGCCTCTTATTTACATTAGTTTTTTAATTAGGAATCTCCCGAAGTTTCGGAAGCTCAAGCAAACGCCTATGTCTATCTTGCATTAACTCCTGAAAGGATTTGTATCTCTCTGCGCCAGGAAGCCAGTTAGCAAAAAACCAAGCTTCCCACTCTCCATTCTCAGATGTAATTTGGGGATTAAGCAGTAATAATCCTTGATTGGCGTCACCACCGATTTCTAAAGCTGTTTGCAAATACTCGTTTCTTAACGAGGCTGAGTCTTGCTCATCTCCATAAACAAAGTATTCTTCATCAGGCACAAGAGAAGAACCGCCTCCTAATTCAACCCCATTCATCCATCCATCCATCAATTCTTGATTTTTAGAAGCTAACCAATTAACCTCTTGAATTGAAAAAAGTTTACCAATCATATCATCTATCTTTCGCCAACCGTTACTAACCTTTAATAAGCTTCGGCAAGAAGGTGGTAAAGTTGTTTCCAAGCAAGCTTCAACGGTGGAAATTTCAGCATCTGTTGCTCCAGGGTAGCCTAACCACCTTGCATCAATAATCTCAGACGGAAGACTTGTAAATTCGCTATCTTCCAAGCGTTCTAGCAAATCTCGGCTCCATTGCCTCAAGTATAAATTCCAGTCTAACGTGTCTCTTGTGCTCACCATATTATTCACTAGGTTTTTAAGTTTGTTTCGTTCAAATTTTACATCAAAGATAAAGCCTTCAGCACAAAAACCTAGTGTTTAGGGTTATAAGGAGCATTGGAACGAAAAGTGACTTTAAGCCCTTGCTCCAATGTCTCAAAGGGCGCATCTAACTGTTGCGGCTTGCAATCATAATCACTCGGGCTCGCAATTCCTGACGATTTCTGGCTCAAATTAAGGGTCTTGGCAGCTAATGGTTATCCTTGAGAGGAAGGGCACGAGCCGAATCCATTAATCCGAATCCATCAAATGGATCACTCCAAAGCTCACGCCAGCAAGAATCGTCGCGAGAGCAGGTCAATGCCAGCACGATCATACATCTGCCGCTTGAGCATCTTCAATCGGTTAATATGGCCCTCGACTGGGCCATTACGGCCCTTGAGTAGCATTGGAACCAAAACGTACGTTAAGGAAACAGAGCGGAGCATTTCACCTCTTTAGGCAGGCTGATTAATAAGTTATATTTATGATTTTCAGGCAGTTCTACAGCGGACTACGGGCTTTCACAGCAGCGCCTCACTGGACAGTGAGCAGAATAACCTGGATTAAGGCTATTAATGAATTTTATCATTCAGCCGACAAGGGGCATTTAGGGCTTCAGTCTAGAATGCCCTCTGTGTGTCAGTGTCAGGATAATACAGCGGATTCCAGCTTGATGAAGTCCACAGGCGACCTGTGAACTCTGATGCTCTGGCACAACCCGTGTACTCGTCTTACTTGGAATCTGCTGTATTGCCGCGACTGGAACCATAATATTGCCGCAACCGAGGCTGTAATGCTCATTCTTACTGTGCAAGGGTTTTGGTCTTAGCGTAACTTTCTGTTCCAATGCTACTCAAGGGCCAACAACTATCAACGCACCTATAAAGCCGTCGAAGGTCGAAATGGTGATCTCACACGAAGAGCATCATTCTGGGCGGGGTTTCTCTCAACAAACCTTGAAGGTGCTCACCATCATCCACAATTTTCATCTCAAACGACCTAATAGCACCACGGCTGCTCAACGTCTATTTGGTTATGAATTTCCAGATCTATTTGAGTGGGTTGTCGAACATATGGGTGATCTCCCCCTTGCTCGTCGGTCACTAAAAACACACAGCCCAAATTCCTTTCATTTAGAAGGTTTCCCGGCTTAAATTACACGCCCCGTTGCTTGCTGTATTGCTCAACTCCAAACCTGGTTCCTAACCGCTTCGGGTCAAAGCCAGGTGCATGCACGAGTGATAATAATGTCATTCAGTTGACATTGTAGATGAGTTTGGTAGGATAGAGGTAGCATTTTTATAAGATAGGTTTTGTTAATAGATCTAGACCTGTCTTTTTTTACCAAATGCTTCACCCCTGACTTCGGAGAAGTTTTAAGAAAGTCCGTTACCTGAATAGGATGAAGACTACTAATGAGAAAAAAAGATGCAGTCCGAAGAATGCGTGCTAGAAGCGTTCAAGTGCTTCTGAAAGAATCTGGATGGAGTCTCGATTCTGAGCTGACGGCTCAAATTTCTGCAAATATCTACACAAGGGCTATTTATAAGAGTTCAGATGGTAGGGTCCTACAAATCTTGGAAGATGGCGCGGGAAACGTGTACGAATCAATAGAGGCTTGGTTATCTCTTCTACAATCTTTACGGTCTATACAAAATCAACCACCAATCCATCTGCTGCACGGACGTTTACCCCAAGAACGAGATTTCATTAATCAAGTTCCTGAATTGATTAATGAACTTGCAGTCAAGCTTGACATCCCTCTACAGCAACTGGATAAGAGCGAAAAGAGTCTTGAAGCCGTTGATTGGGCAGTACGACGTAAAGGGCAATACAAGTGTTTAGAAGCAGAAATTTTTGCTCCCTTGGTTGCTTATGTTGGAGAAGTGATTAAGCAAGAAATAAATGGTCGTTGGGAAATGCGAACGGCTGAGGATCTTAGAGAAATCGTTATGCAAAAAATAGATGACCGTTGGAAAGAAGTGCGTCTTGGCGAAAATCCTGAGGTTGGGGAACCTTGGATTGTAGATGAACAAGGGCGAAATTATTCAGCTTTTATCATTGTCTACGATGAACTTTATGAGTCACCAAAGTGCTGCATTTATGGTGCTATTGGTGGTCAAATCCGCTCCCACCTGCTCTTTTGAATTATTCGCTGAGTCAGGACAAGATTCTACTTGTCTAGAAACCTCTCTAGCTAGCTCAATACTCGCTGCTGATTGACGTAATTGCCTTTTTCCTTAAATAATTTCGCAGCTTTTTGTAAATCTTCGATTGCTTCCTTTTTCTTATTTAAACCATTATAAGTAGCAGCTCGATTGGCCTAAGCGTAAGTATATTTAGGATTGATGTTAATTGCCCGATTATAATCTTCAATTGCCTGTTTTAATTCACCCGCTCTATTATGTGTATTAGCTCGTTTATAATAGGCTTCAGCAAAATTTGGATTGATGTTGAGTGCTTGATTGTAATTTTGAATAGCTTGTTTTAAGTTCCCTAACTCATCGTAGGCAATCTGAAGGGGTTACAAGGAGGTCTGAAATGCAGACTTTCCTAAGCTCCTTGGCCCTCAGACCTCGTTGATAATACTTCCACTTATTGCGAGTCAGTCTCATTAATTCAGCAACTGTATCTGCGCATTGTTCGATAAAATTAACCCAGTTTTGCCCATACAAGCCAATATAAAAACTACTATGCCGTCGTACTGTTCGACCAAATTCTTTGACCCGACCTACATACTTCTGTAAGCCCATCCGTTTAATCTTTTTGCCCTGAAATGTGGCAGTTGTATAGGCAATCATTATTAATAAAATTATTGCCCTCAACCGGAAGTCTGTAACGAGAGTTCCTTCTAAGTTATAGCCTCCGCTCTTTAAATCTCTAAACATCTCTTCAATCTCAAATCTTTTTTTGTAGGCTCGAATTGCCACATCTAAGGACTCTAGGTTTGTCAAAATAAACCACCCCTCATCTGGTGCCCATCCTTGATATTTTTTCTTCCATTTGGCTAAGGAGGTTCGGCGGGGGAAGCTTCCCCCGCCGACACTCCGCGCTAGATTAAACCGTTCAAATCCTTTCTGCTTCGTGACATTCACTCCTTCTAAGTAAAGAGAAATACCAGGGCTTAATCCCAAATCTTTTAATTGCACCCAAACTTCATCGTCTAGCTGAACATATTCGTTCTGTTTTAAACGTAAACAAAAATACACTCCCTTTTGAGCTAACCAGTTGGCTAATTTTACCGAGCAAAATTCTCTGTCCCCCAATACGACTGTTTTATAATTTCTAAATAGATGTAAAACTTTATTGCAGAATGCGAACTGTTCTTCATAATTAGTACTCCCTTTTTTGGGCAGTAACTCAAAATAGATTGGAATGGCGCGTTTATCCCAAATCAAACTAATCATCAGTAAATTGATCCAGACCCAATTCGTGCGATCAATTGCAAGACAAAGTACTTGCGAGTAGGGAAAATCAGTTTCTAACCACTTTTTAATGAAGGGAAACCAAAGTTTTTCGACCTTCAATATTGGTAGAGATAAAAATCTTTGCAGTCTATGACGCCGACTTTCAAACTGTATCGGCAAGGGGAGCGCGGCAGCTAAAGCTTCCAGTTTAACCATTTTGATAGATTGCAACAGATCAATCAAAATACTTAGCAGCAGATATTGGCACGGTTCAAGTTGACTTTTGAGGTAGATTTGGTAAAATTTAGGCATATTATCATTAAACAGGTCTTGTTGACAAAGCGAGACCTTTCATTCTTTTACCACAGAACCTGAACTCCTTACACTGCAACTGATTCAGACCTCCTTGTAACCCCTTCAGGTTAAGTTCATTGCTGAAATTTTTGGAGTGGCTGCATAAGCAATTCCTTTTTCAAGGAGTTTTCTGTACTCAAAAAGTTTTTGCAACACAACTCTTTTCTCTCATCAATTGGTATCGACTACAAGGCGATCATTTGTACTGGTGCAAGATGTGATTATAGAGACATCTTCCCTTTCCCTTGGAAGGGCCGGGGCTCGGGGTAAATCAATGGTGAAAACACAACCTTTCCCTGGAATATCACGTGCCGAAACTTGACCGTCATTAAGTGAGAGCGCACGTCTAGTGATCAATAGCCCGAGCCCCACTCCTGTCCTATCTGTTCCTGTCTGAGAAAAGGGACGAAAGAGTTCCTCAATACTCCCTGGAGGAAACCCTCCACATTCATCTTCAATTTCAAGCAAAACCCGACCCTCGACACACGTGCCGCGTATCCACACATTCCCGTTCAGCCTGGTGAACTTAACAGCATTCTGAACCAGATTGGATATGGCCGAGACGACTAGATGACGATCAGCATCAATTTCCAACTCTGGAGCCACCTCCATGTTTAATTGTACAGCCCTAGCGCTGGCCTCAAACGTTGCTGTAGCTTCCACCTCACCCACAAGGTCAATAACTCGCCACCTTAGACGCTCGACAGTTTGATCACCTCGCAATCGCACTTCGGATAGCGATTGATCAATTATGTCTTTCATCCGGCTCAGGGCATCCTCAAGTACTCGGCTCGTACTTCCACAGAATCCAACCACCCCTTTTTTAATCAGGTGATGAGCCGCGACTGCGTTGGATAAGGCGTTTCGCATTTCGTGGGCGAGAAATCCTAAGCGTTGAACTTCCTCCCGAGCTGTCGCATCGCGTTGACCTTGACTAAATTCTGTCACCGCCTCCGCAATAGCTACATCCAGGCAAAAGTTCAAGCGATTGAACTCCCGAGCATGTATGGGTTCACCGCCTTGCTCCGTCACATATTCCGTGATGGCTTGACAAAGAGTACCGTAGCCGTGAACTACTTGAGAAATAGTATAGCCCAGTCGCAGTGACTCCTTACCACGGCGTATAGCTTCATCGCGATGAACGCTGTTGCTAAAATGATCAACTGCCTGGCTCGATTCTTGTTCATCGGCTCGAAGCACCTCGTAAAGCTCATCGTAGAAAACCGGCAACCCACGTTCCATTTCCTCGCTTGAGTTTCTAGCATCACTGACACGCAAGAGCTTCTGCGCACATAAGGCGAGAATTCTGTCGCGTTCTGCTAATAGGAAATTATGCAACATGTTAAGTTTTACCGTCGAGAGCAACAATATTAGGCATGTGTTTCGCATGGTTGTGAATCAGAGAAGTGTGGAAAAGGTAGCAAAGGTTTGCCAAGACTAGGATTCTGAAGCTATAGCGGTTCTCAGTTGGGTGCAATATCTTGACATCCTCCCGCCACTAATTCGGAGTACCGAATATAGCTGGTTCTTACGGATTTTGTGGAGTGGATGCCTGAAGCTCTCTTCCCAACTGCGTCCTGCTGCCATAGATTTCCATGATGCCCTACACCTAGGACATCATGGAAATCTCTACTCCAGGACGCAAAACCATCTGTGTTCCTGTCCCCTCTGAAGCCGAGTATCAGAAGCTGATTAAGAAAGGAAGTACTTTCCGCGCCTACCTCGAACCACTGATTGAAAAGTACCCAGAACTTTTTCCAGCAGGGATTTCCAACAGTTACTGCCTGCATGACACTGTCCGCTCCAAGAAGCTCAACATCATAACTCGGCGGATTAAATTGATGTCCACCAAAGCCGTCTATCAAATCCGCCCAGATATTGTTTTGCCTTACATGGTTGGTATGACGGACGAGGTTGAGAAAGCGCTGTACCTGAGACGCTTTGGGGTACCTTTTGATGCCCTTACCTATGTCTTCGGACGCAATTCCAACTACTGGCATCGACTCCATCAATCCTTGGGGCGCTTCTCTATCGTTGGCACCACGGTCAAAGACCCAGACTCGATTCCAGTTAATCTGGTGGCTGACGAGAAGCACAGTTGGCGGTTTGGAGAACGCGTCTACATTCCTACAACCTTTGGCTGTGGCTGTTTTATGGGTGTAGATATTGTTCAGAGTGCTGAGACCCCAGATTTGGTAAAAGGCTATGGCAGCTTTCGAGATGAAGCACTGGCATTGAATCAAGACTATGAGCCGGAAACAGTGAATATAAATGGTTGGGAGCACACCCAAGCTGCATGGAACCAACTCTTTCCAGGGCTCGCAATCATTTTGTGTTTCCTGCATTCTGTCCTCGATATTCAGAAACGCTGTCGCAAGGACAAAGCGCTATGGAAAAAGCTGACGGGGCGACTCTGGCATCTCTACAAAGCGACAAGTAAGCGGCATTTTCGCAACTTCTTTGTCGGTTGAGGGAGTGGGCGAAAGAGAACGTGAAACAGCCATCCCTAATCAAAAGGCTGGTGAAGCTGAAAGGAAAATCCCAGCAGTTTCAGGTCGCCTATGATTCAGGGCAAACGCACCTTGTCAATAAAAGTACTTAATTCTCAATAACCTTCTACTTTTTGGCATTAGATGCTATTTAATGAGAACCGCTGCCATGATAATTTTTACATTTCGTCTACGGATCAAAAAATCAGATTAACTAAAACCCTTATTTTTGCGTTGGATACATAAAGTATGCTTTTTGTCCATTTAGTTTTGTTAATTTTAGATGCGTTTGCCCTGCACCATGCACCAGCACAATCGAGGGTTTGGTGCTCGACGTTTGGGCTAATGGTTGTGCCACAAATGCATCTGCATGGCGCATCGCTAAACCGACCACAAGGCTAACGGCGAGCAACAAAAGGAGCAAAAATCTTTGAACTTTTTTTTTCTGTGCAAAAAACATGGCTGTGATCACCTTGGCGATGGTTTGTTGAACTGCTTGCCATAAGAGCAATCGCGCGATCGTGATGGGCACTGTCTCCATGGCAGGTCAGCCGCGATCAGGACTAAATGGTTATACCAATTTCTTGTGAAGATGCGCCAAACTGAAAATACCTGGAAGCCTTACCTAATAAGGAAACGATGATTAGCTAGAGCGCAGCTTCATAGAGAATTGGTATTAAATCGCAACTTAAGCAATCATTAACTTTTGGCTGAAGGGAACATCACTTTTGTGCTTTCAACGGCATTGATGGGGGTTAGGCGTTCAAACAGCGCGTTCGCAGTCATTGGCATCGGGCTGAAGTTTACAACGATTGCACCATTCCTTTGCTATTGCGTTAAATAATCTGCTCATCCATACCAGCTGGAGCAGCTATTGGCTGGCTTGGGCGGCAACCCGCTGGATCGCCTCAACCTGAGTTGGGTAGCAATGGATCACTGCCGCCAACTCGGACGGTGCCATCTTCTGCATCACCGCCAGGGTAAGCAGCGGCAGTGACTCACCCGCGTGGGCGGACACAAAAGTTGCGCCAACGATGACTCCTTGGTGGGTGTACAAGGCGACAAATCCCTCTGCCTCCCCGTCAATCATCGCCCGCTCAACCTTGGCTAACTCCAATCGGTGCGTGTCGATGGAGATTCCCTGTTCCGCCGCTTCCTGCGGGGTGAGCCCGACCTGAGCCACTTCTGGTTCAGTGTAGGTGCAGCGGGGAATGACCAGCTCCGAAACCCGTTTCCCGGCTCCGTCCAGCGCGTTTGCCACCGCCAGTTTGCCCGTTGCGATCGCCGCATGGGTGTACTTCTCCGGTCGGGCTACGTCCCCAGCCGCGTACACCGCGTAGTTCGTCGTCTGGAGATGGTCGTCGGCTTCGACCCCAGTGGCGCTGAACTTCACCCCGGCTGCCTCCAGCCCCATCCCGTCCACATTGACCTTCCGTCCAGCCCCGACCAGGAGCGCGTCGTACGCCAGTTCCGAGCCGTCGCTCAGGGTCAGTCGCTTTTGTACACCGTCCACCTTTGTTGGTTTCACACCCAGGTGCAGCCGCACCCCCTCCGCCGCCAATCGTGCCGCCAGCACCTCAGATGCCGCCGCGACCTCGGCTGGCAGTAGGCATCCTGCCCTACCGACCAAATCCACCTCGCTGCCCAGCCGTCGGAACGCCTGAGCCAGTTCGCAACTCACTGTCCCGCCCCCGATGCAGACCAGCCGTCGGGGAAGTGTGGTCAACTCGAACACGGTTTCATTCGTCAGGTAGTCGGCGGTGGCAAGTCCTGGCAGATCAGGAATAGCTGCTCCGCTGCCCGAAGCGATCAGGGCTTTCTTAAATCGCAGCCGCCGTCCATCAACCTCGATCGCATCGGGGCTGACAAATCGAGCGTCGCCGAGGAACACGTCAATGCCAGCCCCAGCGGCGATCAACACCGCATCGACACTACTGCTGAAGGCTCGCATCTCCCGCACGCGGGTCATGACCGCAGCGAAATCGACTCGCGGCGCCTCGTTGAGCGTGTAGCCGAACTTCTCTCCTTCACGGGCATGGAATATTGCGCGGGCGGCGCGGAGCAGGGATTTGCTCGGAGTGCAACCGAAGTTCACGCACGTACCGCCAGTCAGGTTCCGCTCGACCATCGCGACGGTGTGTCCGGCGGAGGCGGCGACGAGCGAGGCAGACAGTCCTGCCGGACCGCCCCCGATCACCACTAACTCGTACACGTCTTTCGGGCGAGGGGACTGCCAATCGGTCGGGTGCCCTTGGGCGATCGTTTGGCGGTTCGGTGAATCGAAGGGGGCAATGGTTGCGACGGACATTAGCTACCTCTTTTGGTTATTGGCTATCAGAATTCACACTGGATGCTGCTATCTCATACATGCTGTTTTCATGGTTATGTTGCAAAAAAAGTTTTATTTTCAACAATCACTTCTGATCGAGAATAGAATTCTACAGGTAGCGTCAAAAGAATTTCCTAAACGCTATGTAGATGATTTCATTGTCAATAATTTCAAACTAATGAGAACGAAGATTTTTTGGCAACACAACCCTCGATTCTTTCCTGAAACCTCTACTGGGCAGAGCTTTCAAGCGATGCGTGGCAGCTAGTTACAGCTTCGCTACCTTTGGGCCAATAACTTTGCCAGCCAAAATTATTGTGGAATCGGCACGCGAGCAATTAGAAAACTTATTGCTCAGATTTTGCAGGGGATTGTGACGATGGATTGATTAATTGTAGCATTGTGACAGCAAGAATGATCAGTACGCCGCCGATGAGTTGCACAAACGTTAGCGTTTGACCAAACCACAGCCACGCTAGCGCAGAAGCGATAACGGGTTCGAGCGTTGCAACAACCACAGCCCGTTCAGCCTGAATGCGTTGGATACCCCAGAAGAACAGGGAGTAAGGGAGTAGGTTTCCTGCGATGCCAACAAAAATAACTTTCCAGACATTCTCTGGCTTCAGCAACGTCACAGGAACTCCTTGCGTTACCTGGTAAGCAAGCCAGAATAAACTGGCGATTGCAAAGGTTTTCAGCATAACTCCAAGGGGTTCATCTGAACGTCCGACTCGCTCACCTTGAAGGTTGTAAGCGGTGAAGAACACAGCACTTGATAGACCAATGAGAATGCCAAACCCGTCAAATTGACCGAGATTACTCTCCAATACCTTCGACACCATCACAACTCCAACAATCAAGAAAAGCATTGCTAAAAGTACCGCTCGCGAAGGCATACGCCGAGTCGTCAACGCTGTCCACAGCTCGAGCATAATGGGCGATGTAAACAGTAGTAGAATAGCAACAGCAACCGGAAGACGGGCGAGCGCCAAGTAATTTGCCCCGATTAAACCAGAAAATAATAACCCCAGTATAAACTGTGGTCGGCTCATCGCTTTCGCTTCTGGTTTGAGCATGAAGCTATTAACAATAGCCAGACAAAATGTGGAGATCGCTACACCAGCTCCTACCAGTTCAAAGGGTTTCACGCCTGCTACAAACAAACTACTTATCACGTTGGTGGCTACTGCCCAGAGAATGACTGTGAACATCACCGCAACTAGCCCTAAATTGCGTTGAGGAACTATAGTTTCTGTTTCAGGTGTTGAACTTTTTCGCACAAAATTCTTCTCCTATTCGGTAGGGTTATAAATTTATTGTTCATCTTTAAATCGGTAGACCAAACTCATAGCGATTGATGAACAGTTGGAGATGTCACTATTCTGTTGATTTAGGCTTAAACGGGCAATCCAAAGATTGAGAGCGTGAACCAGTGGTGAAAATATGGAACACGGCGCGGAGCAGGGATTTGCTCGGAGTGCAACCGAAGTTCACGCAGGTGCCACCGGTCAGGTTCCGCTCGACCATCGCGACGGTGTGTCCGGCGGAGGCGGCGACGAGCGAGGCAGACAGTCCTGCTGGACCGCCCCCGATCACCACTAACTCGTACACGTCTTTTGGGTGAAGGGACTGCCAGTCGCTCGGGTGGCCTTGAGCGATCGTCTGGCGGTTTGGCGCGTCGAAGGGGGCGATGGTTGCGGCGGACATTAGCTACCTCTTTTGGTTATTGGTGATCAAACTTCACACGGTTGGGTGATGTTTCAGACTTGTGGATGAAAGTTCAAGGGCATGTCGGATAGTAATCAATCATCTCTGATTCAGCGCGGATGCAAGTGGTCTGTCCCAATTAGGGGTATGGTGTCCTAAGTTGGGAAGCCATAGAGCTCAGGATAGGATGGGAGCAGCTAGGGTTAGTAGCAAAAGCATTGAAAAGCCAGTGTTAAGTGAAACAACTTATGAAACACTGGTATCAAACGCTCCTGCTTTGAGCCGGTATTTAGGGCTGAATCTGATCAAACCCTGGTTTAACCACATGCTTTGAGCCACACTTGTAACAAGTTACTCCTTCTGACCATCGCAGTTGGTGCACGGTTTCGTAGCACTTGTGCTCGTCAATCAAGGTCTGGAGGTTAATCAGCACAGGGATGGTCACGGTAGGAAAAGTTCTCAAATCTAGTCCAAGGGCCATCCCGATTCATCAACTGGGATACCAGTTTGATTTTGTACCCGGCATTGAGCCGAGAGCCGTGTAATTTTTGATATCTGGGTACTAAAGCTCTGCTAAGTACTGTTGTTGCCCAAATCCTTAGCTAATGGCAGAACTCTTAAATGCCGGTTTTCTCCAGTGTTATGGCGATTCCAAGGTGTTAGTACACTAGCGTACTTTAGTCTATGAATTTAGACTAGCACAAGGCGGTTAGAAAAAAACTGCTACAGTGACAGCTTATTCGGGAAGTTGCTGCTGTCGCTCAAGCTCAAATTGTGCTTGCCATGGATAGAAAAACAAGAGTTATTGTGGGAGTTTACGTTGGTGATCTGGCAATAGCTGCGATATCTGCCTGCGGCAGATCGCAGTAAACAAGGAGCCAGAGGATTACGGAATTCTCTGCCATCTGTTTATCCGAGAGTTTTCGCTCGGGTTGCTTCCCCCCGAAACACTCGATGTCAATGCCCCATTTGTTACACGGATTTTTGGGCATCCTACGAAAACGTTATCCCGGAAAAATGTCACCTATCAGTTGGCAAAGAAAGTGGTAAAACTAATCATATTGAACGCTTTAATAAGCTGCTACGCAGTTAAATTTAATAAACTGCATTACCTTTATTTTTAATTTTACGCTCCCACTTAATAATAAGACCACCTTGATTAAGCAATTTATTTAATAATTCTTCTAGCTGGGATACGGACTCGAACAATCTATGAGCTATGTATTCTTTTGCTGAATGCCATACCAATTCAATTAAATTATAATCTGGACTATACTCTGGTAAA
>JAABUQ010007590.1_pt1 | contig 15660 bp, 11 predicted proteins | sample 5560001 | NCBI WGS metagenome assembly JAABUQ01 (sample SAMN10711888, study PRJNA513371) | rock metagenome | isolation source: Antarctica rocks | place: Antarctica: Victoria Land, Finger Mt nord | collected 2015-12-18 | reverse complement strand
GACCAGCTCCGCCACGGTCACCTGTATTTCGTTCGAAAAATTGTAGGCTTTGCCGCGCACGAGTTCCGTCTCTTGTAGTAACTTCTCCGCGAGAAGCATGTAGCAGGCAGCGCCATCTTCGACATAAAAATAATCGCGAACGAACTGCCCATCCGACCGGATCACGGGCCGTTCGCCGCGCAGAATCGATCGAATCGTGCCAGGCACAATGCGGTTCCAATTCAGATCGCCGCCGCCGTAAAAGTTGCCGCAGCGTGTAATCGCAACCGGCATCCCATATGTCTTGCCGTATGCCTGCGTAATGAGGTCGGCGCAGGATTTGCTGACATCGTACGGGTGACGCCCTTCGAGCGGAGTGTCTTCGGAGTACGGCAACTGCTCCTGGTCACCGTACGCTTTATCGGATGAAGCGACCACAATCGCCTTCACGAGCGGAGAACGCTGCACTGCCTCAAGAACGTTCCAAGTGCCTTCGATATTGCTTTCGAACGTCGAGATAGGATTCCGGTTGGCTATCCCGACGATAGTTTGAGCAGCCAGATGGAAGACCGTATTGATCTCGTACTCACCTAGGACACGCTCGAGAATCTCGCGGTCGCAGATGTCGCCCCGAACAACCTTCACCTGCTCGAGCATGCTACTGCGGACCAGTTCGCTGCCTGGCACCCAGTCGCGAACGAGGCAAACCACGTCAGCGCCGGCTTCGACGAGACGGCGGACAAGCCAGCTACCAACTAATCCTGTTCCACCTGTAACGAGAGTGGCGCGATCACGCCAGATACTCGCGTTCATGCCCACTTCTTCCATGGGGCATCGCCCGATTTCCAGAGCTCGTTTAAGGCCTGATACTCGCGATAGGTGTCCATGGCATAGAAAAAGCCTTCGTGATGGTAAGCCATCAACTGGCCTTGTTCCGCGAGCTGCTCGAGAGGTTCACGCTCAAGCACCGTGTCATCAGCGTCCAGATAGTCGAGCACTTCTTTTTGAAAGACAAAAAAACCGGCGCTTGCCCAAGCATCTGATTTCGGCTTCTCGATAAAGTTCTGTACCTGGTTCGCTGGATTGATGTCGAGAATGCCGAAGCGGGACACCGGCCGGAACGTTGTAACGGTCGCGAGTTTGCCGTGGCTCTTGTGAAATGCGATGAGCTTGTGAATATCGACATCGCTCAAGCCGTCACCGTACGTCACCATGAAAAACTCTTCGTTCTTGAGATACTTCGCGACGCGCTTCAGCCGGCCTCCCGTCATGGATTCGGCGCCTGTTTCCGCCAGCGTCACCATGAAATCCTGCTCCTCGTGATCGTCGTTATACTCGATGCGAGCTTTCTTGCCGAGGCAGATCGTGAAATCGTTGTTCATCGCCTCGTAATTCAAGAAATATTCTTTGATCATATTGCCTCGATAACCCAGGCACAGCACGAAATCACGGAACCCGTAATGAGCGTAGGATTTCATGATGTGCCAGAGCACGGGGTGTCCTCCTACATCGACCAGGGGCTTCGGGCGAAATTCGGTTTCTTCACGCATGCGGGTACCGAGACCGCCACAGAGGATGACTACTTTCATTGCAATTCGATTAATAGGCCAAAGCGGCCGGGACGAGATCAAGCGCCTGATCGCTACTGCCGACGTATATCGGGCGCGACCTTTATTTTAAGCTGACGCGGTATAGGAGTTTGAGGAAACAGGCCCTAAGCGGCTCGTTTTCGCTGAACTGTCTTCTTAGCAGGCGATTTCCGGGTGGTGCTTCGCTTGGGCGTACTCTTGCGCGGAGCGGCTTCTTTGCCGGCGGACTTCTTCGTTGCAGATTTCCAAGCGTTCGTTTTCTTCCCGGATGTTTTCTTCTTAGCCACGCGTTTTTGCGAACTCGATGGGCCATCCGGCCCGCTTAGATGCTGCGCCGCGGAACGCCGACTTCCCGAATGTTTGTCGGCCCAGGTCTGCAACTGGCGCTTACGCTTCTGCTTAAATTCCTTTTCGGAGGGAGTCGATTGGGAATCTGCCTTTGGCCGGCAGCTTCCCAGGCTATTGGGCTCTTTGCCCGGTACCGGTTCGTAACCCGGCCAGCATCGGTTTGTCTTTTTTGGGCTCATTCTATTTGTCTGTGATGAGCGTAGACTGTGCGCCGATTTACAAGATCGAAAAGCGAAGTGCGAGATTACGGATTGCTGCTTACAAGCTCGCCTTCTCCTTAGCGGAAGGCACATCGAGGGCAAGGGCCTTCAGCTTCCAAATGCACCAGGCGATGATCAAAATTCCGTAGAGGTTCAGCGAGATGTCGAGACGGTTTGTTACGAATGTATTGAATTGTTGGCCGATGATGATTAGAAAGCACGCACCGACTTCTCCTGCCAGCAGCAGTTGATAGAACAGCAGCCAGACGGCAGTGTTGTTCGGCAAAACAATTTTCTGAGCGCGCACGGCCCGGTGCATCGACCAGAGGAAGGCGAGACTGGCGGTGGTAACGGCGGCCCACAAAATCACAGCAAAGGTGGCGACCAATGTATCCCCTCCGTTGTCGTCGCTCACAGCAAAAGACGCGATGAACAGACCGAAGATGGACGCAAGAGTGAGACTCGCTGCAAGCCGCAGCATGGCGAACTTGCGTAACTTAGCAACTTGCGTCGCGACTTCCTCCCACACATCGTAGGCGGCCGCCGGGTAAATAACGGCATAGAGGAATCGTGAGTAAAGGAAGATCCGGATACTCTCGCGCGATTCGATTCCAAACCAGACCCCGGCAAAATCGAAGATCAGCCCAAGGGCACACGCGAGAGTGATGTAGAAGTACGTTCGATGGAGTTTCAGCTGAAGTATGCGCAGCAGCAGCATTGCGTCAGCTGCCACACCCGCAATTTCGATCCAATGATTCAGTTGACTCAACATTCGCTTCTCCTATTTGAACCTATTGAGGAGCAGTGAGCTACAAGCGAGTAAAGTCAATACAGATGGCAAGTATCGGCGGCGCACTCAGGGGTCCTAACGGAAGTTGGTTTGTTCGACGGTGATCTTTGAGCATTGAATAACCACGCCAAACGTGTTTCAATAAAGTGATCGGCCCACCTTAAAGCTGATCTGCTGCAATTTACCTTTGCAGTATCCATCAACTTACAGGAGCTTACCAGTTGGAGCAAGCAGTTCTCGCCCTAGAGGACGGTACAGTCTTCGAGGGCACGAGCTTTGGTGCGTCTACACAACGCACAGGCGAAGTTGTATTCAACACTGCGATTACGGGTTACCAGGAAATATTCACTGACCCGTCTTACTGCGGGCAGATCGTCGTCCTTACTAATCCGCAGATCGGCAACTACGGAACTAGCCAGTCAGACAGCGAGGCGAGTTCGCCGTACATAGAGGGCTTAGTCGCTCGCGAGATTTCGCCTATCGCGAGCAACTGGCGATCGAGCGAGAAGGCTGAGCATTTCTTATCGAAGCATGGCATTCCGGTGATCGGCGATGTGGACACACGTAAGCTGGTCCGGCTTCTGCGTGAGCGCGGAGCTCTGCGTGGGATCATTGCAACCGGCGAACAGAATCACGAGCAGTTGATCCACGCCGCGCGCCACGCCCCGTCGATGAGCGGCCAAAATCTGGTCTCGCGAGTTTCGACTGCAAAAAGTTATTCCTGGACTGAGTCAATAACTCCTGTTTCCGCGTCCGACAAGCCCGGCGCGCCTAATGAGACTCAGTTTCATGTTGTCGCGTACGATTACGGGATCAAGCGGAATATTCTGCGGCACCTGGTGCAAATCGGGTCGCGCTTGACCGTCGTGCCTGCGGATACGTCCGCCAAAGATGTGCTCGCTCTAAACCCGGACGGAGTGTTTCTTTCCAATGGGCCGGGCGATCCGGAAACGCTCGAACGCCAGGTGACGGAAGTGAAACAGTTGATCGGCAGGGTCCCTGTTTTCGGAATCTGCCTTGGCCATCAGATACTCGGACTGGCGCTTGGCGGCAAGACTTACAAATTGAAATTCGGTCATCACGGCGCGAACCATCCCGTGCTTCATCAGTCGACCGCGAAAGTCGAGATCACCTCACAGAACCACGGATTTTGTGTCGATCCCGAGTCGCTCCGGGATTCTGAGGTCGCGATTACGCACACGAATCTCAATGACGGGACAGTCGAAGGCTTCCGCCATCGCAGCGAGCCGGTTTTTTGCGTGCAATATCATCCGGAAGCCGCTCCGGGGCCGCACGACTCGCATTACCTCTTCCGCGATTTTGCCGCCGCGATGAAGGAGAACACATGAAAGAGAACCACCGGTAACGATGCCGAAGCGCACCGATCTGAAATGCATCCTGATCATCGGCTCTGGACCTATTGTGATCGGCCAGGCTTGTGAGTTTGATTATTCCGGCGTGCAGGCCTGTAAGGCTCTTCGTCAGGAAGGTTATCAAGTCGTTCTGATCAATTCAAATCCGGCAACCATCATGACTGATCCGGAGCTGGCCGATGTGACTTATGTCGAGCCGCTCAGCCTGGCTTTCGCAACCGAGGTGATCCGGAAGGAAAAACCGGACGCGGTGCTTTCGACAGTAGGCGGCCAGACGGCATTAAATCTGGCGGTCGAACTCGCTGAATCCGGCGTGCTCGAAGAGTATGGCGTGGAGTTGATCGGGGCCGACATAAGCGCGATTAAGAAGGCCGAAGACAGATTGTTGTTCAAAGATGCCATGCGCAAGATCGGCCTCGATATGACGCAATCGCAGCTGGTGAACAACATCGAGGACGGACTCGACTTCGCGGAGCGGATCGGCTATCCGATCATTCTGCGCCCCAGCTTCACCATGGGTGGAACGGGCGGCGGCATTGCTTACAACCGCGAAGAGATGGTCGAGATTCTCGAGCGCGGCATCGATCTTTCTCCTGTGCACGAGGTGCTTGTCGAGGAAAGCGTACTTGGCTGGAAAGAGTACGAGCTCGAAGTGATGCGCGATCTCAGCGGCAACGGCATTATCGTTTGCTCGATCGAAAACTTCGATCCGATGGGCGTGCATACCGGCGACTCGATTACGGTCGCGCCTGCGCAAACGTTGACTGATCGAGAGTATCAGATGATGCGCGACGCGGCGCTTCGCTGTCTGAACGAAATCGGCGTCGATACCGGCGGGTCAAATGTCCAGTTTGCGATTAATCCGGAAAACGGGCGCATGGTGATTGTCGAGATGAATCCGCGTGTCTCTCGAAGTTCGGCATTGGCGTCCAAAGCAACGGGTTTTCCGATAGCGAAAATCGCGGCCAAACTCGCTGTGGGATATCGCTTGGATGAGATTCCCAACGATATTACGCGGGCCACGCCGGCGTGTTTCGAACCAACTCTCGATTACGTAGTCGTAAAGATTCCGCGCTGGCAGTTCGAGAAATTTCCCGGCGCCGAACCAGTGCTCAATACGCAGATGAAGTCGGTGGGCGAGGTGATGGCGATTGGGCGAACCTTCAAGCAGGCGCTTGGAAAGGGATTGCGCAGTTTAGAGACCGGGAAGTCTTCGAGCGCGCAATCGCTTGATCCGAACTTGATTGCGAAACGGCTCATCACGCCTAATCCGGAACGCCTCGACTACATTCGCTTCGCTTTTGCGCAAGGCTACACGATCGAGCAAGTCTTCGAGATGACGAGCATCGACCGCTGGTTCTTGCAGCAGGTATCGGAGGTTGTGGCTCTGGAGAAATCTCTGGGCGGCCGCGAACTGGCTTCGTTCACCGCCAAAGAGTTTCGCAAGCTCAAGCGCGATGGCCTCGGCGACCGGCAAATCGGCGAAGTGATCGGAGCCGAGCCCTTGGCCGTACGGGAAGCACGCAAGAGGCTTGGCGTGGACGCCGTATTCAATCGGGTCGATACGTGCGCGGCGGAATTTGAAAGCTTCACTCCGTACATGTACTCGAGTTACGAGTCAGAGGATGAAGCCGCGCCGACGAACAGGAAAAAAGTCATGATTCTGGGCAGCGGGCCGAATCGCATCGGGCAGGGAATTGAATTTGATTACGCCTGCTGCCACGCTTCTTTTGCGCTTCAGGACTTCGGGTACGAGTCGATCATGGTTAACTGCAATCCCGAAACCGTGTCGACAGATTACGACACGAGCGACCGCCTGTATTTCGAGCCGTTAACGCAGGAAGAAGTGCTGAACATCTACGAGGTGGAGCGGCCGGATGGATTGATCGTGCAGTTCGGTGGACAAACGCCCCTTAACCTCGCCATGCCGTTGAAAGATCTCGGTCTGCCCATCATCGGAACAGATCCGAGCAACATCGATTTAGCAGAGGATCGCAAGCTATTTGGCAGATTGCTGAACGAGCTCGCGATTCCGTCACCGCCTCACGGCGCGGCTACGAGTGTGGAAGAGGCTTGCGAAATTGCGAGAAATCTTGGCTTCCCCGTGCTCGTTCGACCCAGCTACGTATTAGGCGGCCGGGCGATGGTAATCGCCTACAACGAAGAGACGGTGCGCCGCTACATGCAGGAGGCGGCACATTTCTCAGTCAAGAGGCCGGTGTTGATCGACCGCTTTCTCGAGGATGCGATCGAAGTGGATGTGGATGCGCTGTGTGATGGCGAAAACGTGCTCATCGCCGGCATCATGGAACACATCGAGGAAGCCGGGGTGCACTCGGGTGATAGCTCCTGCGTGCTGCCGCCCATTTCCATAGCGGCAGAGACTCTGAAGACCATCGAAGACTATACAACCAGGCTCGCGCGTGCCTTGAATGTAGTCGGTCTGATGAACACGCAGTACGCCCTGAAGGACGGAAAAGTTTATGTTCTCGAAGTGAACCCACGCGCTTCGCGAACCGTGCCGTTTGTCGGCAAGGCGACGGGAGTGCCTCTTCCAAAGGTGGCTGTCGGTTTGATGCTCGGCAAGAAGCTGCCCGAACTCGCTCATCTTACGAAGGGCGTGGTGAATGGCACGCTAGCTGTACCGAGTTTCTTTGTGAAAAGCCCGGTGTTTCCGTTTGCGAAATTTCCGGGCGTGGATCCGGCGCTTGGACCCGAGATGCGGTCGACCGGTGAAGTGATGGGGGTTGGCCAGAGTTTCGGTGAGGCGTTCGCGAAGGCACAGCTAGCAGCGGGCACGCCGCTTCCGGATCAAGGTGCTCTCTTCATCAGCGTCAACAATCGCGATAAGCAGGCCGCGGTTGAAGTGGCCAAAAAATTCAGCGAGCTTGGGTTTGACCTGATCGCCACACGCGGGACAGCATCGGTGCTGAAAGCCGCGGGGCTGGCGTGCAAGTCGGTATTTAAGGTAAACGAGGGCCGGCCGAATGCCGTGGACTTACTCAAAGCGGGCAAGCTTAACCTGATCATCTACACAACCACGGGAAGCCATTCTTTCCCGGACGAGCAGACAATCCGGCGTAACTCGGTGACTTACCGGACGCCGTGTATTACGACGATGAGCGGAGCACGCGCTGCGGCGGAAGCAGTGGCGGCCCGGCGTCGGGATCCGGTGAGGGTCTGGAGCCTCCAGGAGTTGCACTCCGAAGCCGCTGTACCGGCGGCACAGGGCTAGTCGTCCGATTCCGGGTTTTTGTCGAGACGCCGCTTCAGCGGCAACAGTGCCCGCAGAGTGAAAAGGTTCAGAACAGCCAGTGTGATTGCGATTCCGTAATGGTCCATGGCGACTGCAGATCCGATGACGCCTGCATTCCAGACGCTGGCAGCGGTAGCTGTCCCGCGGACGGTCGCACCCTCTTTTAGGATGGCGCCCCCGCCGATGAAGCTGATCCCGGTGATCAAACCTTGCAGTAGGCGGGATTGTGAAGCCGCGTCCGGATGATCGCCACGCAGAAGCAGATATCCGCAACTCGCCATACCGACAATGGGAAAGGTGCGTACCCCGGCACCGCTGTGAGAGCTTCGCTCGCGCTCCCAGCCTATGGTAGCGGTTAGCAGGTAAGCTATGCCGACGTGCTCGAAATTCGTCCAGGCTTCCCGCCAGTACGGAGGAAGCTCAATCATATTGCAATCTCATCCCTAACTAACCTGTCACAACTCCGCCATGTGACGTCTAGCCTGCCGTCAAAAAATCGGCAGCGAAGAGGGTGAAGGATGTGCCGTAGAGACAGCGATTGGAGCCCGAGAGCCCATGGGCCGGGCCGAACCACACTACATAGTGAGCAGAAAGCTCTTCTTCGGACCGCCTGCAGCGGCTATGCGCTTCTGCAGAGAAGCAAACACAACACAGGCTTCTTCCCTGCCATTGATGCAGTCTTCACATTCAAAGGTATGGAGGGTCAGCTCGTCACAGAGATCATCAGCTAGTTGGCGTCCGGATAGCTCAGTTGGGCTTACTGGTACTGGGAGGTGATTCGGCCGAGAGCAAGATTTGTTTGAGCCGCAGCACATGGTGTTCAACATAGCTTAGCAATTTTTCTGCCACTTCGTTCTAATAAAACACCAAGTTGCTCTCTCTTAACTAAATCAATGAGATAGCCGCAATCTTGCCACCACTAAGAACCTGACGAAGGAGGAAATTTATCCGGAGTACGGCAGGAATTATCCTATATTCCAAATCCGGCTCTCTCCTGGGGCGAAGTTTCTGCCTCTTTTAGGCCGGCGGTAAGGATTTCGAGCCAAACCCATTGATGGGTGCTGTTGCTGGCTGAGGTGCTGTCACTTCGTCAATTCGCAAAGAGAGATGTGAGAACCCGGTATCCGTGTACCTCAAAGCGTATGGAGAGAGAATGATCGCCCGTTCCGGTTTAGTCGAACATAACGCGCGCGCTCAAACCAACTATTGTCCCGAACAGATTTCGCAACCAACGGGTTTTCGGTTTGGGAAATGTTGATGCAGCAGACCCAACGCTCTTTCGCGAACTTGAGCCACCTTGCTACAGGAGTAAGCTTTCAGCCGCCAGAACGTAGCCTCTTGCTTCGCGGGCGACGTGCCTGGTTTGGAATAAAGTCTTCCGCTCAAAAAAGGCGTCGCGACCGCGATTCCGTGCTGCCCCCGGTACACGTGGCTGTCCTGAAATACTCACTTCCGTGCACAAATCAACTAGCGAACGAATTTCTTTCCGCGCGGCGACCGCGACAGTTGAGCTGTTACTGTTTACCAAAATCAGCGAGAGCATTTACGACTACGGTTAAATTCGTAGAAAATTGTGTAGACGTGCGAGTGAGACGACCTAATACTTGAGCAAATTCAGGCCAATCTGCGCGTTCTGGGTCGCTAGCAAGCCACCGATGAGTGCCTGCTTAACGTCCGCATGCGACCCAGAGGGCGACAATAGGGTCGATTCGGAAACCCAGGGAGCGTGATTCTGTTGATTCCCAGATCTGTCATGGGGCCCCAAGCGTCGCCTCGTTTGGCAAGAAAAAAAACAGACGGCACGGGCGCAATACCAACGCCCCCAGGTACCTTTTATGTTTCGATTCTGATGTCCTCTCCAGGCTTGATGCTCTCTTTGAATACCTGCCTCACACGTAAGGTCTCTTCATATGCCTCGCAGAGTACTTGCTCTTTTTGACTCCCGGCATTGATGGATGCGGGCACACTCTCTTGATGGGCGAGTGAGCGAGACTGAACGGGATCTGCAAATACGAGAACTGTTGCACGCGCGACCTGATTCTCTAGACTGATCCAATCGAAAACGGGATCAATGCCCCTCCACTCATGACTACATCCGACGCCACACATCATCACAGAAAGACAAAGACGAGAGGCAACCGGAGAAAGTCTATTAGCAGTTAGGAACGCCACTCTGTTGATCACCGTTGATGCTGACACCCGTGGTTTGATAATAGTTTCCTAATGTCCCATATGTTCCTGGTGTTGTGGACACGCTGTCAATTACGATCAATGGAATATGCGGAATGACAAACGATCCGACCGCGTAAAATTGCTGAATTGCTCCCACAGGAGAAATGTACCCAGTACGCCTAATGTTCTGTCCGCTAGACTTTGGCGCGAGATTTGCTTGTTTGAAGTGCACGCAGAGTGCCAGGCCACCTGAATCAAAGCGAGTCGTAATCGCAACCATTGGATCACTCGGCGATCTTCACCCGTGCCTTGCCCTGGGGTTGGAGCTCACGCGACGCGGCCATCGAGTGACGATTGCCACAACTCCCTATTACAAGCCGAAGGTGGAGAGCCTTGGAATCGGTTTCCGCCCGATCCGTCCTGCTTGGGATCCGACAGACCCAGAGCTAATCCGCCAGTGCGAGGATCTGAAGAAGGGTCCGGAAGTGCTCTATCGAAAGATGCTTTTGCCGGAGCTGAGATGCACTTATGAGGATCTGCTCTCTGTTGCGATTGGCGCTGATCTGATGGTCGCGGGGGAGCTTGTATACGCAGCTCCGCTTGTCGCGGAGAAGCTTACGCTGCGTTGGGTATCAGCCATTTTGTCTCCCTTTTCTTTTTTCTCCTCCTACGATCCATCGATGATGGTCAATGTCCCCGCGCTCATCCACTTGCGCAAGGCTGGTCCATCGCTCTACAAGATCGGATTGAACATCGGACGGTTGGCAACGCGGCACTGGTCGAATCCGGTGCGTGCTCTTCGCCGAGAGGAAGGACTGCGACCGGAATGCGATCCGGTATTCCGAGACAAGTTTTCTCCTCATCTTGTATTGGCGCTCTTCTCGCGCTGGCTCGCCCAACCACAACCGGATTGGCCCTTGCAGACGTTGCAACCCGGTTTTGTTTACTTCGATCACCGGGCGACGATAGACTCGAATCTACCGTCACAGCTGTCTAGCTTCCTGGCCGCGGGCGATCCGCCTATGTTTTCACGCAAGGATCTATAGCAGTCCACAATCCGGGCAATTTTTATAGGGTCAGTGCTGCGGCGGCCAAGCATTTGGGCCGACGGGCGCTACTGCTCGGCACCAAGGCGGCTCCAGAAGCCGACTCACCGGACTTTCTGGCGCTACCGTATGCGGCGTACTCACAAGTATTTCCCTTTGCTGCCGTGAATGTTCATCAGGGTGGTTCAGGAACTACCGGCGAAGCGCTACGGTCAGGTCGACCTATGCTGGTCGTCCCTTATGGCTGGGATCAGCCTGGCAATGCGATCCGCATAGAGCGGTTGGGTGTAGGACTCCACGTTGCGCGCGGCAATTATTCAGTCGACACAGCGACTTCCACCCTGAAGGCGCTGTTGGGAAATCCACGGTTCTCTGAGCGTGCGGCAGAGATGGGAGATCGACTAGCGGCTGAAGATGGTTTAAAGACGGCTTGTAATGCTATCGAAGCAGTCTTCTAGATCACACTGGTTTCACCGGCGAGTGTCCGTTCGAAGCTCGCTGGAAGCCCAGAGAACCACCTTCGGCGAATCCTTTGGCGAATAAAAGATCAGATGAGACGGCTCTTCTCTGCAAGTATCACTCTGAACTCAGTTGATCCATCCAATCCGCTTCTAGAGTCGCGTACCATCCGCTAAATCGTTACTGGACATGGATCATCTTTTCTAGCGAAGATCTGCCGGCGAACGTGCCTGAGAGCACTACTCCGCCTGGGGAGCTTAGCTGAATCTCTTGGCCAAGGGGCGAATCAGCATTGTGCAAGGGTCCGGACGACAGCGTAACCTGCCGCCTCGTTCGGCCAGGCGGATTGAGCAGCACGACTCCGCCCGAAAACTCACGAACCAGCAGGCCTTTCCATTCATGTCTCTTCCCAAGCGGAGCGCCCAGATCTGTCCCCAAGCTACTCGGCCATTGGTCGGGCCGGAGTCTGTGGCTGCCGAGCGCATCGGCTCCCGAGCTGATTAGATAAAATCCCGCAAGACCGTATGAGTAATCGTCTCCCGTGTTGTCGAGCACGACGCCCTTTCCGAGTTGGTGGACCCTGTCGATATAGGACAGCAGGGCGTTGAGCGACCACTCCCCATCACCGCCCTTCAACCCTGAATCGGTCACCCCCCGCTCGACGTTTACGTAATCGCAAGCCCGGAGTTGGCGCTGGACCAACGGGTTCTTGTCGCGCTGCTCGCCTCCTGAAAACCAGATCGCGTTGTGCAGGATCTCGGTGTCGGGGAATGCGCTGCGAATTTGCTCGAGGAACGTGACGACGTTACCGCTCCAGTCCGCCTCCGTCATTGCTTTTCCACCCACGACCGGAGCTTGAAAGTCCCCGTTGCCGTCGCTCACCCGAAAGGCGAGATTAACATCGTCGATCCAGAACCCTTTGTACCCCTTCCGTTTGAACCCGGCCGCTTTTTCAAGCCAAGCCTGACGGTAAGCCGGGTTCGATACATCCGCCGCGTACTGGGGGCAAGAACCGCCGCGACATTCGTAAGGGATGTAGAGACGCTGCCCGTGCGCATCGCGCAGAACCCAATCCGGATGCTGCTTGACCACAACGCTGTTGACCGGGATCGAATACAAGTTGATGTAGATCCAGGCGTTTGGATACCAGGCAAGACGCGAGTCAAAGTATGGCGAATAGACCATCATGCGCCAGACGTAGTCACGAAACCACATCTTCCGCGTATCGTCCGGGAGCGCCGTAAAGGCATCCCAACTCGGATCGGTGCGCACCACAAATCGTGCTTTGCCCGGACTGGCCTGAACGGGTTCAGCGCCAAGAGCACGGTCGGGGAGTACACAAACTCCGAGTACCGATGCTATTAATAGAAATAATGGAAAGTATCCCAATCTCATATAAGTTGTGATAGCTTAAGATTACTCATAAATTCTGGTTATCTGTAACCAACGTTACAGCCGTGTTATGTGTCCATTGGGCACTCGGCACCTGACATCGGGCGGCTGCTCCTCCAAAATTCTGCGGCAGGACAGATAACCCTTGCAGAGACCTCGTCCAGGTCAACATTACGTTCTACCCGAAAGGAATCACAAATTGAGATTGACTAGTTTACGCAGTATTTTACCTATCACACTGTTAACAATTCTTTTAAATGTGAGCCTGTGCGCCGCTGGCAACGAAGGAGCCGTGACGTTCGCTATGCGGACGGGGACCTGGTTCGACCAGTATACAGACAACCCGAGCAGCTCGACCCAGGCATGGCTTCGAGACCATTTCTGGCGAATGCAATCTACTTCAAGCTATTTCGATTCCCGCCTCTCATGGTTTCCGAATGCCTGGGTGTATCTGGACCTGTATGGTGTTCCGACCGACTCGCCGCTCGTGGGGCAGCATCCGGACTGGTTCCTCCGGGACAACAGTGGCCATCTACTCTACATTCCCTTTGCTTGCAATGGATCCAAGTGCAGCCAGTACGCGGCCGACCCGGGGAATGCAGGGTTCCGCAGTTACTGGATCAGTCAGACTTCCGCCATCTTGAGAAGAGGCTACAAAGGTGTTTGGATTGACGACGTAAATCTTGCTTTTCGCGTGGGAAACGGCGGAGGAACACAGATAGCTCCGCATGATCCTCGCACTGGCACCACCATGACGGTGACAGCCTGGATGAAGTACGTAGCTGATTTCACGAAAGACATCCGCGCCAGTCTTCCGAATACCGAAATTGTCCACAACTCCATCTGGTTTGCAGGCGAATCGCAGCGCGATTACAACCCCTCCGTCATTGAGGAGATTCAGAGCGCCGACTACATTGACTGCGAGCGGGGCGTCAGCGACGGCGGACTGACTGGCGGAACCGGCATATGGTCGTTAAATGCGCTGCTCGCCTTTGTGGACCACGTCCACACGCTTGGCAAGAAAACTATTTTCGACGAGTACAAGCGAAATGGTGAGTACGGCTTGGCAGGATATTTCCTGATTTCGACCGGGGGCGATGCGGAAGCAGACCAATCGATGACACCGAATAACTGGTGGTCCGGATACGAGGTGAACCTCGGGACGGCGCAAGGTGGTCGATACACCTGGAATAGACTGCTCCGCCGCGACTTTACCGGTGGCATGGTACTGCTAAACCCACCCCAGAGCGGAACGGTGACGGTCTCTCTTCCCCACAGTTTTGAGCGGATCGGCGGTTCGAGCGTATCGAGCGTAAGTTTAGGAGCGGGCCAGGGTGCGGTACTCCTCGACTCGACGAATTCCCAGAGTCTTCAGCCAGTACGGATTGATGTGGGTGGTTCAGGTTCAGGCTTCTTTTCGGGCGATCACTATGCGAACGCAGGTTCTGTCGCGAGTTTCAGCCAACCGGTAACCGTCAGCGGCGTAGCCGGGGCAGCTCCCGAAGCGGTCTATCAAACCAAACGGACCAATGGGGGATCAGCCTTCTACTACACGATTCCAGCTCTTGAAAGTGGTCACACTTATACGGTCAAACTTCACTTTGCGGACGATCTTTCCAACGCTCGCGGTCAAAGAGTGTTTAACGTCTTTCTGAACGGACGGGAGGTACTCGCGAATTTCGATATCTTTGCGAGTGCTGGGAATGTCAAGCTGAAGGCAGTCGTCGAACAATTCAGCCAGGTGCCGGACGCGAACAACGAAATCGTGATCGAGTTTGCTCCGACGGGCAAAGGTGCCGCTCTGAGTAGCGGTATCGAAATAGTGCCCTAACCGGCTGGTAGGTCAGGCAGTTCGGAACGGCTCAGAAGGGGAGAGGTAAATAGCCTCTCCCGTTTTAGCGTTATGCGAGTTAGCCCGCTTGTAGAGCTTGAGTTTCGGTCGCAGGCTCGGAGGATCCGGGCAGCCAAGGTAAAGCCAGGATGATCCAGGCGTGCCGCCAGTGGATTGTGTCGACAACGGCACTGTTCACAATGTGACCCACGATGCAGGCCGCAGCAATCAGATATACCTTTTTCCAGAATGGATCGTCTGTGATCATGGCTTTCCGGAGAGCCATGCCGAGCGATACTATGAGGAAGACGGCATAACAGGCGAGGCCGAAAAATCCGTTTTCGCTCATGGCCCGCATGTAGCTGCTGTGCGTTGCATACTGAAATGTTTCTTCAGCCTGGCCAGGGCCGATCCCGAGAGGCCGGTCGAAAGCGGACTGTACTGCTAAGTGGTGTGTCCGGAAACGATCTCGATCGTAGTTCTGAAGACCGTTTGAGGTGACGCGTTGTGCCATCATGCTCTGGACGGCCGGAATCTGCAGCCCCAGCCCGATTCCAATCACCGCAAGCACGAGGAAAATCAGAGCCTTGCCTACCGGGAAAGGTAAGCGCGAACCGGTAGGTCGCAGCAACGTGGCCAGAACGAAGTACAAAACCAGCGAGATGAGGTAATTCACCCAGGCCGCTCTGGAGTAGCTGACGAGAACGCCGACTGTCAGCACGGAGACGATGACCGCAGTGGCTAGATTCGTCAGGAAAGTCTTCTTTTTGAAGATCAGGCCAGCCAAGGCGAAGAGTGCTACCGGAACGAGATAGGGGCCAAAGACGTTGGGATCTTTAAATACGCCTTTCGGGCGCCCGAATCGGAGGAGGTAAGTCTGGTATCCGATCACGTGAAAATAGGAAAGCAAGCCCAAGGTGACGCAAAACAGAGCTGAGAGTGAATAGCCGAGAAACACGGTCCGGATGCCGCTCTTACCGTAACGCGAAAAGAAAGCCACGAAGAAAACCCAGGAGAGCGCCAGGTAGATCGTCACCAGAACATACCAGGTGGCGTGCATGAAATCGATGGGGTCGTACATCGACATGAGATTTGCGGCCACAAACCCGGCGAGTGGAATCAACGCGAGGGGCGCGACAGCGCTGAATTCGAGAAAACCCGCCAGCGTACCGATGAAGAGTAACCCCAGGATCAGGCCGTCAACTGGAGCAGGTTCGAAGATGAC
>JAABUQ010007589.1_pt1 | contig 15661 bp, 13 predicted proteins | sample 5560001 | NCBI WGS metagenome assembly JAABUQ01 (sample SAMN10711888, study PRJNA513371) | rock metagenome | isolation source: Antarctica rocks | place: Antarctica: Victoria Land, Finger Mt nord | collected 2015-12-18 | reverse complement strand
CTCATCGGGGAAGCGACGCTGGAACTCGACGATCGAGCGCGGAATACTCGGACGCGTCACCCATCGACCGTAGGCCAGGACTCGGACGGACCTAACCGGATAGTCATGTGGAAAGCAATGGGCACCAACGGCTCGGGCGTCGGCGGCCCGCGGAGCGCTCCGCGATAGACCCGCCCCAAGAAAGAGCGCCGTTCCAGCAGTTCTTCCAGTGGGCGGTCCCGGGCTCGAACCGGGGACCTCCTGCTTGTAAGGCAGGCGCTCTGACCAGCTGAGCTAACCGCCCGGCGGCAGATGATGATGGCAGGGCGCTCCCCCCGCTCGTCGACCCTGGCGTCAGCCGCGGAGCCTCGGGAGTCGAGGGAGGCCGTCCGTGCGAACGGCCAAGCCCTCGACGCCCCGGACTCGCGTCTAGCCTTGTCCGCTCGTCCCCGCGCTCGAGCCGGTCGTGCCCGACGCCTGACCGGTGGAGGCGGCGGCGCTGCCGGTCGCGGTCCCACTCGGTGTGGCGGCACTGCTCGAGGCGGCCGTGCCGGACGCGGAGCCGGTCGAGCTCGGCGTTCCGGACGCGGCGGCGCCCGATCCCGATCCTGATCCGCTGCCCGTGCTCGGGGCCGCCGCGGACGGCGAGACCGAAGCGCTCGGCGCGGAGGAGGTGGCCGAGCTCCCGGTCGGAGCGGTCGCCCCGGCCGAGGGCGTCGCGACGTGCGCCGACGGCGTCGCCGACGACGCCGGGGCGCTCTGGCTCCCACCCGACCCGGTGGGCCCCGGTCGCGAGGTGGGCGCGGGCGAGCTCTTCGACGCGCTCGCCGATCCGCTCGACTCCGTCGAGGACGGCGCCTGCCCACCCGTGGACGGGGACGGCGAGGCCGCCGAGCCGGACCCCTTCTGCGTCGAGGGCGAGGAAGCGGTCGGCGCCGTCGCCTGACGGCCGGTCGCGGCCGCCGGAGACGACGAGGAGTAGGCCGGGGCCGACCGCTCGCGCGTCGTCGCCGGCGAGGAGGAGTGCGCCGGGGCCGAGGACCGCTCGCGCGTCGTCGTCGTCGGCGAGGAGGAGTGCGCCGGAGCCGAGGACCGCTCGCCGGTCGAGGCCGACGACGAGTACGCCGGAGTCGACCGCTCCTGTGCCGGAGCCGAGTAGGTGCGGCTCGGGTAGGTCGACCCGCCCGAGGCGCCCGTCCCCGCCGAGCTCGCCGACGACTCGCTGTAGGTGCGGCTCGCCGCGTAGTACCTGCGGTGGTAGGTTCTCCGCGACCGGTAGCTCCTCACCGACGCGCTGTGAACGCGCGCCGAGCTCGCCCGCGCGTGGCCCCGGAGCCGGTTGAGCGGGACGTGCACGACGACGAATCCGGCGCGCGGAGCGCCGTTGAACCACCCGGCGCCACCGCCGGGGTTGGCGTAGGAAGTGCCGAAGAACCGGCCGTTGATCGACATATAGACGTGCCCGGGGTTCGCGTAGATCGTGACGGCCCCGGCTCCGGGGGCGCCCCAGTTCATGAAGTCGCCCGAGACGAGCGGCGAGTTCAGCAGGCCGGCGGCGTGGAGCACGGCCGACACGGCGCCCGAGCAGTCGTAGGGACCGCTGAAGGAGCCGTTGTGACCTCCGCCCCACGAGTAGGCGTAGTGATGGCTGTCGATCGCGTTGGCTGCGGCGATCATCGCCGCCACCAGGTCGCCGCCGGAGCCGGAGGGAGCGCCGAAGCTCACCGGCGCGCCGGTGCGCGCCGGTGCCTTGGGGCTCGACGACGCATGCTGAGCGCCGCGCGCCGGCTGCGAGGCGTCGGCGTGGCTCCGGTGGGCCCGGGGCGCGTGGCGTCCCGCGGATGCCCTCGCCGCCGGCTTGGGGCGCTCAGCCGACGCCCGGTGGGCAGTCGGGTGCTCGGCAGCCGCCGCAGGGCTCGGCTTCGCGCTGGTGAGACCAGGCAGCGGGCGGTTCACGTCTGTGCTGCTCGCCACGCGGGCCGTCCGGGCCGGAGTCACCGCCGAGGCGGCCGGGCCACCGATCTCCACCTTCGAGTGGAAGAGCGCCACCCACGTCTGGAGGTCCACTCGCCCGCTCGCCGGCAGGCCGTCGCGCTGCTGGAAGGCAAGCACCGCCGCGCGGGTCTGCGGTCCGAAGAGGCCATCCGCCGGGATGTGCAGCGCGCGCTGGACGGCGGCGACGGCCCATCCGCTCGAACCGAACGCCGCGAGCACGGGCATCGCCTGACGCACTCCCTCCGGTGTGGCCTGAGCGGGACCGGCCGACCGAGCACCCGAGTTCGAGTCGGCCTTGGCGGCCGCAAGTCCGGGCAGGGCGGGCGCGGCGACGACGGCCGCGCTCAGGGCGAGCGAGGCGCCCTTGCGCCGGGGAGCGTTGCGGCGGGTGATCGCCGCGAGCTCGCGGCGATGGAGGGAACGGGAGAGAGACGCCTCCCAGAGCAGGTTTGAGGCGAGGTCGCGTTCGCGTACGGACCGGTCCACGGCGGCAGATGGGCGCAAGGCCAGGCTCCTGTTTCGGGGGTCGACGCCTGCGGGGTTAGCTGACGGGCTCGCGCGGGGAAGACCGCGCTACGTCACCGGACGGCGACGATTCGCCCCAGCGGCACAAGGGCCGCATGGTTCCCCCGCTCCCACACCGCGGACGGCGCAGGATTAGGCGGCTTGGCGGCGGGGACTGTAGCGGTTTCCCCTGCTCGCGTCCACTACGAGTCCTTGAGGCTCGTCAGGGCGCCTGGGCGCGCGCCTGTCGGTACCCGGCTTGGAACGCCCTGGAGTAGGCGCGGCGGCCGATGCGCCTTCCCTCGTCATACCCGGCGGCGTACCCGGAGCGCGAGCTGCGCGCCGCGGTGGCCGCCCCGGCCGTCCCGACGTTATCCGTCGCGGACTTTGGCGCACCCGCGTGCCCGAGCGCGTAGCCACCCGTCGCGATCGCGAGGACGAGCACGCCCGCGACGACGATCCGGCTCAGCACTGGACGGGGCCGTGGTAGCTGGGCGGCGGGGGCGGGGCGTTCTGGCAGTCGGGGTTCGTCTGGAGCAGCCGCCGTCCCTGCGGGCTGTCCACGGGAGGCGACGGGCGGGGAGACGTCGCCGAAGGGGACGTCTGCGGCGGCGTGGGAGGCGTCGGCGAGGGAGACCGCCGCGAGGGCGGCGGGGCCGTCGTCGGAGGTGTCCCCGGGGGACCCGCCGAGGTGGCGCGCGCCACGGTTGCTCCCTTCGCGCGACCGGCGCGCAGGCCGGCCACCGTGCCCTCGCGCTCGCCGGCGGCCATCCCCGCGGCAAGCCCGCGACGGCGACCGGCCACGAAGGCGGCCTGGCCGTCGCTGCCCGGCTCGCCCGCGGCCCGCGAGGCGTCACGCGAGCCGGCGCGAGTGAAGCGACCGACCGCGAAGCCGGTCGCCCCGAAGGCGCAGAGAAGCCCGATGACCAGGCCGGCGATGGTGAGGCGACGAGCCGCCATGCCCGGTCACGGTAGCCGCCCGTCCCGACGCCGGCCCGCGGGGCCGATAGACCGGCGCGGGTGCTCAGCTCGGCATCGCGTAGATCGACCCACCACGCTCGATGACCTTCTTCTGAGCCAGCGCCTGCACCGCGGGCCCCTGCTCCACCGCCCCCGTGCGGGCGTTGAACACCGAGCCGTGGCACGGGCAGTAGAGCGCGCCCCCCTGGTAGGTGACCGCGCAGCCCGCGTGGGTGCAGAGCGCGCTCAGCGCGGTGAGGCCACCGCTGCGGTCGCGCACGAGGATGTCGGCCTGCCCGTCGTGCGGATCCCGGTAGGTGGCCGCCTGACCGGCCCCGAGGCCGCCTGACGGACCGAGGCGCACCCCGCCCGCGGGCGGCCCGGCCGCGGACCGCCCCGCCGGCCGGTGGTGGTGCACCGCGAGCGACGGGGACGACGGAGCGACAGAGGTCGGGGAGGAGGCGAGCGGCCGCACCCCGGCGCCGCTGCGGTAGCGCCCCGCGGCGGCCGCGCTCAGAGCGGCGAGCGCTCCGGTCGCGACCCCGGTCAGGGCCAGCGCCTGACCGAGCAGCCCGCGTCGGGTCAGGGCCGCTCCCGCCGGTGCGGGAGAGCCGGCGCGCCGCCCGGCCGCGCGCGCGGCGCGCTCCGCGCGCCCGCGCCGACGGCGGGCGAGCTCCTGCAGACGGTGGTCGAGTGCAGGCTGTCCGACGGCGCCCGCGAGCACGAAGGGCAGCCACGCGAAGATGAAGACGATGTCGGAGCCGAGGAAGTACGGAGAGGTCTTCCAGCTCGCGGTGAGGAAGAGCAGGAGGTTGAGCGCGAGCCCCGCCGCCGCCGCCGCACGCGTGAGCAGCCCGGCGCTGACGAGAAGGCCGACGGCGATCTCGAGAAGCGCCACGCCCACGCCGGCGAGCCGCGGGAAGGGCAGCGCGACCGCATGCAGGATGAAGCCGCCCGGAGTGCCGCTGGCAAAGCCGCGCAGCTGAGCGCCGATGTAGGTCGGCGCACCCGGGTGGAGAAAGCCGGGATCGCTCAGCTTCTGCATCCCGCCGTAGACGAACGTCAACCCGAGGAACAGGCGCAGGGGGAAGAGCGCGGCCGCGGGGGTGAGCGTTCGAAGCCTCGGCATCGGGGTCATCCTGGCGAACCGACCTGAGCCGGCGCTGAGCGGCACCTGAGAGAACGTTCAGGCGTCGCAATCGGGAGAAGCCTTCCGGCCCGCCTTGGCGGAGCTGCCGGGCTCATTTAGTCGATCTCCGAGGCCTCGTACGGGAGCTGACCCGAGGCACGGCGCAGGCGACGGCAAGCGAACCCAGCGCCGCCCGGCACTGAGCGGGTCAGACGGCTTCGCCCACCGCGCCGGCGGGTGGACGGTTCTCGTGCTGGTCGAGGATCTCGTCCACGACGGCCTGGATCGAGCCAGCGATGGGAATGGCCGCGAGGGCGCCGAGGATGCCGCCGACCTCGGTGCCCACGAGGATGGCGAGGAGGACGGCAAGGGCGGAGAGCTTGAGCGCGCGACCGTAGATGAGCGGACGCAGGCTGTGGCCCTCGACCACGTGGTAGAGGGTCATGAGCGCGAAGACCACAAGCCCCGCGATCGGGCCGGTGGTCAGCGCGACAAGGCTGAGCAGCACGGTGACGAGCGCGGGGCCGATGTACGGGATGAGCTCGATGATCAGCGTGAAGAGTCCGAGCGGGATCGCGTAGGGCACGCCGATGACGAGCAGGAGGACGGTGGCGAAGACTCCGGCCAGGAAGCTCGCCAGCAGGTTGCCCGTGACGAAGCCGCCGACGGACCTGTAGACACCGGCGCCGATCCGCTCGGCCGGTGGTCGGTTGGGCTCGGGGATCAGCCTGATGATGCGCGCTCGCCACTCCGGCCCCTCGAGCAGCATGAAGAGGGTCAGGAACGCGATTATCAGCAGGCCGCCGACTCCGGTGGCCACGGCCTTGGCTACCCCGAGCGCGGGCATGGCGGCTCCCGTGAGACCGCCGCCGCCTCCATGGCTCATCGTCGCCTTACGGGCTTCTTCGACCACGTGGTACTTGCGCTCCAGGAAGCCGAGGGGTCCCTTGCCCTTGGTCAGTTCGGCAACCAGGCCCGGGAGCGCCTTGACGAAGTGGTCGACCTCCGTCACGAGCGGCGTGATGAACACGACGCCGAGCACCGCGACGACGATCACCGCCAGGGCGTAGACCGCCGTCACGGCCAGTCCGCGACGCAACCCGCGCCGTTGGAAGAACTCGACGGCGGGGTTCAGCGCCAGCGCCAGGAAGAGCGCGACCGCGATCAGGGTGAGCGCCGACTGCGCTAGCACGAGGAAGCCCAGTGCCGCGGCTACCGCCAGCACGATGCCCAACGCGATGAGGATCGAGCGAGGCCGCAGTGCGACCACCCGCTCCGGCGCCGCGGGAGAGCGAGCGGGGGACGGCGGGGTCGGGGGAGCAGACGCGTGGCTCACGCTATTCCGCCTCCCCGACCGACAGCGGTGGTCCCGATCCCATGGCCCCCGCGTCTTCCGCGCTACTTCTTGTCTCGATCGAGCAGGCCCTTCGCCTTGTCGCCGACCTTGTCGACGTTGTCCTTGACCGACGCCTTGGCCTGATCTCCCTTGCCCTCGTTCTTTAGGCTCTCGTCGCCGGTGAGGCTGCCGGCGGCCTCCTTGACGCGGCCCTTTCCTTCGTCTGCGTGCTTGTCAGCCATGGGGCCCCTTCGGGTGGGTTGGTTGGGTGAGATGCGGGCAGGAGAGCTGCTCGACGACTGGTGTCCTACTGGACTCGCGACGAGTCGGAGTCCTCCTCCTCATCGCCGGGGAAGTGCATGTCGTTGATCTCGACGTTGACCTCGGTGACCGTCAATCCCGTCATGCCCTCGACGCGCCGGACCACGTTGGCGCGAATCCCGTTGGCGACCCTCGGAATCGACTCGCCGTATTCGATGACGACCTTTATGTCGGCGGCCACCTCGCGCTCGCCGACCTCCACCGAGACCCCTTGCGTGCGGGAGTCGCCGATTCCCACCCGCTGGGCCACCGAGCCCACCGCGCGGCTGGCGCCTCCGCCCACGTCATACACGCCGGCGACCTCGCGGACCGCGATGCCGGCGATCTTGTTGACCACCGAGTCCGCGATCGTGGTCTTCCCGTGATCGCTGCTCAGCGGCTCGCCGCCCCGCCGCGTGACCTCGGTCGACTGGGAGCCTTCGTCGGCGGTCGGGGTGGAAGCAGGCTGCTTCTCGGTCTCGGTCTCGGGCATGGGAGGCTCCTGAGGGATCGGCTGGTGGGCCCGGGTGCTCGCCGGGACCCGGTCACCCGTTAGACCGGCCCGCTCGCGAAAAGTTCTGCGCGGGCGTCTACTTTCCCTCTTCCAGATCCTCCACGGAGACCAACACGCGTGCCGCTTCGACGCCGGCGATCCGCAGCAGGACCTCCGCCACGCGCACACGCACCGCTTCGCTCACCGTCGCCAGCGTCGGGCCATAGGCCACGACCAGTCGCATCCTCACGGTGACCGGCCCGCCGTCGGGGCCGTCCTCGGCGACCGCCGACGCGAAGGAGACCTCGCTCACCGAACGCGCCGCCTCGCGAGCAAGCCCGGCAATCACCCGGTTGCTCACCCGCGTGCGGCCGCGCTCGCCATGGGGGAGGGTCACACTGCCCAACTGCGTGCGGATCCTCGCCATGACCCGGCGCGCAAGGCCGCTCGGTACCAGGACCGCCTCGGAGGCCAAGCCACGCACGTCCCGCCACGCCTCGCGGATTCGCTCCAGGGTGGCCTGGCAGTAGGGACAGATCGCCTGATGCGCGACGTCCCGTGGCTCGATCCCCTCGGTGACCTGCTCGATCAACTCGGCCAGCCGCGCGCCGCACGGCAGGCGCTCCGCGTAGCCGTCGAGACTCATCGCCCTACCGCCTCGACCACGCCGCGCCGGGCGCGATGAACGCGCCCCTTCACCGCCGCCACCGTGATGCCCAGCACCTGCGCGATCTCCGCATACGGCAACCCCTCGAACTCCCGCAACACCAGCGCCACCCGCTGCTCGCCGGGTAATCCCAGCACCGCCTCGGAGACCGCGTGCCACTGCTCGCGGCGCTCGAGAACCTCGACCGGACCGCCGCCGCCCGCATCCAGCATACGTTCCCCCAGCGGCTCGGCCCTGCGGTTGGACCCCTGCACGTTCAGGCACCGGTTGGTGAGGATGCGATACAGCCAGGTCGAGAACGCGCTCTCCCCCCGGAATCCGGCCAGCTTCTGCCAAGCGAGGACGAACGCGTCCTGCGTCGCGTCCTCCGCATCGGCGCGCGAGCCCAGCATCCGCAGCGCCCCGCGATACATCGGGAGCTCATACCGCCGCACCAGCACCTCGAACGCGTCGACGTCACCCGCGCGCGCGGCACCGACCAGCACCTCGTCACGCGCCCCGACTACCAACCGATCTCCTCATCCTCAACCGAGCCGGTGCGTCCACCGTACGGCGACCGTCGCCCGGCCGACGAGTACCCCCAGGGGGAGTCGAACCCCCGCTACAGGCGTGAAAGGCCTGCGTGCTGACCGCTACACCATGGGGGCGCGGGATCGGCCATGGTAGAGCGGCGCCCTCACCTCCATGGGCCGCCGGGGACTCGAACCCCGAACCACAACGGGTTAAAAGCCCGGTGCTCTGGCCAGTTGAGCTAGCGGCCCCCGCGCCGACTTTAGATCAACGCGTCGAGGGCGGCCGGGCGACCAGGGGGTGATCTCTCCCCCCGCGCCTGCGAAGACGGCATACTCCGGATCCGTGGAGGCGGAGCGACGATCCGAAGGCGGCGTGCTGCGGCCTGCGCGCCGCGCGCCCTGGCTCCCGCCCCTGGCGGCGCTCCTCGCCGCCGCCGTCGGCCTGGTCAACCTCGCCTCGGGGATCACCCCAGGCCTGTCCGCTCGGCTGCGAGACATGCTCGACGACAAGCCGTTCTCGCTGATCCCGCTCGTGCACGCGCTCGAGCTGCCGATCGGGGCGAGCCTCGTGATCCTCGCGGTCTACCTGCGGCGTCGCCGCCGCGGGGCGTGGGCGCTGACCGTGGGCATCCTCCTGGTGGTGGGCCTGCTCGACGCGATCAAGGTCGACGACCTCGGCGAGGGCATCTTCACGTGGGTGGGCGCCGCGTTCCTCGCGTGGCAGCGCGAGGCTTTCTACGTGCGCCAGGACGGGATCGCCCTGCGCGCCGCCCTGTGGCGGGTGCCGCTGGCCGTCGGGGTGGCGATCGGCGTGGCGCTCCTCGCCGTGTGGGCGGGCTCGCGCTCGCTCACTCCGCACGTCGGCACCCACCGGGCCTGGCACGAGGCGCGGCACCTGCTGACGCTCCGGGGCTCGGGCATCCACTTCCACCGGGCGTTCACCTGGGTGCCGCTCAGCGTGCACCTGCTCGCGGTCGCCACCATCCTCCTCGCGTTCTGGTTCCTGCTGCGACCGCTGGCCGGCCCGCGGCAGCTTCCCGGCTCGCGCGCGCGCCGCCTGGCTCGTGACCTCGTGGAGACCCACGGCGCGGATACGCTCAGCTACTTCAAGCTCCGGCAGGACAAGCACTACCTGTTCTCCTCCGACGAGCGAGCCTTCGTGGGATACCAGATAGAGGGACGCGCGCTGCTCATCTCCGCCGACCCCGTGGGCCCCGCAGACGCGCTCCCCGGCCTCGTGCGCGAGCTCTTCGCCTGGGCGGAGGTTCGCGGGCTCAGGGTGGGGGTCATCAACGCGAGCGAGCGGACGCGCGAGCTCGGGCGCGCGGGGGGCCTGCGCTCGGTCTACTTCGGCGACGAGGCGCTGCTCGACGTCGAGGCCTTCTCGCTCGAAGGCCGGACGATCCGCAAGGTGCGCCAGTCGGTGACGCGTATGACCAAGGCGGGGTACCGGGCGGAGCTCGTCACCGTGGGTGAGCTCGACCCCACCGCGCGCGACGAGATCGAGGCGGTCTCCGACCGCTGGCGCGGCCGGCACCCGGAGCGCGGCTTCTCGATGTGCATGGACTCCGTCGCCGGCGGCCACGAGCCCGACACGCTCTTGGTCCTCGCGCGCGACGCCACGGGGGCCATCCGCGGGTTCGTGCACTTCGTCCCGGCCTTTGGTCGGCCGGCGGCGTCGCTGAGCGCGATGCGCCGCGACCGCGACACGCCGAACGGGCTGATGGAGTTCCTCGTGGTGCGCTCGATCGAGCTGATGCGCGACCGCGGCGTGCGCGAGCTCTCCCTGAACTTCGCCGCCTTCGGGCGGTGGATGCACGCGCCGGCGAATGCGCGCGAGCGCCTGCTCGGCCGGCTGTGCAAGCCGCTCAACCCGTTCTTCCAGATCGAGAGCCTGTACCGCTTCAACGCGAAGTTCTTCCCCCGCTGGGAGCCACGCTACCTGCTCTACGAGGGCCGGCTCGGTCTCCTCCCGACGGCCGTGGCCGCCGCGATCATCGAGGGACAGCTTCCGCGCCCCCGGCTGTCGCGCCCGCGCCGGCGCCGGCGGCCGGGACGCACGCCGTCTCCCGTGCCGGCGCGGTAGCGTCGGTCACCCGGGCGCGAGCGCCACCGCCTCGATCTCCACGAGGAGCCGCGGATCGATGAGCGCGGCTACCGCCACCATCGCCGACGCGGGGCGCACCTCCGCGAACACCTCGCGGTGCGCGCGAGCGACCTCCTCCCAGCGCTCGACCTCGGTCACATAGATCCGGGTCTGCACGACGTCAGCCAGGGTGACGCGCGCTTGGGCGAGCGCCGCCTCGAGCCGCTCCAACGCCTCGCGCGCCTGCTCGTACACGGAGGCCCCGCCCACGACGTAGCCCTCCTCGGCCAGCGCGGAGCATCCCGAGACGAACACGAGCTCGCCGGCGCGTACCACGCGGCTGTAGCCGATGCGCTCCTCGAACGCCCCACCCGAGGAGAAACGCTCGGGGCTCAATGGCGGAAGTGCCGGCGGCTCGTGAAGACCATCGCGATGCCCGCGCGGTCGGCGGCCTCCACCACCTCGGGGTCGCGGACCGAGCCGCCGGGCTGGATGATCGCGCTGACTCCGGCCTCGATGGCCAACGTCGGCCCGTCGGCGAAGGGGAAGTAGGCGTCGGAGGCCAGCGCGGAGCCCGCGAGCGAAGCGCCGTTGGCCTTCTCGAGGGCCAGGCGCACCGAGTCGACCCGGCTCATCTGGCCCGCGCCGATCCCCACGGTCGTGAGCTCGCGCGAGACCACGATCGCGTTGGAGCGCACGTGCTTGCACACCTTCCAGGCGAAGAGCATCTCGCTCCACTCGCGGTCGGTGGGCCGGCGCTCGGTCACCACCTGCATCTCCGAGCGGTCCTCGAGGTCGATGTCGCGGTCCTGCACGAGCAGGCCGCCGACCACCTGGCGGAGCCCGCGCTCGGAGACGTTCATCGTGCGCCGCTCGTTGTCCTCGAGCACACGGGTGTTTGGCTTGGTCGCGAGCGCGGCGAGCGCCCCGGGCGTGTACTCCGGCGCGAAGACGACCTCGACGAACTGGCGTAGGAGCTCCTCGGCGAGCGGCTCGTCGACCGGGCGGTTGAGGCAGATCACCCCGCCGAAGGCGCTCTGCGGGTCGGCCGCGAACGCGCGCTTGTAGGCCTCGAGCGCGTCGGCGCCGACCGCCGAGCCGCAGGGGTTGTTGTGCTTGACGATCACGCACGCGGGGACGCGGAACTCGCGCACCATCAGGCGAGCCGCGTCGAGGTCGAGCAGGTTGTTGAACGACAACTCCTTGCCCTGGAGCTGACTGACCATGGAGAGCACGTGCATGCGCGCGCCGACCTGGGCGTAGAAGGCGGCGCGCTGGTGAGGGTTCTCGCCGTAGGAGAGGTCGAGCACCTTCTCGAAGGCGCGCACGAAGAGCGGCGGGAAGTCCTCCTCCCGCTCGGCGAACCACCGGGCGATCGCGGCGTCGTAGCGCGCGGTGTAGGAGAACGCCTCGGCGGCGAGGCTCGCCCGGGTGGCCAGTGAGAGGCACCCGCGGGCCTCGCGCAGCTCGGCGAGGATCGCGTCGTAGCTCTCGGGACCCACCACGGCGGCGGCGTACGCATGGTTCTTGGCGGCGGCGCGGATCATCGCCGGGCCGCCGATGTCGATCATCTCGAGGATCTCCGCCTCCTCGGCGCCACGCCGCCCCGCCGTGCGCTCGAACGGATACAGGTTGACGCAGACGAGGTCGACCCATTCGATCTCCTGCTCGCGGGCCGTCCGCGCGTGATCGGGGTCGTCACGGACCCCGAGCAGCCCGGCGTAGAGCTTGGGATGCAGGGTCTTGACCCGGCCGTCCATGATCTCGGGAAAGCCGGTGAAGTCGTCGATCGCCCGAGTGGGCACCTCGGCCTGGGCGAGCACCTGGGCGGTCCCCCCGGTCGAGACGATCTCGACCCCGAGCTCGGTCAGCCCGCGAGCGAAGTCGACTATCCCGGTCTTGTCCGAGACCGACAGCAACGCGCGGCGGACGTGGATCTCCCCGGCCAGTGCCGGCGGCTCGGACGTGGCGTCCCCCATGCGGGCGAGAATACGACAGGATCGAACCGGGAGCGCCGTCGCCGCTCTAGGGCTCGACGAGCACGCGACGCGGGTGCGCGGGGTCGCGCCGCACCGCGCCGCGGGCGATCAGCCGCACCGCCTCGGGCAGGAGCTCGTGCTCGACCGGATGCAGGCGCGCGAGAGCCTGCTCGGAGTCGCGCGCTCCCGTCAGCTCGACGGCCCGCTGGAGGATGATCGCGCCGGTGTCGACGCCTTCGTCGACGAAGTGCACGGTGACGCCGGAGACCTGGACGCCGTAGGCGAGCGCCTGCTCGACCGCGCGCAGCCCTGCGAAGGCCGGCAGCAGCGCCGGGTGCACGTTGACGACCGCCTCCGGGAAGCGGCGCAGGAACGCCGGAGAGAGCAGCTCCATCCAGCCGGCGAGCACGACGAGGTCGATCTCGCGGGCGGCGAGCCAGCCGGCGAGCGCCTCGTCGCGCGCGCGGCGCTCCGCGAAGTCCGCGGAGGCGAAGACCGCCGACTCGACCTCGGCCCCGGCCGCGCGCTCGAGCGCCCGGATGCCCGGCGCGCTCGCGGCGACCGCCGCCACCTCGATCCCGTCGCGGCGGTGCACGGTGTCGAGCAGGGCCTGGAGGTTCGTCCCGTTGCCGGAGACGAGGACGCCGACCCGGAACGGTCGGCTCACGCGGGTTCGAGCTTGGGGAAGCGCCCGCCCGTCGAGCGCAGCATCCCGGCCTCGAGAAGCGCGTCGACGCGGGCGAGCACCTCGTCGCCCGTGAGGTGCGCGAACGTGCCGTAGGGCGCGAGCCCGTCGTATGAGTGCTCCCGAATGACCTTGGAGCGCCCCCCGCGGAGGATCTCGACCGCCCGGGTGCGCCCGACGGCGGGAGTGGCGAGAACCACGAGCCGCACGATCGCCTCGTCGAGGCCGGCGCCGTTGCCGCCGGCGCTGCCTCCTCCAGGCGCGCGCGAGCCCGCCATCGCGGGCGGCGCGGCGGGGGCGACCTTGGGATCGCAGACGTCGCAGCACGGTACGCCCGCCGCCGCGGCGGGCTCCACGCGGTCGCCGAAGTGGCGCAGGATCGTCCGCCGCCGGCACGCGCGGCCCTCGACGAACCCCCACACCGCCCGGTACTGGCGCCAGCGCACCCGCTCGGCCTCCCCCGCGGAGGCGCGGCACGCGGCAAGCCCCCGCCCGTCCCACTCGGCGGCTATGCGTCCGGCCGCGCGGTCGGGGGAGGACGGCGTCGGGCGCACGAGCCCCGCGCGGGCCAGGTGGCCGACGATCGCGCGCGTCTGCTCGTCGCCCACCCCGGCCGCGGCGGCGACCTCGCCGAGGCCGAGGTCGTAGCGTCCCTCCTCCGCGCGGCGGCGCAGGCGCTCGGCGACCTTGCCGAAGGCGGCGTCGTCCACGGCGGCGCGCTGGATGAAGAACACGTGGAGGCCCTTGTCGCGCTGCTCGGCGAAGAGCAGGCACCGGGCGGGCGCTCCGTCGCGCCCGGCGCGGCCGGCCTCCTGGTAGAACGCCTCGACCGAGCCGGGAACGGTCTCGTGGCACACCGTCCGCACGTCGGCCTTGTCCACGCCCATGCCGAAGGCGTTCGTGGCCACCACCACGCGCGCCTCCCCGGCCATGAAGCGGCGCTGGACCTCGGCGCGGGACTCGCGCTCGACCCCGGCGTGGTAAGCGAGCACCTCCTCGCCGAGCGCGCTCGCAAGTTCCCGCGCCAGCGCGTCGGTGCCCGCGCGCGTGCCGGCGTAGACGATGGCCGGGAGCGCGCCCGGCTCGCCCAGGGCCGCCGCGATCCGCCGGTGCTTGTCGGCCTTGGTGCGGCACGGCACGACGGCAAGGGTGAGGTTGGGACGGTCGAAGCCAGTGGTGACCCGGACGGGATCACGCAAGCGGAGCCGCTGCACGATGTCGCCGGCGACCTGGGGCGTGGCGGTGGCGGTGGCGGCCACGATGGACCGAGCCCCGAGGTAGCGTGCCGCGTCCGCGAGGCGGAAGTAGTCGGGGCGGAAGTCATGGCCCCACTGCGAGACGCAGTGGGCCTCGTCGACCACGAAGAGCCCGATGCGCGCCTGTCGCAGCCCCTCGACGAACCCGGGTGAGGCGAAGCGCTCGGGCGCGACGTAGAGCAGCCGCAGCTCGCCGGCCGCCGCGCGCTCGAGCGCGGCGCGGTTCTCGGCCGGCCCGCGCTGGGCGTTGACGAGCGCGACCCGGCCCGGCGCGATGTGGGCCAGCGCCTCGACCTGGTCCTGCATGAGCGAGACCAGGGGAGAGACCACCAGCGTGAGGTCGTCGCGCATGAGCGCCGGAAGCTGGTAGCAGAGCGACTTGCCCGAGCCCGTGGGCATGACGACGAGCACGTCGCGGTCGGCGAGCGCAGCGTCGACCACGTCGACCTGGCCGCGGCGGAAGTCCTCGAAGCCGAAGTGGCGACGCAGTGCCTCGCGTGGATCCATGGGTCGGCGGACGTTAGCGGCGCCGGCGGCGGTCGCTCACCGCGGCGTCCGATTCGTCACACTTCGGGCCGGACCGGTCAGGCCCCCACGAGCGGCAGGTCTTCCTCCAGCGCGAACTTCCCGTTCGCCTCCTCGGTGCGCGCCAGCGGGTACTCGCCGCTGAAGCACGCGTCGCAGTGGGTCTCGGGCTCCGCGCGGGCGGCGCGGTAGACGCCCTCGAGCGAGAGGTAGTGGAGCGAGTCGCAGCCGAGCTCGGCGGCGACCTCCTCCACCGTGCGCCCGTGGGCGATCATCTCCTCGCGCGTGGACATGTCGACCCCGTAGTGGCAGGGGTGCTTGATCGGCGGGGCGGAGATGCGCATGTGCACCTCGGCTGCGCCGGCGTCGCGGAGCATCTGGACGATCTGGCGGGTGGTGTTGCCGCGCACGATCGAGTCGTCGACGACGACGAGGCGCTGGCCACCCACCACCTCGGGCAGCGGGTTGAACTTCAGGCGCAGGCCGTGCTTGCGCAGCGCCTGGCCGGGCTGGATGAAGGTGCGGGCGACGTAGCGGTTCTTCACGAACCCGTCGTCCTGGGGGAGGCCGCTCGCCCGCGCCAGCCCGCGAGCCGCGGCGTTGCCCGAGTCGGGCACGGCGATCACGAGATCGGCGTCGACGGGCGCCTCGCGCCAGAGCTCCTCCCCCATGCGCCCGCGCGAGACCTGCAGCACCGTGCCGTTCATGCGCGAATCCGGCCGCGCGAAGTAGATGTACTCGAAGAGGCAGAACGCCCGGCGCGCGCCCTCGACGGCCATCCGCGAGCCGATGCCGTGCGCGTCGAGGATCACGACCTCGCCCGGCTCCACGTCGCGCAGATGGCGCGCGCCGATGATGTCGAGGGCGCAGGACTCGCTGGCCACGCAGTAGCGCTCGCCGAGCTGGCCGAGCGCGAGCGGTCGCAGCCCGTGCGGGTCGCGGAAGGCCACGACGGCGTCACGGGTCATGACCACGGTGGAGAACGCGCCCTGCAGGCGAGGCAGGACGTCGGCCACCGCGTCCTCGATGCGCTCGGCGGGGTGGGTGGAGAGCAGCGCGGCGATGATCTCCGAGTCGGAGGTGGAGCGGAAGGCCACGCCCTGCTCGCGCAGCTCGGCGTGGAGCTCGACCGCGTTGATGAGGTTGCCGTTGTGGGCGAGGGCCAGCTCGCGGCGATCGGAGCGGTAGACGGGCTGGGCGTTCTCCCACGCCGAGGAGCCCGTGGTCGAGTATCGGACGTGGCCGACCACCATGC